>WNGG01000119.1_pt1 | contig 74296 bp, 67 predicted proteins | sample 5400661 | NCBI WGS metagenome assembly WNGG01 (sample SAMN13153372, study PRJNA577476) | soil metagenome | isolation source: 100 cm soil or saprolite under Garry oak tree replicate 1 | place: USA:California | collected 2016-06-15
CCGGCTGCCCGGCTGCGGCCAGGCTTCACCCTTAATCCTGGACCGGACGCGCTGCGTAGCTAGCCCGGACAGCCAGCCCGGCACCTTGCCCACAGCCGCCGGCACCTCACCGACAAAGCTGCCCGATTCATCCCGATATCCATGGGGATCGTGAACGCCGCCTACATCGGAATTTTCCGTGTCGGGCAACACCTGGGAGCGGGCGGCGGCGGGCGTCCGCGGCGGCTGGCCGCGATGGTCGCCCGGCTGGCCCGGCTGCGCGCGGCGCAGGACAAGCTGGCCGGGCGGGCCCTGGCGTCCGCGCGCAGCCCGCAATCACGGATCGCCGCCGCGCAGGAGGCCGCTGATGCCGCCGCGCGGCGGCTGGAGCAGGCCGAGGCCGCCCAGGCGGCCACGATGGAGAAATACCACGCCGCGGTGGCGGCCGGGAAACCCTGGCGGTTCGGCAAGATCCCGGTCCCGGCGCAGGAGAACAAGAGGATAGTGCGGCTGCGCGAGCGGGCCGCGAGCGCGGCCGCCCGGCTAGCCGCCGCCAGGGACCGCGCCGCGGCGCTGTCCCCGGCCAAGGTGTCAGCCACCGACCCGGACTCCCGGCTGGTGCCGGCCAAGAACGGCGGCGGCTGCACCCAGGGCTGGAACGTGCAGGCCGCCGCCGCCCGCCGGCAGGTGCTGCTCGCCCTCGAGCTGCACGACAACCCCGCCGACGCCGGCGCCCTCGTGGACATGATCAGCGCCGCTCACGCCAACTGCGACCTGGCCGGGCTGCGCGAGCAGATCCGCGCCTGGCTCGCCGGCAACGGCTACGCCTCCGCCGCGAACTTCAAGGCCCTGGACCACCTGATGCTGCTCGTCGCGGTCAGCGGCGAAGCCAGCCAGACCGGGAGGGCGGCGCCGACGGCGCCGCCCTCCCGGCCGGCTGGGAGAAAATGGCCGCCCGGCTGGCCACCCCGGCCGGCAAGAGCCTGTACAGACGCCGCGCCGCCCTCGTCGAGCCCGCCTTCGCCCAGTTCTTCGCCCGGTTCGGCCGCTACCTCAGCTACCGCGGCCGCGACGCCGCCGACGCCGAGCTCAAGCTGCTAGGTGCCGTCCACAACCTCGGCAAGCTCCTGGACCACCGGCGCCGCACGGCCGCCGCCACCGCCTGATCCCCGCCGAAACCAGCCAGCCGTCCCGGCACGCCAGGACGGCATTCCGGCATGCCGGACACCCCCTGCCAGACTGGCAGCCACCACGCCCGGTCGGCCCCCGGAGAATATCCCCGGCCGCCCCGCACCCGCCATCAGGCCAAACCGGACACCCACGCCGCCAGCAAGTAGTCGCGTTACAGCCTCTATAGCCGGCTCGATGTGGCATCGCGCCGGCGGGGAACGGGGCCGGCGCGGGACGGATGAGCGGCGTGAAGCGCCCGGGGCGTGAGGTGCGGAGCTAAGAGCCAGGGCCAGGGCCAGGGCCAGGGCCAGGGCCAGGGCCAAGGGGCCAAGGGGCCAAGGGGCCAAGGGGCCAACGTAGCCTGCGGCGGCACTCCAATGTTTTTTAGGATCTCGTGTTTCCGAGTTTCTCCGGGGAGGCGGTGGGCTAGGGGGCGGACGCGGTGATCATTGAACCGGCGACTTGGTCGAGGGCGCGGATGCGTGGATTCTCGCGGCTGGTGCACCAGACCAGCCCGAGCGGCAGGGGCGGCAGGTCGCTGATGGGGATCAGGGCGACGTCGTCGCGGTCGAAGATGGGGACGGCCGAACTGGTCGGGTGAACGATGCGCCCGCGCGCCACGAACGAGAGGATCTCGTTGATGGTCTGCACGGGATGGGTGCGGCGGATCGGGCGTCCCGACGGCGTGCGCGGCGGTATGAGCAGGTCGTACACTGCTGGCGGGGTGGACGGGGGGAGCAGGGCCACCTCCTCGTCGGCAAGGTCCTCGACGGACACCGCGCGCCTGCCTGCGAGGCGGTGCGCGGGGGCGACGGCGAGCGCCCGCTCGTAGAAGGCGAACGCGGTTCCCGCGGTGAGACCGGGTTCGTCGACGGCAAGCCAGTTGCACAGGACGTCGATGTCGCCCCGGCGCAGCGCCCGGTAGGCGTCGAAGGTCTCGACCTCCTCAAGCCGGATCTCGCAGGCGGGATAGCGGGCGCCGAACGCGGCGACGAGCCGGCTGAGCGGCGGGCCCTCGGTGGTAAGGACGAAGCCGACGCGCAACAGCCCGCGGACGGCACGGGACAGCTCGCTGGTCTCGGCCAGGGCCTGGTCCAGCGCCGCCACGGCGGGCAGGAGGTTCCGCCTGAGCCCCTCACCCGCCGGGGTCAGGCGGACCCGGCGGCTCGTCCGGTCGAAGACCTTGACCCCAAGCCGGGACTCGAGGACACGCACGGCCTCGCTCACCCCGGGCTGGGAGATGCCCAGGCGCTCGGCCGTCCGGCCGAAGTGCAGTTCGTCCGCGAGCGCAAGGAAGATCCGCAGCTCGCGCAGTTCAATGTCACGCCACATCAATCAGGGATCCTAATCGATCCGATCAGTGATTCTCCCTTGATCAGCCCGCCCGCCTTACCCCAAGGTTGGTGACCTGTAAGGGCCGAGAAGAAGCACGTGAGGAAGAAGATGCCAGTGACCGAGCATCCCAACATCGAGGTGTTCAAGCAGGTCTATGACACGTTCACGACCGGAGACATGGACCGGCTCGCCGAGCTGATCGCAAAGGACGTTGTGTGGCACGTTCCGGGCACGAACCTCATCTCCGGTGAGTACACGAGCCGGGAGGCCATCTTCGGATGCTTCAGCAAGATCTTCGAGCTGTCCAAGGGCACCTACCGCGCGGAACTCCATGACATCCTGGCCAACGACGAGCACACGGTGGCGTTGCTGCATGTGACCGCTCGTCACGGCGAAAAGACGCTCGACCAGAACTACGCTTTCATCTCCCACATCCGCGATGGCCAGATCGCCGAGTTGTGGGAAGCCTGGACTGAAGGACCGGCGTGGAATGAGTTCTGGTCCTAATTCAGCTACGAGGATCCGGCGGGTAGCGGCGTCAGATGGCGCTGTAGCGGTCGAGTCAAAGGGGGCTGTGTGATTCTGGTTATCGGTGGTAGAAGCAAGATCGGCGCCGCTTTGATAGGGGAATTGCTGCGCCGGAACCAGCGGGTCCGGGTCCTGGTGCGCGCCGGTGAGCCCACCGCCGGCCCGTCAGCGGCATCCGAGACCGTCACCGGCGACCTCGCTGACGAGGGCTCGCTGGTGAGGGCGATGCAGGGGATCGAGAAGGTGTTCTTGCTCTCCAGCCCCCACCCCGACGCGGTCCGCTGGCACCGCAACGCCATCGACGCCGCCCGCCGGACGGACGTGCAACTGTTGGTGCGCAGCTCCATCATCGGGGCCGACCGGGAATCAGAGGCCGAGTTCATCAGCGCCCACACTGCCAGCGACCGCTACCTCATCGATTCCGGGCTCCCCTATGTGATCGTGCGGCCCAACCTCTTCTTGCAGAACATCCCCGAATCGACGATCCCCTCCATTGACGTCTCGGGGAACTTCTACGCCAATGCCGGCGAGGCCCGGCTCAGCATGGTCGACACCCGCGACGTGGCGGCCGTGGCTGCCGTCGTGCTCACCGAGCCTGGGCACGCCGGCGCCCGTTACGACGTCACCGGCCCCGAGGCGCTCTCGTACAGCGATGTCGCCGCCAGGCTCAGCGGCGCGATGGGACGCCAGATCACTTATATCGACGCACCCGACGACGCGGTGCGCCAGTGGCTCCTCGGCGCCGGGCTGAATGAATGGTTCGCGAACGCCCTGGTCGGCCTCTATCAGGACTACCGCCGCTCGGGGACAGACGGCTACGCCGCCCAGGTCACCGACACCGTTGAGCGGCTCACCGGCCGCCCTTCACGGTCGCTGGACGACCTGCTCAACGAGATCGGTCCCGGTCTTCAGGCCACCCGCGACCCGGACCAGACTCGAGGGTGAGCACCGGCCAGCTGGCCGCCAGCAAAGAGGTCGTACGCCGCCTCTACGAGGTCTGCGAGCCTACCCATGCCATCTACCTGGCGGGATCTGCTGGAAGAGCTGGCGCCGGTGTTCGCGCGCAGGTCGACGCACCGGCTGTTCGTGGCGCTGGCCTGCGGGATGATCCTGGCTGACCGCAGCACGGTGGTGGCGATGGCCGCGGCCGGCGGGATCGCCGGGAAGTGGCGGCGGGCGTGCTGATTCTTTGCCGGTGCGGCCTGGGACACCGACAATCTCGGTCTGGCGGTGGCCCGGCTGATCGTGAAGTACCTGGTCGCCGACGGTGAGCCGCTGGTGGTCGCGGTGGACGGGACGTTCTTTAAGCGGTGGGGGCGGAAGGTGTTCCAGGCCCGGTGGGCATACGACGGTGCCGCGCAGGGCGGGAAGAAGATCGCCTACGGGAACGTCTGGGTGGTGGCGGCGATCGTGGTCAAGCTGCCGGCGTGCCCGTCTCCGGTGGCGCTGCCGGTGCTGTTCCGGCTGTGGCGCGGCAAGGGCACCGCCTCCCAGGTGGAACTCGCCGCCGGGATGGTGAAGCTGCTGGCCGCCGCGTTCCCCGGCCGCCAGGTGCACGGGACCGGGGATGCGGCCTTCCACGGGGAACCCCTGGTCATGGAGGAGACCACGTGGACGACCCGGCTGCCGGCCAACGCGGTGCTGTACGGGCCCAGGCCGCCGCGCACCGGGAAACGGGGCCGGCCCAGGGTCAGGGGGGACCGGCTGGGCACCTGCGCGCAGATCGCGGCGGGCGCGGACTGGGCCGAGAGGGTGATCAACGTCTACGGGCACGACACGTGTGTGCAGATCGCCGCCGTCGAGGGGTTGTGGCACGGCAGCTTCAAGACCGCCCCCGGCCGCGTGATCTTGGTCCGAGACCCCGCCTCGCCCAGGGCATACGACCTGGGCCTGTTCACCCTCGACGCCAGCACGGATCCCGCCGCCATCGCCGAACGTTACTCCTGGCGGTGGCCGATCGAGCCGTCCAACGCGACCGGGAAGCAGATCCTTGGCGTCGGGGACGCCTGCAACCGGGTGCAGAAGGCCGTCGAGCGCACCGTCCCGTTCGGGTTCCTCATCCAGACCCTGCTCATTGTGTGGTACACGGTCTTCGCCTACGGCCCCGCCGATATCGACCGGCGGCGCCGACTGTGCCCGTGGTACCGCACCAAGACCAGCCCGTCCGCCGCCGACATGCTCGCCCGGCTGCGCCGTGACTTCCTCCAGGCCCGAATTTGCGCCATCGGGCCAGTCCAGGGCCACTCCGGTCAAATCAGCCCGGACGCATGGACCTGCGACAGCATTGCCGCCTAACTCGGAAACACGAGTTAGGATTGTGAATACCTTTATTCTTAAAGGCTGGGGTATTCTCGCGTTTCATCATTTATCGAGCCAGGCGTCGCCAGCGACAGCGGAGATCTCCCTAACGGGTGTGCACCGCGAAGAACTGCCAGATGACCTGAGTGGCGTTCAGGGCGGTGGAGGGCGGGTCGGTGTGCAGCAGCAGCTGGGCCAGCCGGTTCGGGGCGGCGCCGGGCCACTGATGACCCGCGCCGGTGATGGTGATCAGTTCGACGCTCCGGCCGGCCGGGCAGGCCGCCGTCGACGTGGTGACCACCCCGGCGGTCCTGGTGGCCGGGGCGGCGCAGTGGTCGATGCCGCGCCAGCGGGCGTTGAGAGCCGGGACGGCGGGCCCGTCGAGATGTGCCACGCCTTCGCCCTCCCCGCCCTGGTAGGGGATGTTCTTGTCGGCGGTGCCGTGGATGTGGATGACCGACACCGGCGCCGGGGCCGGGCAGCTGCCCAGTTCGGTGGCCGAGTCGGGCCCGATGGCCGCGAAGATCGTGGTGTGGCAGGCCAGGGTGTAGGCCATGATGCCGCCATTGCTGATCCCGGTGGCGTAGACGCGGTTCGCGTCGACCGGAATCTGCTGCTCGATGGCCGAGACCATCGCGGTGATGAACCCGATGTCGTCGACGTTCGTCCGGCCGGGCGTACCGCAGCAGCCGCCGCCGGTGTTCCATGCTCGGTTCAGCCCGTCCGGATAGGCGACGACGAAATGGCCGCGGTCGGCCTCGGCGTCCCAGCCGTAAGACTTCTCCGCCTGGCTGGCGCGGCCGAATCCGCCGTGCAGCATGACGACCAGCGGGGCGGCGGCGGGCAGCGACACGGGCCGGTACACGATGAAGGTCCGGCGGACGCCGCCGACCTCGACCGCGTGACTGGAGGAGCCAGCCGGGATCGCCGGCCGCGCCGCCGACGGGTCGGCCGTGCTGGCAGAGTGCCGGGCCACCGCCCCGCAGCCCGCCACGAGGGGCATCACCAGCAGGGCGCAGGCCCCGGCCGCGGCCGCTAGGAGGCATCGTCTGGCGCTCTGGCCCGCAGTCTGCATGGATGATAATTTAGACAAGGTTCTTGTCAATGTCAAAATCCGGCAGAATGGGCTTGTGAGTAGTTCCTTTCCCAGCCATGCAGGACAGACCGTGCCTGCGCTTGTCCAGCTGCTTGCGCGATCTGGCGCCGAGCGGCTGCGCGCCGACTTCGCCGATCAGGGGATGGGCGGCCTGCGCCCGCTGCACGCGCTGCTGCTGATCCCCCTCCTCGGCGGCGGCCGGCATGCCTCGGACCTGGCCGAGACCCTGGGTGTCTCCCGCCAGGCGGTGGCCCAGGTCGTCACCCGCCTCGAAGGAGACGGCTACCTCACCCGCATCGCCGACCCGGGCGATGCCCGCGCCAGGCTCATCTGCCTGACCCCGCGCGGTCGCGCCGCGCTGCGCGCCATGCGGTCCAGTGCCGGTGCCATCGAAGACGAATGGCGCGAGCGCCTGGGCGCCGAGCGGCTGGCCGGCTTCCGCGACACGCTCATCACCCTGCTGTCGGCGCATCCTGACTAGTTACCGGACGTATCCCCTTTGCGGGCGACGCCGAAGATCCGGGGGGCGACCGGTGAGAAGGCCGCGCCGGGCGGGAAGCGGAAGCCGCGGCACGCCTCGATCGTGAAGGCCCGGCCGATGGCCGCCTGGGTCCGGCGCTCGACATGGCACCCGCCCATCAGGCGCGGCCAGATGAGATCGGCGACCGTCTGGTAGCGGGCGAACACGGTGTCCCGGCTGCGCACATGCTCGTAGAAGCGCAGCTGGCCGCCGCGCCGCAGGACCCGGCGGAATTCGGCGAGCGCCGCATGCACGTCGGTCACCGAGCACAGCAGCCCGGAGACGACGACGGCGTCGAACTCGCCGTCGGCGCCGGGCAGGTCCCCGGCGGTGCCGTCGGTCACCCGGATCGGCACCGGGGCGGCCGCCGCCGCCTGGAGCGCGCGGCCGCGCAGGTAGGGTTCCGGCTCGACGGCCACCACTTCCCGCACCGCCAGGGGATAATGCGGGAAGTTCAGGCCGTTGCCGGCCCCGACCTCGATCACCCGGCCGGCCAGGCCGTCGAGCAGTTCGCGCCTGAGCTCACGGTTCCCCCGGTCCTCCCGGCGGGCCGCGAACCGGTTGAAGTAACGCGCGAACAACGGGTTCTTCACCAGCGCCATGCCCTCCTGCCTACCACGCCCGGGCAGGCGGCAGCATCTACGGCACCATGCACGTCCGCCGCCGCCAAGCCCGCCAGCTGGCCCGGGCGATCACCGAGCCCAGGGCTGGACGCCCGGCAGCAGGCCAGGGCGCCTCTTAGTGCCCGGACATGCCGCCGTCGACGGCCAGCGTGATGCCGGCGATGTAAGACGAGGCAGGGCTGGCCAGGAAGACGACGGCGGCGTCGAGTTCGTGCTGCTCGCCCATCCGGCCCAGCGTGGAGGTGCGGGCGATGTAATCCTGCAGCCGTTCGGCCGGGATGGTCGCGGTCATCTCGCTGCGGAAGTACCCGGGCGCCACCGCGTTGACCCGGATGCCCCGCCGGCCTGACCACTGCTGGTTCAGGTCGCGGGTCAACCCGACGAGGGCGGTCTTGCTCGCCGCGTAGGCGGCCTGCGGAGAGAAGGACTTCATCAGGGCGATCACGCTGGCGATGTTGACGATGCTCGAGCCGGGCGGCATGACGTGCGCGGCAGCTTGGGCCATCCAGTAGGCGCCCATCAGATTAATCTCGATGACCTGGCGGAACTCCTCCGGGGTCTCGCGCAGCGCGGGCACCGCCGTGCCCAGCCCGGCGTTGTTGACGAGCACGTCCAAGTGGCCGAACCGCCCGACCGCCGCCTGCACCGCCGCCCGGCACGCCCCGGGATCGGTGACGTCGGTCTCCACGGCGAGCGCGGACCGGCCCAGCTTCTCGATCTCCCGGCTCACGGCCTCAAGCCCGGCCCGGCGCCGGGCCGCCAGCACGACGTCGGCCCCGGCCTGGGCCAGCGCCACGGCGAACCCCGCGCCGAGGCCGCTGCTGGCCCCGGTGACCAGCGCGACCTTCCCGGCCAGCGAGAACCGCTGGAGCACGGGAACGTCAGGTTGGCTCAATGGGTTCCCTTGCCGCTGCCTGACTGCCTCACGCCGGACATTCTTCCGGATCTTGCCGGCGGATGTCTTCGGGAGGTCACCGAACTCGACGGATGCGATGTTCTCTCCGTTGCGGGTCATTGAGCGTGCCAGATGCGTTCCCTGTCCGCCGCCGGTATCCCCGGCCATGCCCAGATGGGCATGCACGGCACGTTCACTGCGCGCTGACCGGCGCGCGGCGATCTAACGGCCTGAGGCAGCGCTGGCGGGCTCGGCCTGCTCCTGCCTCCGGTGCCGGCCGCTGCTCGCGTGAGCCAGGGCCGCGTCGAGCAGGGCCTCGGCCGCCGCGCGGGAGGCCGCGGTGACGCCGGCGTCGCCGTCCAGGCTCGCGGCCATCATCGCGCCGTCATAGAGCAGGTGGATCTGGCCGGCCAGCAGGTCCGGGTCGGGCGCACCGGCGGCAGCGGCCAGGTCGCGGAGAAAGCCGCGGAGCCAGCGGCGGTAGGCCCGGGGGACGTCGTAGGCGGCGCTGCCCGGCCGCGCCTCGGCGGTGGCCCGGTTGAACGGGCAGCCGTGGTAGTCCGGCCGGGCGAAGAGCGCGGCCTGCGCGCCGAACACGCTGAGCAGGCGCTCGCGCGGATCGGGGTGCGCCTCGACGGCAGCCCGCAGCCTGGCTTGCGAGATCTCCATCCGGTGCTCGAGGTAGGCCCGGATCAGCTCGTCCTTGCTGCCGAAGGTGCTGTACAGGGAGGCCCGCGCGACATCGGCCCGGGCGATGACCCGGTCGATGCCGACGCTGTTCACCCCTTCGGCGTAGAACAGCTCGTCGGCCGCTTTAAGCAGCCGCTCCCGGGGCGCGGGGCGCCGGGATCTGGCGCGAGTACCGGCAACATCGCTCGGCATAGCCACCTCCTGGACAGACCAGTCAGTCTATATTAGCCCAGCGTGGACATCGGGCTCAGTTCTCGAGTAGTTACTTAGAATATTGGTATGTCCGAAAACCACGCCGATGCCGGGGAATGCCTGCGCGCGCTCACCGCGGAGGCGCAGCGGTATGCGTTTCCCGGCCAGGATCTGCTGCCGGTCTCGCTGGGCCTGCAGGCGACGGCGAACGCGTTCGTCTTGCTGGGCCTGCTGCCCGAGGCGCAGGCCGAGGCCATCTTGACGGAGCACCGGACGGCACTGGAGGACAAGGGGTTCGACCGCGCCTGGGGCGTGACGAAGGGTGAGCTGACCGTCCGGCCCGGCGCCCACGACTTCTGGGAGTCGCGGGCGGCCGGCCCGGCCGGGCTGCGCGAGATCCCGCTCGCGGTGGCCGCGGCCGGGACACACTGCGTCACCTCGGCGGCTGACATCCGCTTCGACTGGGTGAAGGTGACCCCGGCGGGTCTCCGGCTGAGCTTCGAGGGGGTGGCCCCGGGCCCGGGCCCCGGCGGTCATGATCCGCATACGCCTATCGAGCGGGCCATGGCGGAGATCTCCGTCACCGACGACAGCGGCCATAACTACCGGCTGGCCGCCGACGGAGTGGGCTGGTCCGGACCCCGGGGACGGATCGCGGCGCGATGGCAGGGACAGGCGACGGCGGAGCCCAGCCCAGCCGGGCTCGCCCGCTGGCTCGAGTTCGCCCCGGGCCGGGCGGGCACGCCGGGCCGGGGGGACACGCCGGGCCGGGGGGACACGCCGGGCCGGGTCGACCTGCCGTCGCCCGCCCAGGTCCCGGTAGGCCGGAGCGACCCGCCCTGGCCGACACCCGCCGAGGGCTACCTGGCCGAACTGGCCCGGGTGACCAGTTACTCGATCAACGGCGCCGAGGTAGGCCCGCGGGAAACGGCCGAGATCGTCGCGACCGTGGCCGAGAGCCTGATGGCCGTCGGCGCCCTGCCGGTCACCAGCGCCTGGCTGCGGGACGCCGCCGGGCCCGGCGAACCCGGCTGGCGCGCTCCCCTGGTCAGCCGGTGGGGGCGCCACGCCAACCTGGGCGGCGCCGGATTCCGGCCCGCCGAGCATCTCGGGCTGGCCGTGCGGCTGCCGCTGGAACAGGCCACTGCGGTGATCGAGAGCGTCTCCGCCCGTGATGCGCTGGTCAGCATCCAGTTGTACGGACACCCCTGGGTGCTGGGTGAATACTGGCCGATGATCACGCCCTGCTTCCAGGTCCGCGCGGTCGATGACGCCGGGCAGGAGCACCGCGCCGTCCCCGGCGGCCGGCAGGGGTTCCCCGGTAACGAGGGCAGCGGCAGCTTCTGGCTCTGGCCGCCGGTCGACCCGGCCCGGACCAGCATGCGGGTGACCGTGAGCACCCTGTGGGAAGCCGCCTGGGCCGACATCCCGCTGCCGCGCTGACCGGGAATAGACGGCAATCCGGCCGCGCCGGGAGCATGACCGGCGCGCTGCGGGTACGGCAGCAGGTACGGCCCGGGTCACGCACCTGGTCCCGCCGCACGACCGGATGAGGCAACTCACCGGCGGATCGCAGGCTCCGCCCAGGAGGTGACAACGTGAAACCGTTCGTGGTCAACCGGCATGGCCGCCTGGTGTTCCCCGCCAATTTCCTCGGCGACCTGGACTTCTCGGTGCTCCAGACGCTGGAGCAGTTCACCGCGGTGATCGGGCGGGACTTCGAGGCGAAGGCGCCGACCGGGACCGACATCGCGGCCCGCGCCGAGTCCGGCGCGTACCCGGGGCGCTTCGAGCTCCTCAGGGACCTGGGCCAGAACCTGTACTGGGTCAACCGGTACGCGATCACCATGTTCGACAAGCGCCCGACGCGCTGGCGTGACCTGCCCAAGCGCCGCGACGACGTCTTCCTGCCGGTGCTGACCCCGTGGGAGGACAGCGAACGGAAAGTGGCCGCGGTCGAGCGCGCCTTCCAGGCGCTGCCGGCCACCTGGGACGCCGGCACCGAGAACAAGGTGTTCGGCCTGATGTTCGATCTGTTCCGGGCCAAGCTGCACCATGCCACCGAACTGCCCGCGATCAAGCCGACGGTGGCGGAGTTCCTGGGCCAGCCCGGGCGCGCGCTGACCTTCGTCCTGCCCGAGCACGACCCGGACTACCCGGTGTTCCGGGCCGAGGACATCATCGACGCCCGCGAGGACGTTCCCGAGCTGGAAGCGCTGATGCGCTGGGCGATGGTGCTGCACAACCAGTACCCGTGGGATCGCTCCCGCACCGAGCTGCGCGGGCCGGGCGAGATCGGCGACGATGACTTCGTGGTCGCCTTTCACCCGCGTACCAGGGACGTGATGGCGTTCATCGAGCGGGTGAAGCGCCCGCGCGCCGCCTCCGCGCCGGACACCGCGGCCTGGCCCCGGGAAGCTGAGGCGCAGGCCGCCGGGCCGGTGGCGCCCTATCCCCCGGTACGGGTGCGGGAAGCGTTCGCGGTCCAGCCGAAGCTCGAGGCGCTGGCGATCGTGCGCGGCGAGCACGTCTGCGCCAACGCCGACGTCATCAGGAACGCCAGCTTCTCCTGGTCGCCGATGAGCGCCAGCGAGATAGCCGCGAAGACCGGCATCGAGCAGCGCCGCTACACCAGCCGGGAGCCTGAGCAGCTGGCGCTGCACGCCGCCCGGGCCGCGCTGGCCAAGTCAGGCCGCTCCCCCGCCGAGATCGGCGCGGTGCTGGTCAGCACGTGCACGAGCAACCGGCAGATCCCGTCGACAGCGTGCTGGGTGTCCGGCGAGCTCGGCCTGCAGCAGACGCACGCCTCGATCGACATGGTGGCGGCCTGCGCCGGGCTGCCCTACGGGCTGGCCGAGGCCATCCGCCAGCTCCAGGAGGTCAGGCGGCCCGTCCTGCTGATCTGCGTGGAGAAGTTCTCGGACAAGATCGGCAGCGTGCGCACCTCACGGATGATCTTCGGGGACGGGGCCGCGGCGATGGTCCTGTCCCCGGCCGACGCCGGGGACACCGGGGACGTCGAGGTGGTGCAGACCTACGCGAGCGGCCCGCACAGCGAGGTCAACTCGATCATCTGGCCGAACCGGGAGTTCGACGGAGACATCACCGTGTACGGTCCGGAGGTGAAGGCGCTGGCCCAGCGGTACCTCGTGCAGATGCTCGGCGAACTCGGCGACCAGCCGGACCCGGACGAACCCGAGAACCCTGGGCGGACGCTGCTGGAGAGCATCGAGCTGATCATCCCGCACCAGGCCAACAAGACCATGATCCTCAACCTGGCGGGCCAGGCCGGGCTCTCCGCCGGCCAGCTGTACTTCAACGTCGAGAGGATGGGCAACGTGTCCGCAGCGAGCATCCCCATCGCGGTCTACGACGCCGTGCGCGACGGGGTGATCACCCGGCCGACACGGGTGTTCGCGCCGGGATTCGGGGCCGGCGCCGTCGGCGGCTACGCGGTGATGCGCATCGACCCGGCCATCGTCGCGGATGAGGTGGTGCTGGACCTGCAGGACGCCGCCCCGCCCGCGCCCGGCCAGGGCAGCGCCAGGCCGATGGCCGGGAGCACCAGCGACGATATCCGCGCCGCCTTCGGTGAGTAGCCCGATGAGACCGTTCGCCTTCCGCCGCATCGCGATCGTCAACCGGGGCGAGCCCGCCATGCGGCTGATCAATGCTGTCCGGGAGATCAATGCCGCCCGGGAAGGGGACGACGAGGGACATCCGGCCCTCCGGGTCATCGCCGTCTATACCGCCGCCGACCGGCACGCGACGTTCGTCCGCGCGGCCGACGAGGCGGTGCTGATCGGCCCGGACCCGAATTCCGAGACCCGCGCCACCTTCGCCGGGAGCCCCTACCTGGACTACGCCGAGCTTGAACGCGCGCTGCGGGCCTGCCGGGCCGACGCGGTCTGGCCCGGCTGGGGGTTCGTCTCGGAGAGAGCCGAGTTCGCGGAGCTGTGTGAGCGGCTGGGCATCACCTTCATCGGCCCGCCGGCCGAGGTCATGCGACAGCTCGGCGACAAGATCGAGTCCAAGCTCCTGGCGGCGCAGGCCGGCGTGCCGCTCGCCCCGTGGAGCGGCGGCCCGGTGGCCGACCTGGCGGCGGCCCGCGAGGCGGCCGAGTCGATCGGCTACCCGCTGATGGTCAAGGCCGCCGCGGGCGGCGGCGGCCGCGGCATCCGGCTGGTCAGGTCGCCCGAGGACCTCGGCGAGGCCTTCGAGCGCGCCAGCTCGGAGGCGTCGAAGACGGCCGGCGACGCGACGGTCTTCCTGGAGCGGGCGATCCGCGGCGGACGGCACGTCGAGGTGCAGGTCGTCGCCGACGCCGAGGGCACCGTGTGGACGCTGGGCGTCAGGGACTGCAGCGTGCAGCGGCGCAACCAGAAGGTCATCGAGGAGTCCGCGTCGACCGCGCTGGACGCGGAGCAGGAGAAACTCGTGCGCGCCCACGCCGCTGACCTGGTCCAGGCGGCCGGCTACGTCAACGCCGGCACGGTGGAGTTCCTCTACGAGCCCGGCCAGAAGCTGCTGTCGTTCCTCGAGGTGAACACCCGGCTGCAGGTCGAGCACCCGGTCACCGAGGCCACCACCGGGGTCGACATCGTCAAGCTGCAGCTGCACATCGCGGCGGGCGGCACGCTGGCCGAGATCGGGCCGGGCGAGCCGGCCGCGCGCGGGCACGCCATCGAGGCCCGGCTCACCGCCGAGGACCCGGAGCGCGACTTCGCGCCCGCCCCGGGCCTGATCGAGCATCTCGCCTTGCCGGCCGGCCCTGGCATCAGGGTGGACACCGGGGTGGCACCGGGAGACGTCATCCCGCCGCAGTTCGACTCGATGATCGCGAAGGTGATCGCCTGGGGCCAGGACCGCGCCGAAGCCCGCGCCAGGCTGTCCCGTGCGCTGCGGCAGACCGCCACCGTCATCCAGGGCGGTACCACCAGCAAGGCGTTCCTGCTCGACCTGCTCGGCCGGCCCGAATTCGTCCGCGGCGAGGTCGACACGACCTGGCTGGACACGATGATGGCCGACGGCTACGCGCCGCCGCGGCGGGTCGACGTCGCCCTGCTGGCGACCGCGTTCGAGGCCTACGAGGCGCACGCGCGACGCCAGCAGGACCGGTTGTTCACCTCCGCCGAGCGCGGGCGGCCCGAGGTGGGGCACGAGACCCGGCACCAGGTCGACGTGCGCGTGGGCGGCGAGGCTTACCGGCTCCGGGTCGCCCAGAGCCGCCCGGACCGGTACCAGGTCGAGCTGGACGGCCGTTCGGTAGAAGTGGATGTCGAGCGGTCGGGCCGGTTCGAGATCCGGCTGCGGGCGGGCGGCCAGACCTTCGACGTGCTCTCGGTCGCGCAGGGCCCGGACTACCTCGTCGAGGTCGACGGCGCGGTGCACCGGATCTCCGGCGGCGAGGCCGGGCTGGTCCGCGCGCCGGCCCCGGCCATGGTGGTGGCGATCCCGGTCGCGGCCGGCGACGAGGTCGCCGAGGGTGACGTGGTGGCCGTCGTGGAGAGCATGAAGCTGGAGACCTCGCTGCGTGCCCCGGCGGGCGGCCAGGTCGCCGAGGTGTTCGCCGACGTCAACACCCAGGTGGAGAGCGGCGCCAAGCTGCTCAGGATCGAGCCGGCGGCGGATGAGGCCGCGGAGCCGGAGCCCGGGGTCCACGGGATCCGGGCCGACCTGGGCGCGCTGGCCGGCGAGGCCGCCGGCGGCGACCCGGCCGACACGGCGCGGGGGGCCGCCGACGCGCTGTCGGCGCTGCGTTCCCTCGTGCTCGGCTTCGACGTCGGCGAGCCCGAGGCCGCGCGGCAGCTGCAGCGGCTGGCCGCCGCGCGAGCCGGGCTGCCGGCCGACGACCCGCGGCGGCTGGCCGCCGAGGCCACAATCCTGCAGATCTTCGCCGACGTGTCCGCGCTGTGGCGCAACCGCCGGGTGCCGGGCGAGTCGCAAGCCGACGACGAGGCCGCCGTCGATGCCGAGGCCGCCCGCAACCCGCAGGAGTACATGCACGCCTACCTGCGCTCCCGGGACGCTGACGCGGAGGGCCTGCCCGGGTCCTTCCGCCTCAAGCTGCGCCGGACGCTGGCCCACTACGGCGTCACCGACCTGGAGGATTCGCCCGGCCTGGGCCCGGCGCTCTACCGGATCTTCCTGGCCCACCGCCGGGCGGCGGCGTACGTGCCGGTCGTGTCGGAGCTGCTGCGGTGGCGGCTGCGCCACCCGGAATCACTGCAGTCAGAATCGCTGCCTGGCGATGCCCGCGACGGTTACCGGCGGACGATGGACCAGCTGGTCTCGGCCACCCAGCTACGGCACCCGGCCATCGGCGACCTGGCCCGCCAGGTCCGCTACCGCTGCTTCGACGCCCCGCTGATCGCCGCCGAGCGGACGCAGGCGCAGCAGCGGGTGCGCGCCGAGCTGGACCGGCTCTCACCGGACCCCGGGGCCAGGGCGGCCCAGATCGACGCGATCGTCGCCGCGGGCGAGCCCATCCTGGGCGTCTTCGCCGAGCGGGACCACCCCGTCATGCTCGAGGTGATGACCCGGCGGTACTACCGGATCAGGCCGCTGCGGAACGTCCAGGTCGCGGAGCGGAGCGGCCGTCCGCTGCTGACCGCCGAGTACGACCACGACGGGCACGACTACCTGATCATCGCGACCGTGGCCGGCGCCGGGGAAAGCGCGGCCGGGACCGACCTGCCTCAGCTGATCGACGCCCTCCCGTCCGGCCGGACGGTGCTCGTCGACCTCTATGTCACCTCCCAGACGCCCGAAGACGAAGGCAACGGCGACCCAGGCGCCCGCGCGGAGCGGATCCGCGGCAAGCTCGGCCTCATCCCGCCCGCCGTGGCGCGGGTCGCGGTCGCGGTGCGCCGCGCCGACGGGACAGAGAGGGAGGATCCGGCCTGGTACACCTTCTGCGGCGGACCGGACGGGGTGGCGGTGGAGGACCGGACACAGCGCGGCTTGCATCCGCTGGTAGCCGAACGGCTGGGCTTGTGGCGGCTCTCCGGGTTCGAGCTGACCCGGCTGCCCGCGGCCCCGGACGTGCACCTGTTCCGCATCCGGGGCCGCGAGGTGCCCGACGACCAGCGGCTCATCGCCCTCGCCGACGTGCACGACCTCACCATCGTGCGCGGCGGCTCCGGGCGGATCACCAGCCTGCCGCAGGTCGAGCGCACCCTGGACGCCTGCCTGGACAGCCTGCGCTCGGCCCGGTCCGCCGACCGCGAGCTGGCCCGGCTGGACTGGAACCGGGTCCAGCTGTACGTGTGGCCGACCGTGGACGCACCGCTCACCGAGCTGGACCAGATCATCCGGCCGCTGGCGGCGCGCACCGGGGCGCTGGGGCTCGAGCAGGTGCTTGTGCAGTTCCGCGACGCCGAGGGCAGCCAGCGGATGCTGCGGATGTCCCGCCCGCCGGGCGCCGGGCTGACGCTGCGGGTCACCGACCCGCCGCCCGATCCGCTGCGCGAGCTGAACGCCTACACGCAGAAGGTGATCAGGGCGCGGCGCCGCGGCACCGTCTACCCCTACGAGCTCATCCCGCTGATCACCCGCTCGCCCGATCAGGGCCCGGATGCGGGCAGAGTCCCCGGCACATTCACCGAGTACGACCTGGACGAGGCCGGCGCGCCGGTGCCGGTGGACCGGGAACCAGGGCTGAACACCGCGAACCTGGTCCTCGGCGTGGTCAGCACGCCCACCGCGCGCCATCCCGAGGGAATGCGCCGTATCGTCCTGCTGGGCGATCCGACCCGCGCGCTGGGTGCGCTGGCCGAGCCGGAGTGCCGCCGCGTGCTCGCCGCCATCGACCTGGCCCGGCAGCTGCACGCCCCGGTGGAGTGGTTCGCCATCTCGGCCGGGGCGAAGATCTCGATGGAGTCCGGCACAGAAACCATGGACTGGATCTCCCGGGCCCTGCGCGGCATCGTCGAGTTCACCCAGGCCGGCGGCGAGATCAACGTCGTGGTGACCGGCATCAACGTCGGCGCCCAGCCGTACTGGAACGCCGAGGCGACGATGCTCATGCACACCCGGGGCATACTGATCATGACCCCGGACTCGGCCATGGTGCTGACCGGCAAGCAGTCGCTGGACTATTCCGGCGGAGTCTCGGCCGAGGACAACTTCGGCATCGGCGGCTACGACCGGATCATGGGCCCCAACGGCGAGGCCCAGTACTGGGCGCCCGACCTGTCCAGCGCGGTCGACGTGCTGCTGGCCCACTACGAGCACACGTACATCGCAGCGGGCGAGCGCTTTCCCCGCCCGGCCCCGACCAGCGACCCCGCCGACCGGGACATCTCCGCGTCGCCGCACGCCGCGCCGGGCAGCGACTTCAGCGCGCTCGGCGAGATCTTCGACCCGGCGAGCAACCCCGAGCGCAAGAAGCCGTTCGACATGCGCGCGCTGCTGCGCGGCGTGGTCGACTCCGACCACGAGCCGCTTGAGCGCTGGGCCGACATGGCCGACGCCGAGTCGGCCGTGGTGCTGGACGCGCACCTGGGCGGCCAGCCGGTGGAGGTGATCGGCTTCGAGTCGCGGCCGCTGACCCGGCACGGGTTCTACCCGGTGGACGGCCCGTCGCAGTGGACGGCCGGCACGCTGTTCCCCCGCTCGTCGAAGAAGACCGCGCGGGCGATCAACGCCGCCAGCGGGAACCGTCCGCTGGTGATCCTGGCCAACCTGTCCGGGTTCGACGGCTCACCGGAGTCGCTGCGCCAGACCCAGCTGGAGTACGGCGCGGAGATCGGCCGCGCGGTGGTCAACTTCGACGGCCCGATCGTGTTCTGCGTGGTCTCCCGCTACCACGGCGGGGCGTTCGTGGTGTTCTCCGGCACGCTCAACGACACCATGGAGGTCGCCGCGGTCGAGGGCTCCTACGCCTCGGTGATCGGCGGCGCGCCTGCCGCCGCGGTGGTGTTCGCCGCCGACGTCTCCAAGCGCACCGGCGCCGATCCCCGGGTGGCCGACCGGCAGGCCGCGATCGCCGAGGCCACCGCCCGCGGCGCCCACGAGGAGGCGGCCGCGCTGCGGGCCAGCCTGGCGTCGGCCTGGCCGGCCGTGCATGCCGAGAAGCTGGGGCAGCTCGCCGACGAGTTCGACAGCGTGCACAGCATCGAGCGGGCCCGCAAGGTGGGTTCGGTGCAGGCCATCGTCCCGGCGGCGCGGCTGCGCCCCTACCTCATCGAGGCGGTGCAGCGCGGGATGCGCCGGACCCTGGCCGCGGACGGTCACGGGCTCTAGGGCAGGGAGCCGCAGTGGGTGCCGTCTCGTTCAACCGCGGCTGGCTGTTCGGCCCGGCATCGGCAGGCTGCGAGCTGCCGGGTTTCGACGACAGCGGACTGGCCGCGGTGACGTTGCCGCACACGGTGACGCCGCTGTCCTGGGTGCCGGTGGTGATCACCGGGGCGGGCCGGGTGACGGCGACCGTCACCTTGTCCGGGCTCGAGGACACCGGCCTGTGGGACACCGACCGGCCGCAGCTGTACACCGTGGCGGCGACGCTGGTGGCCGGCGACCGCCCGGTCCATGAGCAGCGGGTGCGGACCGGGTTCCGTGAGGCCAGGTTCGAACTCGACGGCTTCTATCTCAACGGCCGCCGGGTCAAGCTGTTCGGCGTGGACCGGCACCAGTTCTTCCCGTTCGCCGGCGGCGCGATGCCCGCCCGGGTGCAGGCCAGGGACGCCGAGATCATGCGGCGCGAGCTGAACTGCACCATGGTGCGCTGCTCGCATTACCCGCAGTCGGAGGCCTTCTACGACGCCTGCGACGAGCTCGGGCTGATGGCCTGGGAAGAGGCCCCCGGATGGGGCTACCTCGGCGACGATGCCTGGCTGGCGCTGGCCTACCGCGACATCAGGGAGATGATCGTCCGGGACCGCAACCACCCGTCGATCATCATCTGGGGCGCGCGGCTCAACGAGACCCCCAACGACACCGCGTTCTACACCAGCACCAATGAGCTCGCGCACTCCCTCGACGACTCGCGGCCGACGGCCGGCGCGATGGCCGGGCTGCGCCTCACCAAGGACTACCAGCAGGACGTGTTCGCCGAGGACGACTACTCCTCGGTCACCGACGCGGCGGGCCTCAAGCAGCCGGTCCTGCAGCCGCCGGTAACAGGGACAGGCAAGCCCTACCTGGTCAGCGAGGCAGTCGGCACGCTGTCCGGCCCGGCCATCTACTACCGCCGCACCGACCCCCAGGCGGTCCAGCAGGGACAGGCGACCGCGCACGGGCGCGTGCACGACATCGCCGCCGCCGACGACCGCTACTGCGGCCTGCTCGCCTGGTCCGGGTTCGACTACCCGTCCGGCAGCGGCAACCAGTACCGGGGCGTGAAGTACACCGGCGTGGTCGATGAGTTCCGGATCCTCAAGCCCGGCGCCGCCATCTACCAGGCGCAGGCCGACCCGCGGGTCCGCCCGGTGATCGCGCCCGCGTTCTACTGGGACTTCGGCCCGGTCTCCCCGGTCACCGCCCTGCCGGCCGCGATGATCTGCGCGAACCTGGACCGGCTCGAGGTGTACGTCGGCGGCGCGCACTTCGCCACCGTCACGCCCGACACCGCCGGCTACCCTCACCTCGGACACCCGCCGTCCTTCGTCGACTTCCGCGCGGTCGACGGCACGTCCCGGCCCGAGCTGCGCATAGACGGCTATCTCGGCGCGGACCAGGTCGCCTCCCGGTCACTGGCGTCGGACCCGGCCGGGGACGTGCTGTGGCTGGCTGCCGACGACGCGGCGATCGAGGGTGACGGCGTCGACGCCACCCGGCTGGCGTTCCGCGCGGTCGACCGCTACGGCGCGCCCCGCCCCTACGTCACCGGCCAGGTCAGCTTCGACGTCGAGGGCCCGGCGGTGCTCGTCGGCGACAACCCGTTCGACTTCGCCGCAGCGGGCGGCGCCGGCGCCGCCTGGATCCGCTCCAGGCCCGGCGAGCCGGGCCTGGTCACCGTCCGGGCCAGCCACTCCAGCCTGGGCAACGCCGCCACGAGGATTCGGGTCCGCAGGGCGCGAGCGGGCGCCCGGGCGGGAAACCCGGTCCGTTCGGGATAAATCTCTTCGGGCTGGCCGCACCCGTCCATCGGGGATGTGCGGGGCCGCTGACCCCGATTGACGGGGCTGTAGCGCTGTGAACCAGCTGGTACATGTACCATGCGGCGGATGGCCAGCACGGCGGCGCGACGGCGACCCGAGGCAGCCGCTACTTGAGCGCGCGATCGTTACCTGACCGAACACGAGCGTCCCGCCCGCGGCGGCCGCCAGGTGCACGCTCGCCAGGTGGTTCTTGATGGGCAGCCCGGACAGCGGTCCTCTCCTTCGGTAAGAGCAGGAATTTCCGGCGCACGCGCGATCTTGTAGCCAGGCGGGAGGAGCCGGATGCTGAGCCGCAGCTGGGGCTGAGGCGCGGGGAGAGGATACTGTGGCCGCGCGCATCAGCCAGAAGGTAGCGGTCGGCGTCGTCTTCGTCGCCGGGATGTTCATGAGCATCCTGGACGCGACGATCGTCAACGTGGCCCTGCCGACCATCGGCCGGGACTTCGCGGTGAGCGCCACGGCCGTGGACGGCATCTCGATCGCCTTCCTGGTCAGCCTGGCGGTCTTCATCCCCGCCTCGGGCTGGCTCGGCGACCGTTTCGGCGGCAAGCGGGTAATGCTCGCCGCGATCGCGGTGTTCACCGCCGCGTCGGCGCTGTGCGGGATGGCCTCCAGCCTCGGCGAGCTGGTGGCATTCCGGATCCTGCAGGGGGCAGGCGGCGGGATGCTCGCCCCGGTCGGAATGGCGATGCTGTACCGCGCGTTTCCCCCCGACGAGCGCATCAGGGCCGCCGCGATCCTGACCGTGCCCACCACGCTGGCCCCGGCCCTCGGCCCGGTCCTGGGCGGCCTGCTCGTCACCGACCTGTCCTGGCGCTGGGTGTTCTACGTCAACCTGCCGATCGGCGCGGCGGCCTTCGCCTTCGGCGCGATCTTCCTGGTGCAGCCGCCGCAGGCCCGGCAGGGACGCTTTGACCTGGCCGGTTTCCTGCTCTCCGGGCTCGGCCTTGGACTCCTGATGTACGGCGTCTCGGAGGGACCCGACCTGGGCTGGCACCAGCCGCAGGTGCTCGCGGCGAGCGCCGCCGGAGCCGCGCTGCTGGCGGCCATGGTGGTCACCGAGCTGCGGTCGGCCGCACCCATGGTGGACCTGCGGCTACTGGGGAACCGCCTGTTCCGGTCGGGCAACGGGGTCATGGTCCTCGCCTCGGTCGCCTTCCTGGGCACGCTGTACGCCGTCTCGCTCTACTTCCAGGACGGCCGCGGCCTGAGCGCGCTTGGCGCCGGGCTGAGCACCTTTCCCGAGGCGCTGGGCGTCATGGGCGGGGCTCAGCTGGCCAGCCGGGTGCTGTACCCGCGGCTCGGCCCGCGCCGTCACATCACCATCGGGCTGATCGGCTTGGCGGCATCGATCGGCCTGCTGGCCCTGATAGGACCGCAGACCAGCCTGTGGTGGGCGCGGCTGCTCCTGCTCACCGTGGGGCTGTCCATAGCGCAGGTGTTCGTCCCGGTCCAGGCGGCCGCGTTCGCCACCATCACCCCGGCGGCGACCGGCCGGGCATCGACGATGTTCAACGCGGTCCGGCAGCTCGGCGGCGCCGTGGGCGTGGCGGTGCTGACCACCGCCATCGTCCTCATCGGACCTGTCCGCCTGGTCGGCGGCCACGAGGTGGCCAACCTCACCGCCTACCGTGTCGCCTTCCTGGCAGCGGCCGCGATCTGCCTGTGCGCCGTGGCGTGCTCGCTGTCCATCCGCGACGCCGACGCCGCCAGCACGATCCCCGGCCGGGGCGGCGGGACGGCGGGTGCGTCGCATCCGGTACCCCCGGCATCCGCTTCGGCGGCCTGACCGCCAGCCGCTACAGCCCCGCGAGATCGGAGATAGCGGCGCGCTGCGCTTGCGGGCCGCCGGCCAGGCGCTCGGCCGACCAGGCGCGGCGGTAGTACAGGTGCGCGTCGTGCTCCCAGGTGAACCCGATGCCGCCGAACAGGTGGATGACGGATTCGGTCACGGCGCGGTAGGCCTCGCCGGCCCGCAGGGCCGCGACGTGGGCCGCCATCGGGGCCTCGGCGGTGCCGTCCGCGGCCGCCACCGCGGCGTACCTGGCGGCCGCCGAGACCGCCTGGAATTCCGCGAGCATGTCGACGCAGGCGTGCGCGACCGCCTGGAAGGAGCCGATCGGCTGCCCGAACTGCTCGCGGTCCTTGGCGTAGGCGATGGCCGCGTCCAGGCACCAGCCGATGCCGCCGGCGGCTTCGGCGGCGGTGGCGAGCAGGAAGTCATGTTCGGCCTGGCCCAGCGCGGCGGCCGCGGCGTCACCCTGGCCGAGCAGCACGGCCGGGGCCTCGTCGAACGCGGTGACGCAGACCCGCCGGGTCAGGTCGAGGCCCAGCTGCCCGGAGGCGGTGAACCCCAGGGACCTGGACTCCACCAGGAAGAGCGCCAGGCCGGACTCGGTGATGGCCGGCACCACGACGATGTCGGCCACGTGGGCGGCCAGGACATACCAGCGGTGTCCGTAGAGCCGCCAGCCCTGCACCCACCTCCCCATTCCGGCTTCACTAGCCCTCTGCACCTGCTCGGCCCGGACGCTGTCCGGGCCCGGCGCCCAATGGCCGCTCTCGCCGGCGACCGCGACCGTCGCGGTCGCCGACCCGTCGGCCAGCCGCGGCAGCCACTGCTCCTGGGCCGCGCGGTCACCGGCCGCGAGCAGCACGCGGGCCGCCAGGGCGGTGGACAGGAACGGGCCCGGGTACAGGGCGCGGCCGAGCTCGGCGTGCACCACGCTCGCCTCGGCCTGGGACATGCCAAGGCCGCCGAACTCCTCCGGGATCGTCAGCCCGCTCAGCCCGAGCTGGCCGGCCAGCCGGGCGTGCAGCTCCGGGCTGTAGCCGGCCTGGGTCTCCAGGGCGGCGCGCAGCTCCGCGGACGGCAGCTGGTCGGCCAGGACAGCGCGCAGGGTGTCCTGCAGGGCGCGCTGGTCCTCGCTGAGAGCCAGGGTGTCGCTGGTGGTCATGCAGCTGCTCCTGGTCCGAGAACGGCGGCCACGAACTCAGCCAGCCGCTTCATGTTAGCGGACAAAGCCAGCTTATTCCGGGCAATCTCGGGTCCCGGCGGCTCGCCCGGCCCAGCCCGCCGGGCACGGCCGCATGCCGCATGCCGCCGGGCACCTGGGCTGGGGTGCGTGGGCCCTTGACCCCTTCTATCGGGGTGCGGGGCCCACGCACCCCAGCCCGCTGACCGCGCCGCACCGCGCCGCACCCGGCAGACATACCCGTTTCTTCGCAAACCCGTCATATCCGGCATGACGCCAGCCAGCCCGGCGCCACCATCCCCGAGCCAGAGTCCGATGGGTACCTGATCCTCCGCGTAAGCCATTTCATCCATGATCTTTTAGCTTGGAGCGCACCAGCGTGCACTTGCGTATCACAGGGCAGGTAAGCGTCAGCTGCGCGGCTGCTGGCGGGGCCGGCCGGATCCTCACTTGACGGCGCTGCCTGGCCAGTTGGAGTTCGCTACCAGTTCGGGGTGCGGACCGGTGAAGGCGCCGGCCGCGGTGGCGTTGCCGCGCAGCCGGTATTCGAGCCAGGCGGTGGCGTAGCCGAGGAAGCCGCCGGGATTCCCGCCGTCGGCGGTGTTCTGGATCGAGGCGTGGTCGGCGGCCTTCCCGTCCGAATTGAGGATGATGCCGAGTGCGGCGTGCACCGTGGTGCTGAGGAAGAACGCCTTCTGGGTGGCCGGGCTCGCGATGATCGAGTCCCAGAAGCCGTGGGTGGAGATGAAGAAGACGGGCTGGGTCAGCGCGGCAGGGTCGGCGGTGCAGTCGGCGGCGGTCGGGCAGTCGGGGTTAGGCGCGGCCCAGCTCGCGTTCGGCTCGGAAAAGGTCATGACGGCCTTGATCAGGGCCGGATCGTGCGTGGCGGCCCGGACCGCGCCGGTGGCGCCCTGCGAGGTGCCGATCGCGGCCACCTCGCTGACGTTCAGGTGGCCATGGAACACGCTGCCCGTGGCGCTGGCCTGGGCGGTCAGGTAGTGGGCGGCGGCGTCGATCTCGATGCCGCTGCCCGTGTTGGGCAGGGTCGAGGCGATCACGGTGAACCCGTACGAGGCGAGGTGGCTCAGCAGGGCCGAGACCTTGCCGGGTGTCCCGCCGGTCCCGTTGCCCCAGGTCACGATCGGGCTCTTGAAGCCGAGGGCGGCGTAGTTGCTGGGATAGTACAGGTCGTAGATCACGCTGCCGGAGGCGCCGGCGACGGTTCCGGTCGTGGTGGCATAGGGCCCCGGCGAGGCGAACGCGGCCTGGACCGGGTAGCTGGGCCCGGGCTGGCGGGCCGCGGCGGTCAGCGTGGCCAGCAGCAAAGCGGCGGCCAGCGCCGCGGCAGCGCGCACCGCGGCGGCGCGCGGCCAGCGCGACGCGGCCAGGCGGGCGCGGATGGGTATGGCGGCCATGGTGATCCCCTGTTCCATTCACCTGGCTTGCCTCGGTTTGGGGCCAGTCACCGGTTCAGAGGGCCGGGCCATGTGCCTGATACACGGCGAATGCGGCTTATAGTCTCCTGTCATGCCGGCTGACCTGGACGCCCTCGTCGCGTTGATGCCATTCGCCAGGGAACTCGGCCTCGTCCTGGACGAGGCCGACGCCAGCCGGGTAGTCGCCCGGCTGGACTGGGCCCCGCACCTGTGCACCTCCGCCGGGGTCATGCACGGCGGAGTCCTGATGACCCTGGCGGACACCGCGGGCGCGCTGGTGACGTTCCTCGGGCTTCCCGAGGGCAAGACCACGGCCACGATCACCTCGACCAGCCATATGTTCCGACCGGTCAGCGGCGGCACGGTGCGCGCGGTGGCCGTGCCGGCGCACCGGGGCCGGACGACGGTGACCGCCCAGACCAGCGTGTACGACGCGCAGGAGCGCCTCGTCGCGCTGACCACCCAGGTCCAGGCGGTCAGGTAACCGGGCTCGGCTACCGGCTGCCGTCCAGGCGGCTGGCCAGGAGCTGGGCCAGGTGCATGCCGCTGACGTGGGCGAGCTGGTCGAGCTGGGTGCGGCAGGAGAACCCGTCGGCCAGCACCACCGCGCCCTCGGCCGCGCGCACGGCGGGAAGCAGGGCGGTTTCGGCGACGGCCCGCGAGACGTCGTAGTGGCCGCGCTCGACGCCGAAGTTGCCGGCCAGGCCGCAGCAGCCGCCGACCGTGGTGACCTCGGCGCCAGTCCGGGCGAGCAGCGCCGAATCGGCATGCCAGCCCATCACGGCATGGTGGTGGCAGTGCGGCTGGGCCACCGCGCGCACGTCGCCGAGGTCCGGCGGCGCCCAGCCCGCGTCACCGGCCAGCAGCTCGGCCAGCGTGCGGGTGGCGGCGCGGACCTGGCGGGCGCGCGGGTCGGCCGGCAGCAGCTCGGTGATGTCGCTGCGGAGCACGGCGGTGCACGAGGGTTCCAGCCCGACGATCGGGATGCCGGCCTGCACCGCCGGCTTCAGGGCCTGCAGGCTGCGCCGCAGCTGCCGGCGGGCGCCGTCCAGCTGGCCGGTGGAGATCCAGGTCAGCCCGCAGCACACGGGCTGGCCGGTGATGTCCACCGCGTACCCGGCGGCCTCGAGCACCCGCACGGCGGCCTGGCCGACCTCGGGCGTGAAGTGGTCGGTGAACGTATCCACCCACAGCAGCACCGGCGTCCCGGCCTTCGCTGCGGCCCGTCCGGCGAACCAGGCCCGGAAGGTCTGCGCGGCAAGCCGCGGCAGCGGCCGTCCGGCGTCGATGCCCCCCGCCCGCTTGGCCAGCCCGGCCAGCGCCGGGGTGCGCAGGACGGCGTTCGCCAGCCCCGGCGCGTGCGAGGCCAGCCGGGCCCACCGGGGCAGCCAGCCCAGCGCGTAGTGAGCCGGCGGGCGCGGCCGGCGCCGGTACCGCTGATACAGCACCTCGGCCTTGTAGGTGGCCATGTCCACCCCGGCCGGGCAGTCCGACGAGCAGCCCTTGCAGGACAGGCAGAGGTCCAGCGACTCGGCCACCTCGGCCGCGCCGAAGCCGTTGACCAGCGTGCCGTTCGCCATCTCCTGCAGCACCCGCGCGCGGCCGCGGGTGGAGTCCTTCTCGTCCCGGGTGGCCAGGTACGACGGGCACATAACGCCCCCACCCGCCTCCCCAGCCCCCTTCACTGCCGTCGTGTCGGCCCGGCACTTGCCCACCCCGACGCAGCGGTGCACCGCGGTGGACATGTCGCCGCCGTCGTGCGGATAGGCGAAGCCGAGCCCGCGGCGCAGCGGCCGGGCCAGGGGTACGCGCAAGTCCGCGTCCAGCGGCACCGGGTCGACGAGCACGCCGGGGTTGAACACGTTGCCCGGGTCGAAGATCGCCTTGACCGCGGCCATGGTGTCGATGGCTTCGGGTGAGTACATGGCGGGCAGCAGCTCGCCCCGGGCCCGGCCGTCGCCGTGCTCGCCGGACATCGAGCCCCCGTACTTGCCTACCAGCTGCGCCGCGGCGACGGCGAACTGCCGGTAACGGCCCGGCGCGGTGGAGAACGGGAAGTCGATGCGGATGTGCACGCAGCCGTCGCCGAAGTGCCCGTAGGTCACGCCGTCCAGGCTGTGCTCGGCCATCAGCACGGCGAAGTCACGCAGGTACGCGCCCAGGTGCCGGGGCGGGACGGCGGCGTCTTCCCAGCCGGGCCAGGCCGGTGCGCCCGCCGGGGTGCGGCCGCCCAGGCCCGCGCCGTCCTCGCGAATGCGCCACAGCGCCCGCGCCGGGGCACCGGTGACCACCAGCGAATCGAGGCAGCCGGCGTCGGCGATGAGCCGCCTGGCCGCGGCCTGCGCCTCGGCCTCGGTGTCGCCCGCGGTCTCGACGAACAGCCAGGACTCACCGCGCGGCAGCGCCGGCACGGCCGCGGCACCCCGGCGGGCGCGGAAGACGTCCACCAGCCGCGCGTCCATGCCCTCGACCGCGACCGGGAGGTGCGGCAGCAGGCCGGGAACCGCGTCCGCGGCCTCCGGCATGCCGGGGTAGCCGAGCACCGCCAGCGCCACGGCCCGCGGCGACGGCACGAGCCCCACGGTGGCGCCGACGATCATGCCGAGGGTGCCTTCGGTGCCGGCCATGAACTTCGCCAGGTCGGCGCCGTTCTCCGGCAGCAGGTGCTCCAGGGAGTAGCCGGAGACCTGCCGGGTGAACCGGCCGAACTCGGTGCGGATCATGCCGAGGTGCGCTCCGACCAGAGCGTCGAGCGCGGCGCCGATCGGCCCGGCGGCGGTCAGGCCGTCCCGGCCCATGGGCCGCGCGGTGAGCCGGCGCCCCGAGGCGGTCAGCACGTCCAGGCTCACCACGTTGTCGGCCGCGCGGCCGTACCTCAGCGCCCGGGAGCCGCAGGCGTTGTTGCCGATCGAGCCGCCGATGCTCGCCCGCGCGTGCGAGGACGGGTCCGGACCGAAGCGAAGCCCGTGCCCGGCCGCGGCGGCGGTGATGTCGTCCAGGATCGCGCCCGGCTCGGCGACCGCAGTACGCGCCTCCGCGTCCACCGCGAGCACCCGGTTCAGGTGCCGGGAGAAGTCCAGCACGATGCCGGAGCCGACGGAGTTGCCCGCGGTGGAGGTGCCGCCGCCCCGGCTGGTGACCGGCACGCCGGCCTGCCGGGCGACGTCCAGCGCGGCGGCCGCCTCCTCGACGTGTCTCGGGAAGACCACGACGCTCGGCACGACACGATAGTTCGACGCGTCGGTGGAGTACTCGGCCCGGCGCCGGGCCGAGTCGTCGGCCTCGGTCAGCCCGGCACCGCGCAGCGTCGCGGCCAGGTCCCGTGGCGCCACGACGGCCGCCGTCGCAGCCCTCGCGCGTGCTGTGGTCATGGTCTGCGATGCTATCTCCTGACGGCGACAAGCGGCCGGGCCTGCCGGCTGGCGGGCAGCGGCCGGGCCGGTCGCGGCGGCAGCTGGCGCGGCAGCGAGATGCGGATGTCGAGGCTGTCCGGGGAGCGGCTGATGGCGGCATCAGGCCAGTGAGCGATGACCATGGCCAGCACCTTCCGGTTGCCGGGCAGCACGTCCATCGCCAGCGACGCCACGCCCCGGGCCTGGGCCCGGGCGACCAGGGCGCGCATCAGCGCGGCGCCGACGCCCCGGCGCTGCCAGGCGTCGGCGACCACCACGCCGACGTCGGTGGCCCGGGCGCCGCAGCGCACCTCATGATTTTCGGGGTCCTCGGGATCGGTCCGGTCAGCGGCCATGGCGTGCCCGACGATGACGCCGGCCTCGACGGCGACTATGGCGTCGACATTGGCGGGCCCGCCGGACAGCAGGTGAAGCAGGCCGCAGGTAGGCGTGACCGGGGCGAAGAACCTGAGGTAGCGGCTCTCCACGGATAGCCCGGCGAAGAAGTCACTGAGCGCGGCCAGGTCCGCCGGGCCCGCCGGCCGGATCGCGGCGGCGGTGCGGCCCCCGGTTCCCGCAATCTCGGTTCGCGCAATCTCGGTCCGCGTACTCTCGGTCCGCGCAACCTGGGTTCGGTTCATGAACTCAGGATGACCCCGGATTGCTGAGTCTGTCAACTAGACTTAGCATGTGAGCATGGCACGGTCCTGGATTCTGGATTACGACTCGGCTAACTGCGCGATCGGCGCCACCGTGGGCATCCTCGGTGAGCGGCCGACGTTCCTGGTGCTGCGCGAGGCCTTCAACGGCGTGCGCCGCTTCGAGGACATGCAACGCCGCACCGGCATGCCACGCCAGGTGCTCAGCCAGCGCCTGGCCCGGCTGGTGACGGAGGGCCTGATGCGCAAGGTCCCCTACCAGGAGACCGGCCAGCGCCGCCGGACCGAGTACCGGCTCACCGAGAAGGGCCTTGACCTCTACCCGGTGCTGGTAGCGCTGATGGAGTGGGGCGACAAGTACGCGGTCGGCCCGCCCGGCCCGCAGGTCCTGCTCCGGCACCGCGACTGCGGCGAGCCGGTGCGGCTGCAGATGTCCTGCGCGGCGGGGCACGTGCTCGAGTCCGCCCGCGAGGTCACCCCGGTGCCGGGCCCCGGCGCCCGCAAGATCGCCTGACGGCGCGGCGGCCGGCGTAGGGTGCTGCCATGCTGTTTCCCACCTCCCTGGTCGGGAGCTACCCGCAACCAGACTGGCTGATCGACCGGGGCCGGCTGGCCGGCCGGTTCCCGCCGCGGGTACGGGCCCGGGAGCTGTGGCGTATCGACCCCGCCTACCTGGAGGAGGCGCAGCGCGACGCGACGGCGCTGGCCATCCGCGCCCAGGAGGAGGCTGGCCTGGACATCCTCACCGACGGTGAGATACGCAGGGAGAGCTATTCCAACCGGTTCGCGACCGCGCTGGACGGCGTGAACATCGACAACCCCGGCACCGCGCTCGACCGCAGCGGCCACCCGAACCCGGTGCCCCGAGTCACCGGGCCGATCCGGCGCCAGCGCCCGGTCGAGGTGGAGGACCTGAAGTTCCTGCGCGCGAACACCAGCCGGACCGTCAAGATCACCGTGCCCGGGCCGTTCACCATGGCACAGCAGGCGCAAGACGATTACTACGGCAGCACCGAATCCCTCGCGCTGGGGTACGCCGAGGCGGTCGGCGCAGAGGTCCGGGACCTGTTCGCGGCGGGCGCCGATATCGTCCAGCTGGACGAGCCGTACCTGCAGGCCCGCCCCGAGCCAGCGCACCGCTACGGGGTGAAGGTCATCAACCGGGCGCTCGAGGAGGCGGCGGGGACCACCGCGGTCCACCTGTGCTTCGGCTACGCCGCCATCATCCACGACCGGCCATCGGGCTACTCGTTCCTGTCCGAGCTGGCCGATTGCCGCGCCGATCAGATCTCGATCGAGACGGCGCAGTCCGGCCTGGACTGCTCGGTGCTCGCCGATCTGGACGGCAAGACCATCATCCTGGGCGTGCTGGACCTGAACGACCTGACCGTCGAGTCCGCGGAAACGGTGCGGGCCCGGGTCGAGCGGGCGCTGCCCTATGTGCCGCCCGGCCGCCTGGTGCTCGCCCCCGACTGCGGTATGAAGTACCTGCCGCGCGACGTCGCCTTCGGCAAGCTGACCGCGCTGACGGCGGCGGCGGCCCGGCTGCGCGCCGAGCAGGGTTCCTAGCCGGGCGCTTGCGGGCGGGCTGCGGTTCCCGCAGGTCCGCCGCGAATATAGCGCGCGGCGGGCTTCCGGCTCGGGGCCTTCCCACCGAGCCGGCCGGGAGAGCACAATGATGCCGTGACTTATGGGCAGGTAGGAGCGGTGTGCCCGCGGTGCGGCAGTGCCGCCGCGGTGCATTCGGTGCAGGAACTCGCGGCGATGGCGCGGGGGCGGCTGGGCGAGTACGCACCTGGATTCCAGGCGCCGCCGCCGCCGTCGGGGTCCCCCGCGCCGCCACCGCCGTCGGGGTCCCCCGCGCCGCCGCCATCGACGGGGTTTCCTGCACCGCCGCCATCGACGGGGTTTCCTGCACCGTCGCCGTCGACAGGGTTTCCTTCGCCGCCGGAATCGGGCTTTCCTTCGCCGCAGCCGCCGTCGGGGTTTCCGTCGCCGCCGCCTCCCCTTCCGCCACCTCCGCCTCCGCCTCCGCCGGACTATTCGCAGGGATCACGGCAGGGACCGCCGCCGGGATATACCGGCGGGCAGCGGCGTCCCAGTCCGGGCCGGTCGTCCAGCGGCTGGGATACCAGCAGCGACGACTCTATTGAGGACGCCGTGGCCGGCATCGTCATGGGCGCGGCCGCGAAGTTCGTCGGCAAGGCGATCGGCCGCAGGGTGAAGCGGGCCTACGAGGAGCGTGTGGTGCCGGCCATGGCCGCCCGGCAGGAGGCGATGGCCGGGCGCCAGGAGGCGATGGCCGGGCGCCAGGAGGCGATGGCCGGGCGCCAGGAGGCGATGCTGCGCGAGCAGATCGCGATCGCCGAGCGGCATCCGGACCTGCGGGCCTGCCTGAACGATCAGGTGATCTTCCTGGCCGGCGGCAGCCGCGTGCTGCCGATGTCCAGCGTCACCGGGGGGATCACCATCGAGCAAGCCGACGCCCTGGTGGTCCAGCTCCGGAACGGCTGAGCTCCGGAACGGCTGAGCTGCGGGGTGGCTGAGCTGCGGGGTGGCTGATCCGGGCCCGCGTCACGGGGCCGGGCCGCGGGTCCAGACGCGGAGCGGGCCAAGGACCTGGAATCCGGCCTGCCGGGCCGCGGCCAGGTCGGCGCCGGACTCGTAGCCGACGATGGGCAGGCCGGGCCGGAGCGCGGCCACGGCCTGTACGGCACTGATCCACAGCAGGCCGGCCGCAAGCCCGGTACCGAACACATTGGACATCCCGGTCACCCGGGCGGACGTGTAGACGATCGCCCCGGCGGCGAGGGTGCCGTCCCGGCGGCCGGCCAGGACGGCACAGCGCGAGCCGGCCAGCAGGTCCGGGCGGAACAGCGGTGCCGGACCGGGGCTGCCGCCGGCCCAGGCTGTCTCCCACTGGGCCAGCTCGCCGGGGCTGGTGACGGCGGCCCAGCACAGGCCGTCTTCCGGCGGCCCGGCCGGTGCGGGCGGGCGGGCGATCCACTCGGCGTCGAAGAGCGGGCGCAGGCCCTCGGGAGCCAGGTCAAGGCGGGCGAAGCTGTCCTTGACCGCGTACGGCCGGGCTGGGTCCTGGCCCGCTCCCGTCTCGGCGGCCGTGGCGTCCGGGGCCAGGGTGATGGCGTTCGGATAGAACGGCAGCGCGTGGCGGGCGCTGATCCACACGCGGGTGGTGAACTCTCCGGTATAGCCGTGCGAGCGGCAGACGGTTTCACACCAGGCGGCGTTGTTAGCCACCGCCGCGTGCAGCAGATCCTCAGCTCGCACCCGGGTCCGTTCGGAAAAAATGGGTGTGCGGACGGTCCAGCGGCTGGCCGTCGACGAACGTGTCGACCTTCTCGTTGTAGAAGGCGACCAGGCCGGTGATGGGCAGCAGCTGCCGGGTGGGGAAGTCGTAGGACCAGGCCAGGTCCTTGTGGACGGTGCCGCCTGCCCGGACCGACCAGTAGCCGCTGGTCGTTCCCTTGTAGGGGCACGAGGTCACCGTGGCGGAGGCCATCAGGTGCTCGAAGCGGACATCGGTGCGGCTGACGTAGTACCGCGTCGGCAGGCCTGTCTCGAACACCATCACCGGGGACGCCGAGTCGGCCAGCACCACTCCGTCGAGCTCGACGCGCACCGGGCGGTTCGAGCGCAGCGCGTCGACCCGGACGTACGGGCTGCGCGGGTGGACGAACACCTGCTCGTCCTCCTCGAACCAGGCGTCCAGCGCGGCCCACTCGAAGCGCACGGTGCCGCGGAGGCCGTCAATCGCCGACTCGGTGATCAGCCGGGCCGCCCGCGGCCGGTCCGCCTCCCCGGCGCGCAGCCCGTGCAGCTCGGCGGACCCGCGGCCGGTCCGCTGGGTGTGCCCCTCGGAGATCAGCAGGCCGGGGCCGATGTCGGCAGCGGGAACGTAGTACTGCGGGTAGTACGGCCACTCCCAGACATACAAGGCCCGGGTCGTGTCGAGCACCTTCTCGGCTCCCAGGTAGGCGCGGATCCGGCGCGGCACCGGCTCGACGTGGTTCACCGGGACGATCATGGCTGGATAGTCGTTCATATGGCTCCTGCGGGTTGGACATCCAAGATGAAACGGGCGGCCGGGCTCAGCCGGGCCAGGGTTTCCGGCCGGATGTACTTCTGCTGATCGAGTTGCTGGCCCCTGGCGCGGCGGGTGAAGTAGGAGTGCAGCGCACGGCGGGGCCGACCGCCGCCGTTCCTGGTGCCGCCGTGCCACAGGTGGCTGTTGAAGACCACGACGGTGCCGGCCGGCGCGATGAGCAGGACCTCGTCCGGGTGGGGGGCGCCCGGGTCGGCCAGCGCCTCCCGCGCGGGCCGGCCGTTCCTGTGCGAGCCGGGCACCACCCGGGTGGCGCCGTTGCCGGCGGTGAAGTCGTCGAGCAGCCAGATGGAGTTGCATACCTGGTAGCCGGCGGGCGGGACCGGGCCGCCGAAGTCGGCGTGCAGCGGCTGGCGGCCGTGGCCGGGCAGCGCGGCGCGGAAGTTGAGCGAGGAGAGCTTGAAGTCGCCCAGCACGTGCGCGATACAGGCCAGCACCCTGGGGTCGGTGAAGCAAGCCTGGAACATCGGGCCCTTGTTGACGAGATCGGCGAGCCGGTCGGCCCCGGCTTCCTGGTGCACCTCGATCCCGGCCTGGTCACCCTCGGCGGCCAGCAGTTCGGCCAGCCTGGCGCGGATCGCCGTGAGCTGCCCGGCGGAGAGCACGCCCGGCAGGGGCAGGTAACCGTCACGATCGAGCCGTGCCCTGACGCCGGCGTCCAGGGTCGCCTCGGTGACGCCGAGCTCAACGAGCGCGGTCGCCATGTCCATGGCCGCCTCCCCGGAATCAGCCGCGTTCCGTCCCCTCAGCTTAGATAGCCCGCCGGCTACGGGCCCGCGGGCCGGCGTGGCCAGACCGCAGAAACCGTTCGACGGCTTTGCGGAATCCTGGCACTGTGGCGCATCATGGGTGACTTCGATCTCGTGACCGCCGTGGACGTACAGCTCATGCAGGGCCTGGCGCAGCGCGTCACCGCGGTCCGCCCGGACCTGGTGAACAGCGACGCGACGTTCGGGGAGCTGGCCTGGATCTGGGGCAAGGGGCACGCCTGCGACGGCGGGACCTGGCCGCGCCGGCTGTGGTTCTCCGGCGACGCGCTGGTGGCGTGGGGCTGGGCCTATCTCCCCCGCCAGGTCAGGCGGAGCGACGGGTCGGTGCAGGACGTCACCGGCGCCTATCTGGGGTATCAGGTCCACCCCAGCCACGCCGCGCTGGTTGACGAAGTGATCGGCTGGTATGACGCTGTGACGGCGGACATCGAGCGCACGGTAGCGCCGCGGGCCGCCGACGAGTTCGCGCTGGAACGGTGGGCGGCGCACGGATACCAGACCGACCCGGCATCGCTCGGCGACACCAGCTCCTGGGGGCGCCGGGGCACGCACAGGCACGCGGGCTGTACTACAGCGTCGGGTTCCGGCCGTTCACGCGGGATGCGCCGCTGATCAAGCCTGCGGTCTAGCTCAAGCGCAACCGGGACGCATGCCCGGCTGACCGCTTGAGATGGCGACGGGGCGCGTGCGCGGCTGACGCTGGTGTGCGCGGGTGGCCCGCCAGCGTCGTGCGCCGGCGCGGGGGCGGAGGCGCGCCGAGTCGTGGCTGCGCGAGGCGGCCCCGGCGATAACCGCTCGCCTCGGCCAGCCGGGCTAGGCCGACCCGCCGGCCACCCCAGCCGGTTCGTCATATCGGGTAGCGCGTGGGTTCGGTGGTGTACTGCCGTCCGGATGGAGTCGTCCAGCGGACGGTGCCGTCCGGGAACTGCTCCGCCTTCCAGCGGGGGTGCTGCTTGAGCCGGTGGTCGTGGCGGCATTTCGGACCCCCATTACACATACATGTTCTCCCGCCTGCGTCGTAGGGGGTGTTGTGCTCAAAGTCCGCTTGCGCGGCGGGGCGGCGGCAGACCGGTCCGGTGCAGGTCGCGTTCCGGACCTGGGTCAGGTGCCGGAGCTTGACCCCGGGGTCGTGGCCCCGGGCCTCGAACCGGTGGTCGCAGTCCCCGGCGGCGATGGGGTCGAGGGTGACCATCAGGTCCGGCCCGCTTCCCGGGGTGCGGAGCCGCCAGCTGCCGTAACCGCCGGGCGGGCCGTGCTGGCCGGCAGCGGTGAAGGAGAACCCGGTCCCGCCCGGTGGCCCTGGTCCTGCTCGCTGGCGGCGGCTCTTGGGTTCGGGTCTGGCGCAGCCGTGCCCGATGGCGTGCCCGTGCTCGTCGGTCACGGTGACGCACCAGGTCGTCTTGGGGTTCCGGGCGGCCGCGGCGGCCAGGTCGCGGGCTAGCCACGGGTCGACGGGGCCGGTCCCGGGGATCTCCCCGGGCCGGGCGGCCTGGTCCTGCACGGTGGTCAGCGGCACCGTCAGGGTCACCTTCGCGGCGAACCCCGCGGGCGCTGTCCCCGCCGGTCCCGCCGGCCCTGACCCGCCGCCCGTGCCGCCGCCCGTGCCGCCGCCGCCCGTGCCGCCGCCGCCCGGGCTGCCGTCTCCCGGGGCGCCTGGCCCGGTTCCGTCCTGCCGGCCGGTGTCCTGGCGGGGCCGGGAGTCCTTGCCCAGCAGCAAGTCAAGGTAAGCGCGGGCGCGGAGCACGTCCATATCACCCTCGAGCCCGGCCGCCCTCAGCTGCCGCGCCCACGCGGTGATCCGCTGGTCCGCCGCGAGCACCTCGGCCGGGGGCAGCTCCCGGCCCATCAGGGCGGCGTTGCCTGAGTCTTCGGCCCACCGCTGCACCCGCGCGTCCCGCGCCGCCTGCTCACGCCGCTTCTGCGCCTTGGCCGGGGCGACCTCCATGACCGCGCGGGCGATCGCGGCCCGCAGCCCGCCCGGGGTCAGCCGCCCCGCCCGGCCCAGCACCAGCGCCTCCGCGGCCCGGGCCTCGGCCGGGTCGAGCAGCGCGGCGGCCGACGCGATGATCTGCGCCTTGTACTTCGACACCACCCCGTCCAGGAACGCCGCCATCGTGGCGGGCAGCTTGACCGCCAGGTCCCGCGCCAGCTCCAGCAGCCCCTCCGCCGCCCCGCGGGACTCGGCCAGCAGCGCCGCCAGCTCGGTCACCGTGAACTCGTCCCAGGCGGCCGGGAGCCGCGCCGGACCTTCCGGGGCGCAGCCCGACGCGGGCCGCCGCCGGATCAGCTCCGCGACCGCGGCGTGCTTACGCGCGCAGGCGTAGGCCTCGACCCGGTCCCACGCGCTGATCACCCCGGCCACCTCATCATCACCGGCGCCGTCAAACCGGTCATCCTCCCCGGCCGCCTCCGCCGCGAACCCGGCCAGCGCCCCGCACCCCGGCATCGTGTCCAGCACCATCCCGGCGCCGAACCCCGCCGCCCGGCTCAGGTACTCCCCCGGGGACACCCGCGCCGACCCCGGCTGGCCCGGGCCGCGCCGCGCCAGCGGGACGAACTGCCCGCCGGGCAGGCCCAGCCGGGCGGCGCGGGCCGCCGCGGCCGCCTCTTCCGCGGTGACCTGCCGGCACTCGGCGATGACCGCGTCCAGGTCGTAGTCCCACGGCGCCGCCGGATCGGGCTCCTCCTCATCCGGGTCCCATGGCTCATCCTCCGCCGCGGCGTCACACCAGGCCAGCCACTCCTCCTCGTCCGCGGCCGTCAGATCCGGAGCGGGAGCCGGCCCGCCGGGCACCCCGGCGGGATCCTCATCCCGCCCGGGTTCCAGCGGATCCGGTCCTGGAGGCATGCCCACCACCCGTTCGGATAACGACCTCAACCTATAGAACATGATAGCGAATCACGCTACACTTACGCCAGTGATTTAGCTAATTATCAGCTATATTCGAATATATTTACTGAAGAGATAAATGTGACGGCTGAGCCTGGCCGACGAGGCGGCGAACCGATGGCGCACATCTGCGCTGATGACCAGCCGCTGCTATAGCAGGCGGGCAGGGAGCGGGACGATGACCAGCCGCTGCTACAGCAGGCCGGGCAGGGAGCGGGACGATGACCAGCCGCTGCTACAGCAGGCCGGCGGGGACGGGGACGAGGCGCGAGCGGAGGTACTCGCCGAGGCCCTTGGCCTGGGCGTCGGGACGGGTGGTGCCGGACACGCCGGGGGCGAGCAGGCCGTGGATGACGAAGTTGAGGGCGAGGAGGTTCGGCAGTTCGTAGCGCTCGACCGGCAGGCCTGCGGCCTCGGTGAGCAGGCCGGCCAGCCGGTCCGCGGTCAGGTAGCCGCGCAGCCAGGCGTACGCGCCGGGGCTGACGGCCCACAGGCCCACGTTGGCGTCGCCGCCCTTGTCGCCGGAACGCGCCCCGTACAGCCGCCCGAGCGGGACGTTCCCGGCCGGGCCCGCGCCGAGGTCGGCCGGCTGAGCGTCCGGGACGGACCCGGCCCGGAGTGTGGCCGCGGGCTGAGCATCGGAGACGGCGGGCTGGGCGTCCGGGACGGACCCGGTTTGGTGCCCGGCTGGGGCCTGATCCGGTCTTTCATGATGCCGAACGAGCTGGGTTTCCCCGCCTGGCACGTGCACGGCCTGGGTGACGAGGTCGGCCGGGATGAGCGCGGGCCAGTAGACGCCGAACGCGCTCGCCGGCGTGGGCGGCGTGGTGGTGTGGAAACCGGCGTAGCCGGCCAGCGCGAGTTCGGTGGCGGCGTTGGAGAACGCGCGGCCGACCTTGCGCTCGTCCTGATCCTTGACCGTGATCCGCAGGTGCGCGGTGGCCTGCTCGTTGGTCGGCGCGTCCGGGTGGTCGAAGCGGAGCAGGCGGACGTTGAACTCGTCGAACTGTCCGGTGCCGCCGAGCACCTCGGCCAGCAGGGCGGTGGCGTGCCGTGCCTTCTCCTCGATGTCCAGGCCGGTCAGCACCATCGTGGTGGTGTTGCGGTAGCCGCCGAGCATGTTGAGCGCGACCTTGAGGGTGTCCGGCGGCGGGCTGCCCCGGGTGCCGGCCAGCGCCACCCGGTCCGGGCCGGCCTGCGCCAGCCGGATGGTGTCGAAGTGCGCGACGACGTCAGGATTCAGGTAGGCGGGGTCGCCGATCTCGTAGAGCAGCTGAGCGGTGACGGTGCCGGTCGAGACGAGGCCGCCGGTGCCGTCGTGCTTGGTGATGACGCTGCTGCCGTCCGCGGCGACCTCGGCGATCGGGAATCCGGGGTAGCGGCGGTCGGTGATCTCGTCCAGGAAGCTGTAATTGCCGCCGCATGCCTGCGGGCCGCACTCGATGACGTGGCCGGCGGCGACCGCGCCGGCCAGGGCGTCCCAGTCGTCACGGCGCCAGCCGTGCCACCAGGCGGCAGGCCCGGTGACCAGGCTCGCGTCGGTGACCCGCGGGCAGATGACCACGTCCGCGCCGGCTTGCAGGGCCGCGGTGATGCCCCAGCCGCCGAGGTAGGCGTTGGCGGTGACCACCGGCAGGTCCGCTTTGGCCAGCGGCAGGCCGGTGCCGAGGTTGGCGAGTTCGTGGCCGGCCGCCTGCAGGTCCCCGATGACCGGGGCCAGGTCGTCGCCGGTGATGTAGGCGACGCGGGCGTTCAGGCCGAGCCTGCCGGACAGTTCGGTGATCTTGGCGGCGAGCCCTGCCGGGTTGAGGCCGCCGGCGTTGGCGACGACCTTGACGCCGCGCTCCAGGCAGGTGCCGAGCACGTCCTCCATCTGCTTCAGGAACGTGGTCGCGTAGCCGAGGCCGGGGTCCTTGCGGCGGGCCTTCCACAAGATCAGCATGGTGAGCTCGGCCAGGTAGTCGCCGGTGAGCACGTCGACCGGGCCGGCCAGCATCTCCCGTGCGGCCGCGAGGCGGTCCCCGTAGAACCCGGAGCAGTTCGCGATGCGTACCGGCCTAGGCATCGGCTGGCCTCCCCGGGCTCCGCCCGGTGCCCGCCGCGCCCGCGAAGGCCTGCGCGATCGCCATCCACCCGGCCGCGGCCGGGCCGTCGATGGCCAGGGCGAGGTCGTCGCGGTGCCTGCGCTGGGTCACCAGCAGGCAGAAATCAAGGGCCGGGCCGGTCACCCGGTCCGCGGCGTCCTGCGGGCCCCAGGTCCACAGGCTGCCATCTGGCCCGGTGAGCTCGACCCGCACCGGGATCTGCGGCGGGGTCTTCCCGCGCACGGCGTAGCTGAACGCGCGGGCGCCGACGCCGATGTGCGCGACGTGGCGCAGCCGGCCCGTCGGCTCGCGGGTGACGCCGAGGGCGTCGGCGATGTCCTGGGTGTGCGCCCAGGTCTCCATGATCCGCGCGGTCAGCGACGAGGCGGCGCTCATGGGCGGGCCGAACCAGGGCAGCCGGGCCCGCGGGTCCAGCCCGGCGAAGGTGCCGATCAGGTCGGCGCGGGCCACATTGAACCAGGCCAGCAGCTGGGCACCGGTCTGGTCGCGGAACCGGGCGGCGATCGTGTCGGGATTGATGCCGGCGTCGGCTTCGGCGGCGGCCAGCTCGGCCTGGAACTGCTCCGGGCGGACCGCGGAGCGGACAGCGGCCTCGTCGAAGTAGGCCAGGTGGCTGATCTGGTCGGCGATGTCCCAGCCGGCCGCGGGCGTCGGCGTGTGCCACCGGGCCTCGTCCAGCCCGGCTATCAGGGCGCGGGTGACCGCCGACTCGGCGGCGAGGTCCGCGGCCAGCGCGGTCATGTCTACGGGCATGTCGAGTCAGCCTCCAGCTTCCAGGACGGCCAGGACCTGGCCGGTGCTGACCTGCTCCCCCGCCTTGGCCCGCAGTTCGGCCACCACGCCGTCGGCGGGCGCGGTGACGGTCTGCTCCATCTTCATCGCCTCCAGGACCAGGAGCGGCTGACCCGCGGTGACGACCGCGCCGACCTCCGCCAGGACCCGCAGCACCAGGCCGGGCATCGGGGCCAGCAGTGACCCGGCGGGCGCGAGCTTGGTCGGATCGCCGAACCGCGGCACCTCTGACAGCGCGGTCGAGCCGTCGCTGGCGTCGACGTAGGTATCGGCGAGCATCTGGTGTATCCGGTAGACCCGGCGGATGCCCTCGATTTCGAGGTCCACGCGGTCCGGGCTGGCCGCGCGGACGAGGGCCTGCACGGGCCGGTCGTTGACGTCGGCACGGACGGTGTCGCCGGTGACGCGGTAGGCCACGGCGTAGGACTCGCCGGCCGCGGTGTAGGTGACGCGCTGCGGCGCGGAGAAGACGTTGCGCCAGCCGGAGGGAAGCGTGCCGAGCACCGGCGCCTCGGCGCGGTGCCGCGCCTGCCGGGCCAGGGCCGCGGCCAGCGCGTGGGTGGCCGCGGCCCTGGTGCCCGACGCGGCCAGGGCCGCGGGGTCGTGCCGGGTCAGGTAGCCGGTGTCGGTGGCGCCGGCCAGGAAGCCCGGCTCGCGCAGGATCGCCACCAGCAGGTCGCGGTTGGTGGTCAGGCCGTGGATCTCCGCCTGGCCGAGCGCGCGGGCCAGCCGCCGCGCCGCGTCGGCCCGGGTGCGGCCGTGCGCGACGACCTTGGCCAGCATGGCGTCGTAGTGCGGGCTGACCACCGAACCGTCGCGGAAGCCGGTGTCCACCCGGATGCCGGGTGCTTGCGGGATGGTGAAGCGGTGCAGCGTGCCGGTGGCAGGGACGAATCCCGCGGGGACGTCCTCGGCGTACAGCCGGACCTCGATCGCGTGGCCCTCGATCTGCGCCTCGCGGGCCCGCGGCGGCAGCGGCTCGCCGTCGGCGATCCGCAGCTGCAGCTCCACCAGGTCCAGGCCGGTGACCTCCTCGGTGACCGGGTGCTCGACCTGCAGCCGGGTGTTCATCTCAAGGAACCAGAAGGACCCGTCGCGGTCCAGTACGAACTCGACGGTGCCCGCGCCGGTGTAGCCGACCGCCCGGCCCGCGGCGACGGCCGCGGCGGCCAGCGCGGCGCGCAGGCATGCGTCGACGGCCGGCGACGGGCACTCCTCGATGATCTTCTGGTAGCGGCGCTGGATGGAACACTCGCGCTCGAACACGTGGACCACGGTGCCCGCGGCGTCGCCGAGGATCTGCACCTCGACATGCCGGGGGTCGACCACGTAGCGCTCGAGGAACACGGTGCCGTCGCCGAACGCGGAGGCCGCCTCGCGGCGTGCGCTGGCGACCGCCTCGGTCAGTTCCGCGGGGCCTGCGACCAGCCGCATGCCGCGGCCGCCGCCGCCGAACGCCGCCTTGACCAGCAGCGGGAATCCCACGCGGGCGGCCGCTTCGGCCAGGTCGCCGTCGTCGGTGACGGTCATCCCTGGCAGCACGGGTACGCCGGCGTCGGCCATCGTGGCCTTGGCCGTGACCTTATCGCCCATCGCGGCGATGATCCCCGGCGCGGGGCCCACGAATACCAGGCCGGCGCCGGCACAGGCCTGCGCGAACGCGGCGTTCTCTGACAGGAACCCGTAGCCGGGATGGACAGCGCCGGCGCCGGTCGCCGCGGCCGCGGCGATGACGAGGTCGCCGCGCAGGTAGGTGTCGGCAGGCGCCGCGCCGGGCAGCCGGACCGCCTCGTCGGCCAGCGTGACGTAGGGGGCGCCGGCGTCCGGGTCGGAGTAGACGGCGACGGTGGCGATGCCGAGCGCGTGCGCGGTCCTTATGATCCGGGCGGCGATCTCGCCGCGGTTGGCGATCAGCAGCTTGGTGATGGGCACCGTGCTCACATCCGGAAGACGCCGAAGCCGCGGCGGCCGGCGACGGGGCCGCTGTGCACGGCCGACAGCGACATGCCCAGGACCGTCCGGGTGTCGCGCGGGTCGATGATGCCGTCGTCATACAGCCGGGCGGTGACGAAGAAGGAGTGCGACTCGGCCTCGATCTGGGCCTCGATCGCGGCGGTGCGGGCCCGGTCCGCCTCCTCGTCGAACGGCCGCCCGCTGGCCGCGGCCGACGCCCGGCCGACGATGGACATCACCCCGGCGAGCTGGGCCGCGCCCATCACGGCGAGCTTGGCGCTCGGCCACGCGAACATCAGGCGCGGATCGTAGGCCCGCCCGGACATGCCGTAGTTGCCCGCCCCGAACGAGGACGCCATGTTGACGGTCAGGTGCGGGACGGCCGAGTTGGTCACCGCGTTGATCATCTTGGCGCCGTCCTTGATGATGCCGCCCTGCTCGTAGCTGGCGCCGACCATGTACCCGGTCGTGTTCTGCAGGAACACCAGCGGCGTGTCGGCGGAGTTGGCCAGCAGGATGAACTCGCTGGCCTTCTTGGCCTCCTCGCTGAACAGCACGCCCCGGTGGTTGGCCAGCACCCCCACCGGGTACCCGTGCAGCCGCGCCCAGCCGGTCACCAGCGAGGTGCCGTACAGCGGCTTGTACTCGTCGAATTCCGACCCGTCCAGCACGCGGGCGAGGATCTCGCGCGGGTCGAACGGCACCTTGACGTCGGCCGACACGATGCCCAGGATCTCGTCCTGGTCGTACCTGGGCGGCACGGCCGGTCCCGGCGCGGGGCCGTGCTTGCGCCAGTTGATCCTGGCCATGATGTCGCGGCCGAGCCGGATCGCGTCGAGCTCGTCGACGGCGAAGTAGTCGGAAAGCCCGGAGACCCGCGAGTGCATCTCCGCGCCGCCCAGCGACTCGTCGTCGGATTCCTCTCCGGTGGCCATCTTCACCAGCGGCGGGCCGCCGAGGAACACCTTGGCCTGCCGGTCCACCAGCACCGCGTAGTCGCACATGCCGGGCACGTAGGCGCCGCCCGCGGTCGAGTTGCCGAAGACCAGCGCCACGGTCGGCACCGCGTGGGCGGACAGCTCGGTGAGCTCGTGGAAGATCCGGCCCGCCGGGACGAACAGGTCGGCCTGCGTCGGCAGGTCCGCGCCCCCCGACTCCACCAGGTTCATCACCGGCAGCCGGCTGGTGCGGGCGATCTCCAGGGCGCGCAGCGTCTTGCGCAGCGAGTACGGGTTCATCGAGCCGCCGCGCACGGTCGGGTCGTGCGCGATGATCACGCACTCGACGCCGGAGATCACCCCGATCCCGGTCACCACGGTGGCGCCGACGGTGAACCCGGTGCCCCACGCGGCCAGCGCGGACAGCTCGAGGAACGGGCTGTCCGGGTCGACCAGCAGCTCGATCCGCTCCCGGGCCAGCAGCCGGCCCCGGTCACGGTGCCGCTGCTGGTAGCGCTCCCCGCCCCCGGCGATGGCCTGCGCTAGCTGTTTATCCAGCTCGTCCAGGAGGGCGAGCTGGGCGGCCCGGTTGGCGCGGTAGACCTCGCCGTGGAGGTCGAGGTGAGAGATGAGCACCGGCACGTGGGTCAGCCGTCCTGCTCAATACGAGCGGGGCAGGCCCAGGCTGTGCTGGGCGACGTAGTTGAGGATCATCTCCCGGTTGACCGGCGCGATGCGCAGCAGCCGCGCCAGGCCCCAGTAGGGCATCAGGCCGTACTCGCTGGCCAGGCCGTTCCCGCCGTGCGCCTGGATGGCCGCGTCGACGGCGGCGATGGCGGCCTCGGCGGCGGCGTACTTGGCCATGTTGGCGGACTCCCCCGCGGGCTGGCCGTGGTCGTGCTGCCACGCGGCCTGCCTGGTCATCAGCGCCGCCAGCTCGGTCTCGATCTTGGCCTTGGCCAGCGGATGCGAGACGCCCTGGTGGGTACCGATCGGCTCGGACCAGACCTTCCGCTCGGTGGCGTACCTGGCCGCGGCGCCCAGGGCATGGCGCGCGATGCCGACGCCGAGAGCGGCTCCCGTGATCCGTTCGGGATTCAGGCCGTGGAACACCTGCCGGAACCCCGCGCCTTCCTCGCCGACCAGCGCGCCCGGGCCGACGCGGACCCCGTCGAAGTGCAGGGTGAACTGGCGCTCAGGCAGCAGCAGGTCGACCGGGAGCAGGTGCTTCTCCAGGCCCGCCGCGCCGGCCGGCACGATGAACAGGGACAGCCGGCCGCCGCGCTCGTCCTGCCCGGTCCGCGCGACCACCAGCACGGCCTGCGCCTCGTCGACCCCGGAGATGTAGTACTTGGTGCCAGTCAGGACCCAGTCCTCGCCGTCCCGGGCCGCGGTGGTGGAGATGCGCAGCGTGTTGGAGCCCGCGTCCGGCTCGGTGATCGCGAACACGATCTTGGCGGCGCCGCTGGCCAGGCCGGGCAGCCAGGTCTCGCGCTGCTCGGCGGTGCCGAATTCGGAGATCATCTCGGCGGAGATGGCCGCGGACACGAGCAACAGCAGCAGCGGCGTCCCGGCGGCGGCGATCTCCTCGCAGACCAGGGCGAGCTCGGTCAGCCCTCCCCCGCCGCCGCCGTAGGCCTGGGGGATATTCACGCCGATGAACCCGGCGTCGCCGAGGGCCTGCCACAGCTCGGCGCAGGGGCGGCGTTCCGCGGCCCGTTCGGCGTAGTAGCGCGGCCCGAACTTGGCCGCTATGCCAGCGACGGCGGCCCGCAGAGCGCGGTGTTCCTCGGATTCGGCAAAGTCCACGCCAGTCTTCCCTTATTGTGACTCGTCATTCACTAGCGACCTTAGCGCCTGGATGCGACACTGGCTAGATGGCGGCGCAGGCGACATCGGCCCGGGGAGGTTCGGCGCGGGAAGCGGCGGCGCGGGCGGCGCAGCGGTCGCCGCGGCGGCGAGACCCGGACCGGAAGGAACGGATCCTGGTGGCCGCCGCGGCCCTGGGCGCGCGCCGCGGCTTCGGCGCGATCTCCATGGCGGATATCGGCGCCGAGGCCGGCATCGTCGGGTCCGGCATCTACCGGCACTTCGACAGCAAGACGGCGATCCTGGTGGCCATGGCCGACCGGGTGATGGACCGGCTGATGACAGCGGCCGTGCAGATCATCGCCGTCTCGCCGGGTGACCGCGAGGCCCTGTCCCTGCTGGTGCGGGACCACATCGAGGTGGCGCTGACCGACCACGACGCGCTCGCCGTCTACCACCGCGAGGTGCGGACCCTGCCCGAGGACGAGCGGCGCAGGCTGAGCCGCTCGCAGCGGCACTACATCGAGGAGTGGGTGCACCTGCTGGCCCCGCTGCGGCCGGACCTGGCCGACGGCGAGGTGCGGCTGGCCGTGCACGCGGCGATCGGCGCGATCCAGTCGACGCTGTTCTTCCGCAGCGGGCTCGCCGACGAGCGGCTCACCGAACTCCTCGAGGTGATGGCGCACGGCTGCCTTGGCACTGCGCCCGTGCCCGTATCGGCACTGCGCCCGTGCCCGTAAGTGAACTCACCCTCACTAACTGAGCGTCCCAGTGGCGGCGCAGCGCCGCGGTGAGCTCGGCGGCCCGCTCGTCGGGGAAGAACAGGCGCGCCTTGTCGATCTCGACGACCTCGGTGGCGCCCGGGATGGTGTCGCGCAGCCAGTAGGCCCACTTGCGGCGGAAGAAGACATCGCTGGTGCCCCAGACGATGAGGGTCGGGACCTGCAGGCGGGCCAGGGCCGGTTCGATCGCCAGCAGGTCGCGGGCGTGCAGCGACGTCAGCAGGCGCTGGGACTGGCGGGCCGCTTCCGCCGTGCCGGACTGCGCTTCCAGCCAGACCCGCGCGATATCCTCGGGCAGGTTGGCTATGTCCTGGTAGACGGTGCCGTAGATGCGCTTCCTTGCCCGCGTGACGTTGCGCGCCAGCCGGGGCGCGAGGCGGGCGTACAGGCCCATGCGGGCCAGCAGGACCGCGGGCAGCAGCGCCTTGGGCGGCATGTTGTCGTGCGCTTCGCAGTTGGTCAGCGTCAGCGTGTGCAGCCGTTCGGCATGGCTTGCCGCGAACACCTGGGAGACCGCGCCGCCGGTGTCGTTCGCCACCAGGTCGATATCGGTCAGCTCGAGCGCGTCGCAGCAGTCGGCGACGAAGCGGGCCAGTCCCGGCAGCGTGAAGTCCTGGTCGGCGGCGGCGGGGGTGTGCCCGTGCAGCGGCAGGTCGACGGCCACGCACCGGCGCTGGCCCTCGAGCAGCTCGATCACGTGCCGCCACAGGTAGCTGCTGCTGCCCACGCCGTGGACGAACAGCACCGGGCGCCCCGCGCCGCCGGTGTCGACGTAGCTGGCCGGACCGGACCGGGTGTCCACCTGGCCGCGGTGCTTGTCAACGCGTTCCATCTCGCTGGTCATCGTTTCTCCCTCGTTGGACGACCGCCGGTGTACAGTGACTGAAAGACCGACCGGCGGTCTAACTTTTACAAACCGACGGTCGGTCTGTCAATTGCTTTGCGGGGCAGAGAAGTTTGCGGGCAGAGAAGTTTGCGGGCAGAGAAGGCGGATGAACAAGAACGTCGAGCGGGGCCTGGCCACCCGGGCGCACGTGATCGAGGTCGCGACGCGGCTTTTCGCCGAGCACGGCTACGACGACACGTCGATCGAGGCGGTGCAGGCCGGCTCCGGAGTCAGCCGCGGCTCGCTCTACCATCACTTTCCTGGCAAGGAGGCGCTGTTCCTGGCGGTCCTTGAGGATGTCGCCGCCCGCGTCGGCCAGCAGGGGGAGGACGTCGCCCGGGACGCGCCGGACCCGGTCGCCGCGCTGCGGGCAGGCGGCCTGGCGTGGATCCGGCTGGCCGGCGACCCGGTCGTCCGGCAGGTCATCCTCATTGACGCGCCCGCGGTGCTGGGCTGGCAGCGCTGGCGCGAGCTTGACGAGCAGGGCCCCCTGGGGGTGATCAGGGACTGCCTCGCGTACGCCGCCGAGACGGGCCGCATCGAGCACCGTCACGTGGACACGTTCGCCCACATCGTGCTGGCCGCCGCCAACGAGGTGGCCCTGGTGATCGCGCGGGCGGAGGATCCTGCCGCCGCGCTCACCGTCGGCGAGAGCACATTCGCCGAGTTCCTGGACCGCCTGCTGGGCGCCCCGGCGGCGCCCGAGGTTTAGAACGCTCCAACAGGGCTCCTGGCGGTGTCCGCGCAGTATCAGTCTGGTCACGCGGCAACCTCTTGACAAAGTCTGCCCGTTACCGCACGATGAGATGATTGGAGCGCTCCAATAGCTGGATGCAGGCCGCTCGACGCGGAGGTGATCGGGAGTGGGCAGGGAACGGCTGGCGCGGTACAGCCTGACGGGTCCGGAGAACCAGGCGGCGGCGGAAGCCGGCCTGGCCGGCGGGGCATGGTTCCGCAGCGCGGTGCCGCGCAAGCGGATGAAGGAGCTGATGCGGCGCTCCGATTACCCGGCCGTGCGCGACACCCTCATCTGGATCGGCCTGATCCTGCTGTCCGGCGGCCTGGGCAGCACCTTCTGGCTGGCCTGGCACAGCTGGTGGGCGGTCCCGTTCTTCCTCGCCTACGGCATCCTGTACGGCTCGACGTCGGACTCCCGCTGGCACGAGTCCGGGCACGGCACGGCGTTCAAGACCCGCTGGATCGACGAGGGCCTGTACCAGCTCGCCTCGTTCATGATCATGCGTGACCCGACCACCTGGCGGTGGAGCCACACCCGGCACCACACCGACACGCTGGTCGTCGGGCGGGACCCGGAGATCGCGGTCATGCGCCCGGCCCGGCTGGCCAGGCTGCTGGCCAACTATTTCGGCCTGGTCGACGCGCCGACGGCGTTCTGGCTCATGTTCCGGCACGCGGCCGGGCGGCTCACCGCCGACGAGGCCGACTACGTGCCCGGGTCCGAGCGGCACCGGGTCTACCGAACGGCCCGGGTCCACCTGGCCAGCTACGCCGTCACCGTCGCATTGGCCATCGTGTTCCGGACCTGGCTGCCGGTGGTGCTGGTCGGCGGGCCGCGGATCTACGGCGCCTGCATGCTCCAGGTCTACGGGTTCACCCAGCACGCCGGCATGGGCGAGAACGTGCTGGACCACCGGCTGAACACCCGCACGGTGAAGATGTGCGCGGTCAACCGGTTCCTGTACTGGAACATGAACTACCACGTCGAGCACCACATGTTCCCGATGGTGCCGTACTACCGGCTGCCCGAGCTGCACGAGGAGATCAAGCATGACTGCGCGCCGGTGTACCCGTCGCTGTGGGCGGCCTACAGGGAGATCATCCCGGCGGTCCTGCGCCAGCTCAGGGACCAGGAGTACTACGTGCGCCGCGAGCTGCTCCCCGGCGCCGCCCCGTTCAACGAGCCCACGCCCCTGGCCGACGGCCGCGCGGTTGCGCTGGCCGCCGTGACCGCAGCCTGAGGAGACACCCGATGGCTCAGTGGATCGCCGCCTGCGAGGCGGACGACATCGACCCCGAGGACGTCATCCCGTTCGAGCACGGCGGCAGCGACTACGCGATCTACCGGTCGCCGGATGATGCCTACTACGCTACTGACGGCCACTGCACGCACGAGAAGACGCTGCTGTGCGACGGCCTGGTCATGGGCGACGTCATCGAGTGCCCCAAGCACAACGGCCGGTTCGACTACACCAGCGGCAAGGCTCTCGGCGCCCCGGTGCTGGTCGACGTGCGGACCTACCCCACCAAGGTCATCGACGGCACGGTCTACATCGAGGTCGGATGATGCCAGCGCCGGCCAGCGACGCTACCTTCGGGTCATGCAGGGGATGTCACAGAAAGGTTCTCGGCGAGGACGACGCCTGGGCCGGCGAGGAAGGCGCGACAGCGGATCGCCGATCCCTTGAGCTGGCCTCCGGGGAGCAGGTCGCGTTTCACGGTGAGCGCGAGGTGACCGTCTACCCGTGATGAAAGCAGGTCGGCGTAGCCGTTGACCGGCGTCGCCCGCCGTACTTCGATGTCAACGATGTCGTAGCCTGCGCGTTCGCGATCGGTAGCGCGTGACAGCACAACACCCTCGAGATCGGTGCGGTTCTCCACGACCTGTACCACCAGTCAGCCCTCGCCTCGCATCAGGTAGTCGACCAGTGCATCGCTAATCGCCTGCCCGGTTTCGCTCTCGAAGTAGCTATAGCCGGGCATGGGGTTCACTTCGAAGCATACGTGTTCGCCATCTGGTCTGCGACGCAGGTCGATGCCGCAGAACGGGAGCCCGAGGTGGGCGGCCAGCGCCGCGCACGCGGTGGCGATATCGGCGCGGAGAATGATCTCATCGAGGTCGACGCCGACCCCGTCGTGATGCGCGTAGCGGTAGTCAATCGCCTGGCTGCGCACTTGAGCGGCAAAGACGTGGGCGCCGACAACATGCACACGCACGTCGGTGCCGGGCACCAACTCCTGGAATTGCGTCGGAAGATCACGGAGTCGCTCCAGGTTGGCAGCGTGCGGATGGTCCAGCGTGCGCACGATGGACCGGATTCCGCTCGTGGACTTGAACACGACGTTGCCATGGCGCCGCCAGAACGCGCGTGCCGCATCAGGATCACTGGTCACCAGCGTTTCCGGAACCAGAAAACCAGCTGCGGCAATGGCTTGGGCTTGAAATGGCTTGGACGCGTTCGAGTGCATGGCGGACGGCGGGTTTACGACTCGGCAATCCGCAACGTCGAGCCATTCGAGCATCACCTGGTCAAATACGCGCGCCCTCTCGCGGCTCCGCGCATCGGCGACGGCGACGGACGTCAACGGCCGGGCATACACCGCATCGACATCACCTAGCGGCACGATCGCGTCGGCAATGCGCAGATATCCGCCGACTCCGGCATTGCTGATCTCGAGCACAAGGTCATACCGATACGCGTGCCGTTGGTCAATCACGCTGTGGTCGATTTCACGTTCTCTCGCGACCTCGATCGCCCGCAGCAGCGGCGCATCGTCGGCGTACCCGTAGAACACGATCACTGCGGAGCCCTGACCGGGAGGGCGTCCGCCGCTTGCGACACGCTGGCGAGCAGGGTCGCGACGATCTCCGCTTGCCATTGGTGGTGCAACGGGGGCACCGGCGAAATGCGCGACACTGCGACGTCACCGGCGGCGTGGCAGAAACCAACCTCCAGCACTCGGCATCGAGCACGCGCCGCCAGCGCGACGCACGCGGCACCGAACCGGTGGGCCAACGCGCCGAAGGCCTCTCGGCCCGCAACGAGGACCTCCCCTACCGAGTCACCACTACACTCCTCCGCCGGCAACCGTGCGGCATAGGGCGATCCGACGAAGCCAGGAAGCAGCCGACCGGAGGTGGCGATCGAAGTCGCAGCCACAGGCAGCCCCACGCGCTGCGCTTCGACCAGCGCCCGGCGAGGGCTCCACGACGGGCCGGTCATAGAGACGCCGTCGACTGCGTTGACGACACGCGCGCCGAGCCCACGCAACCAGCTCACGGCCAACGCGCGCAGTTCGGCGCTCGCGTAGTCACAGTCAGCCTGGCTCGACCGCGCGAAGCGCGGCATCGGGAACGAGTAGCAGCGGCACAGAAGCGCCGCGACCTCGTCGTCCACCAGCGTTCGGCCATCTCGCAACGCGATCCTGGTCACGGCGCGGCCCGTCGAGCTGATGGTGTGCTCCCAGCAAGCCAGGCTGAGCTGGGCGGGAAGCACTAGCATGGCCGCGTTCGAATTCGCCGCCATGGCCCGGACGACGGCGCCCGCGCCGACATCACCTAGGTCGGCGATGACGACGGCTGTCCTCACCTCACTGTCGGTGGCGCGTCGTAGCTACGCTTTGCAGCCGCGTCACCGACCGCCATCTGCGTCACCAGCTGGACCGCGGAGACGGCGCCAGCAGTCGGCCCGCCGAGTAGATCGGGTCGCAGCTCCGCGCCTATAAACGGCTGCGCGCCGCCGACCAGTTGTTCGATTGCCGACACCCGCGCTTCGAGCGCGGCGACGCGATCATCTCCGGCGGCGAGGTCACCGCCGCCGCCCGGCGGCCACTCGAACGTTTCCTTGCCGCCTTCTTTGATCTCCTTCGCGGCTTCCTTAAGCTCCTTCCGCACTCCCTTGGTGTCGATAATGTCCTTGCCGATCTCCTTGCGGTCCTTCTGCACGTCCTTGATGTCCTTCGCGGCTTCCTTAAGCTCCTTCCGCGCTCCCTTGTTATCGATAATGTCCTTGCCGATCTCCTTGTGCTCCTTCTGCACGTCCTTGATGTCCTTCGCCACCGACTTCCCGCAATGCACCGTGATTGCTGCGCTCATCGTCGGGCCTGATGCTGAGATGTTCGTAATCGACACACACGTGTCCAGGCCGGCATATGACTTGGTGTTAGGCGTCGATGTGGCAGTGAGCGACATGTTGTTGGCACTGCCAGGGTACGGGTCACCGCCGTCGCCGCGGTTGTGGTTCAGTTCGAGGTCGCGCTGGCCGTCGGCTTGCAGCAACCCGACTTCGTAGTGGTTCTCGTCAGTATTGCTCGTCTGCGTCTCGTCGATATGCCACGCGAGGAGACCGTCGCCGGGAAGGTCGGCGTCGAAGCCAGTGCGCTGCCGGTTCTCGACCAGGAAGTACTCCGGTCCGGCGGTACCGTCCTTCGACAACCGCAGGACATTGTGGCTCACCTTGACGTCGGGGATCGTCACCGACCCGTTCGTGGTCACATTCGTCACCGACGCCCATCCCTGATTCGCCTTGCACCACGCCGATGCGTGAGCCGGGACGTCGCCGCCGCCATTCCAGGTTCCGCCCGCCATGAGGCACCAGTTGCCGATGCCTTCGGACGTGTAGTCGGTGTCGTAGAGATCCGGGAAACCGAACAGCAGGTGACCGAGTTCGTGCGCGCACACACCGATCTTGGCGTCCTCGGGGATCGTGAGATAGCCATAGATCTTCGTATTATCAGTGGCGTAAACCGCCGGCAAGGTCGCCTTGTGCGACCAGATATCACCGCTATTACCGGTCACCTCAGCGCCCTGGCCCGCGTGCACAACGATGAACGCGTCAACGTAACCATTCCCGTCGTTGTCATACGGCTGGAAGTTGACCGTAGGATCCGCAGCGACGGCGGCATCGTGGGCCATCTGCGGCGAACGGAAATCGCCGCCGCCTTTGCCGATCCCGTAATTGCCATTAGCGTACCAGGCCAGCGTTTGCGGGAGCTGGAACGGGCCTACAACATCACCCGACAATGTGATAAGACCGTTGGTAACCTCGGTATAGTACTCTTTCACGCTGCCGTGCGGCAGTACGCCGGTCGAGAAGAAGAGATCCTTGAAGTGGCTGGCGGCGTTCGTCATCGCCTTGTCGGAGAACTGCACAAGAACGACGATGACGCGCACCGTGCCACGCAGCGGTGCGCGGTCGAGCGCGGCCCGGCGTATGGTCTCGATCGGCGTCCCGAACGGAAACTCGGACGGCGGGATGATGACGCCGTCGTCGAACCCGATACGACGCGGCTTGCGCTCGAGCCCCAACGCACCTGCGACGGCCGACTTCCGGCTCCGTGCTCGCTGCAACTCGGCGGTCATGCGCTGCCGGAGTTCTGGACTGGGCGGAGCGAAACAGGTGTCGCTGTAGCGAGCGACGAGCCGACGCTTCGAATGCACTGGAAATGAATCGCGTTCGAACATGGAATTATCCTCCCCCACATAGCACGCGGTACCGGCAGCTTTCTGCCGCGGAGATGACGACGCGCCCTTCAGCAGATCATCTTCCGTATGGTTTCACGCGTCAAGATGCTGTGGCGGCTCCCCTGGTGAGATTGTCCCGAATCTGCGGAAACGCAGAGCCTGCGGCCGGAAGGTTTGGCGGCAACATGTATACCGCGGCGGACCATTCACGTTCGGCCCCATGGGGTGAAGCCGGCGCGGTTCGTTCTAGGCGGGGACGGGGCCGCTCGAACCTCGCACTTCCAGGCGCGGCGCCAGCAGCAGGGTCTGGCCTGGGGCGTCGGGGCACTCTATGCGCGCCAGGAGCATGCGCGCGGCCTGCTGCCCCATCTCGAACGCGGTGGCGTCGACGCTGGTGAGCCACAGCGCCCGGAGGCGGGCGAAGACAGAGTTGTCGAAGCCGACGAGGGAAAGCTCCTCGGGAACCCTTACTCCGAGCGCCGCAGCCGCAGAGAGGGCTCCGACGCAGGTCAGGTCGTTAGCGGCGAAGATGGCGCTCGGCCGGCTGGGCTGGCTCATCAGGCGGACCGTCGCCCGGTAGCCGCCTTCTTCGCTCATGTCACCGGCCTCGATATGAATGCTCGTGCCGAGGCCGGCCGCGCGCATCGTGTCCTCGTAGCCGTGCATGCGCAGCCGCCCCGCCACGCTGGGCAGGCCGTGGATATGGGCGATCCTGGTGTGCCCGAGCTCGATCAGGTGCCGGACCGCCAGGGCGGCGCCAAGGTGGTTGTCGTTGGCGAGGACGTCGGCGCACGGCAGGTCGACGTCCAGGCCGCGGCCGCCGACCGCGACGGTCGGGATCTGACTGGCCGCGTCGATGATGGCCTGCGACATGGGAATCGACCCGGCCAGGACGAGCCCGTCGACGCCGAGGTCGATGAACGACCAGGTCAGGGTCTCATCCAGCATCCGGTCGATGCGTCCGTCGCCGAGCAGGATGTGCTTGCCGCCGGCGTGCAGCGCCGGGGTCAAGCCGTCGAGCATGTCCGCGAACCAGGGCTGACGCAGGTCATTCAGCAGCACGCCTATCGTGTGCGACTGCCGCTCGGCCAGCAGCCGGGCGGCCGCGTTGGGCCGGTAGCCGAGTTCGGCCACGGCGCGCAGGACAGCCTCGCGGCTGGACGCGCTGACCTTGGGTGAGTTGCGGAGCACCAGGGACACGAGCGACTTGGACACCCCGGCCCGGGCCGCGACGGTCTCCAGGGTGGGCTTCCGGGCGGTCCGCCCTGGGGTTGCCACGAGGCCCTCCTCAGTAGCGTTTGGAGCGCTCCAACCCTATGGGCGGAGCGTGCCGGTGTCAACGCGACGGACCGGGGCACGTCATTGCGTCGTCCGGGCGCTCGCGGGGTCGCCGGGGGCGCTATCGTCGGGAGCCTGTCTCGGGTCCCACAGGAGGAAATGGTGACGCTGATCGCGCGCTTCCAGGTCGATGGCTACGAGCCCCGGCAGGTGACCGGGCTGGAGGCGGACTGGTTCGGCCTGATGACGTTCGCGAAGACCTTCACGGCGGGGATCATCGGGCACGCCACCACGGTGTTCATGGCCGCGGGCAGCGAGGAGGGGTCCCGGTCCTACGTGGCCACAGAGCGCATCACCGGGCACACCGAGGACGGGCCGGAAGGCTCGGTGACCGTGCAGCACGGCGGGCTGGAGTCCGATCCTGGCACCTGGTTCGGCCACATCGTGCCGGGCACCGGCATCGGGAGCTTCGCGGGCTGGTCGGGCTCGGCCCGGATCGTGCACGACGAGCAGGGTGCCTACTTCGAGATCGAGCTGGCCTGAGCGAGCTGTTGATCCGGATAAGGGTGAGGCTTAGGGTAAATACCGGCCAGTAGGGGCTGAACTTCCCGGTCGGCGCCTCGTGGTCCTGCTTCCGGCGACGTTCGGCCAGCGAGGATACAGAGTGAGGCTGACATTGGATGAGAACCTGGCCAAGCAGGCCGAGCTAGCGTTCGAGCGGCAGGGCGACTACGAGTCCCTCTGGTACGAGGGTACGTGGCACACCAGCGGGCAGCTCGCCGACCGCGCCGCCAGGCTCGCGACCGGGCTGGCCGGCCTGGGTGTCCGCCCCGGCGACCGGCTGCTGGTGCTGATGGCCAACTGCCCGGAGGTCCTGATCACCTACACCGCGGCGTGGCGCGCGGGCGCGGTGGTCACCCCGCTGCTCTTCCTGGTCAGCGAGGACGAACTGGGGCACGCACTGAACGACTCCGGCGCGGTCGGCGTCGTCACCACGGTGGAGTTCCTGCCGAAGGTTTCCGCCGCCGTGAAGGGGAATGGGCCAGGGGGGACGGGGGGCGGGAGCCCCCCGTGCGCAGGGGAGGCGGGTGGGGCGCCGGGAGTCCGGTTCGTGCTGGTCCCCGGGCCCCAGGCGGCGGAACCCGCGGCTGGACGGGTTCCGGTGCTCGACTTCGACCAGGTGGCCTCGGCCGAGCCGGGGTCGATCGCCGACCGCTCGGGCACCGACCTGGCCGCCCTGCTGTACACCGGCGGCACGACGGGCCGGTCGAAGGGCGTGCCGCTCACCCACGCGGGCCTGTACTGGTGCGGGTCGGCCGCCCACGAGCAGTCGGTCCGCGCCAGCGTGATCAGCTCGGTGCTGCCGCTGCCCCTGGCGCACGCCTACGGCCTGCTGGTCATCTGCGGCGGCATGCACCGGACGGACCACACCAAGACCATCCTGATGCGCTGGTTCGACCCGGCGGGCTGGGTGAAGCTGGCCGGGGAGCACCGGGTCCAGAGCAGCGCGCTGGTGCCCTCGATGATCCAGATGCTGCTCGGCCAGCCGCTCGAGGAGGCCGACCTGTCCGAGCTGATCGTGATCTCGTCCGGGGCCGCGCCGCTGGCCGACGAGGTACGGCGGGAGTTCGAGGCACGGGTGCCCACCGCCACCGTCTACGAGGGCTACGGGTGCACCGAGGCGGCGACGTTCATCTCGGCCAATCCGTGGGGCGCGCGCCGGGTCGGCAGCGTCGGGCTGCCCGTGCCCGGCGTGGAGCTGACCATCCAGGACGAGGCGGGCCAGGTGCTGCCGTCGGGCCAGGACGGCGAGATCTGCGTGCGGTCGCCCGGCGTGATGACCGGCTACTGGCACAGCGAGGATGCCTCGGCGCTGGCGGGGGGCTGGCTGCACACCGGCGACATCGGGCACCAGGACGCCGACGGCTACCTCTACGTGGTGGACCGCAAGAAGGACCTGATCCTGCGCGGTGGCTTCAACGTGTTCCCGCGCGACGTCGAGGACGTCCTGCTCGCCCACCCGGCGGTGGCGCTGGCCGGGGTGGTGGGACGGCCGGACGGCCGGCTCGGCGAAGAGGTCGTCGCGTTCGTGTCGCTGCGCCCGGGCGCCGAGGCCACCGCCGGTGAGCTGACCGAGTACGCCAAGAAGCACCTGGCCGCCAACAAGTACCCGCGGGAGATCAGGATCGTGCCCGCTGTGCCGCTCACCAGCGTGGGCAAGCTCGACCGCAAGAAGCTGCGGCAGTGGATCGCGGACGGGAGCCCAGCCTAGGGGTCCTGGGCTTCCAGGGCGTTCGGGGCTGTCAGGGCCGGCCGGATCTGGCCGGTGACCTCGCCGAAGCCGATCCGGGTGCCGTCGGCGGCGGGCGCGGTGGCGCTGATGGTGACCTCGTCGCCGTCCTCCAGGTAGCTGCGCACCGACCCGTCGGCCAGCGCGACCGGGTCGGCGCCACCCCAGCTCAGCTCCAGCAGGCAGCCGCGCTGGTCCCGGTCCGGGCCGCTGACCGTGCCCGAGGCGAACAGGTCGCCGGTGCGGGTCGAGGCGCCGTTCACGGTCATGTGGGCCAGCATCTGCGCGGCCGTCCAGTACATCGCGGCGAACGGCGGGCGCGACACCAGCTGCCCGTTCAGCCGCACCTCGAGCGCGAGGTCCAGGCCCCCCGTGCCGGTGTCGGCCAGGTAGGGCAGCGGTTCCGGGTCACGCGGAGGCGGGCTGACCCGGGCGTGCTCCAGCGCGTCGAGCGGCACCACCCACGGCGAGATCGACGTGGCGAACGACTTGGCCAGGAACGGGCCCAGCGGCCGGGACTCCCAGGCCTGCAGGTCACGGGCGGACCAGTCGTTGAGCAGGAACACGCCGAACACGTGCTCGGCGAAGGCGCTCACCGGCACCGGCGCGGACGAGCCGACGCCGACCACGAAGCCGACCTCGGCTTCGAAGTCGAGCCGGCGGGACGGCCCGAACGTCGGGCCGCGCTCGCCCGGAGCCTGGCCCGGGCCCGGAGGCCGGCCCGGACGCTGGCCGAGCGGCCGGGTGACCGGGGTGCCGGACAGCACGATGGTGCCTGACCGGCCGTGATAGCCGACGGGCAGGTGCTTCCAGTTCGGCGTCAGCGGCTCGCCGTCGGGCCGGAATATCCGCCCGGCGTTGGCCGCGTGGTACTCGTTGCCGAAGAAGTCCACGTAGTCCCCCGCCGTGAACGGCAGGTGCAGGCGCACCGCGGCCAGCGGTCGCAGCGCGGCCTCGACCGCGTCGCGGTGCCGGCCGCTGGTCAGGACTTCGGAAAGCCGGGCCCGGACCTCGGCCCACCGGGCGCGTCCCTGCGCCATGAAGGCGTTCAGCGACGGCTCGGCGAACACGCGGTCAGCCAGCACCGGGGCGAGGTCAAGCACCGAGTCACCGATGCGGACCCCGACCCGGGGAGACTGCCCGCCAGCGTCGGAGAACACGCCGTAAGGCAGGTTGGCTGTCCCGAACAGTGCGTCGGCCGGCCGGTCCAGCCGGGTCAATCGTCCCCGTTGAGGTGGCGCACGGTCTCGCCGACGTAGATCTGCCGCGGCCGGGCGATCTTCTGCTCCTTGTCCACCGAGCCCTCCTGCCAGTGGGCCAGCCAGCCGGGCATCCGGCCGATCGCGAACAGCACCGGGAACATGGCCACCGGGAAGCCCATCGCCTGGTAGATGATGCCCGAGTAGAAGTCCACGTTCGGGTAGAGCTTGTGGCTGACAAAGTAGTCGTCCTCGAGCGCAATCCGCTCCAGCTCGAGCGCGATGTCGAGCAGCGGGTTGCGCCCGGTGACCTCGAACACCTCGTCGGCGACGCCCTTGATGATCGTGGCCCGCGGGTCGTAGTTCTTGTACACCCGGTGGCCGAACCCCATCAGGCGAAGCTCGCCGCTCTTGACCCGGTCGATGTAGCCGGGAACGTTCTGGACCGAGCCGATCTCCCGCAGCATCTTCAGCACCTGCTCGTTCGCTCCGCCGTGCAGCGGGCCGTAGAGGGCCGCCGCGGCCGCGGCGGCCGCCGAGTACGGATCGGCCTGGGAGCTGGCCACGCTGCGCATCGCGTTGGTGGAGCAGTTCTGCTCATGGTCGCCGTGCAGGATGAACAGCACGTCCAGGGCGTGCTCGAGCACCGGGTCCGGGTCGTACTTGGGCTCGGTCATCTTCGCCATCATGTTGAGGAAGTTGCCGGTGTAGGACAGGTCGTCATCGGGGTATGCGTAGGGCAGCCCCCGGGCATGCCGGTAGGCGAAGGCGGCCAGCGTCGGCATCTTGGCGATCAGCCGCACCACCTGCTGGTCCTGGTTGGCCCGGTCATGGACCGCACTGGCCTCGGGATAGAACGTGGACAGCGCGGCCAGCGTGCTCACCAGGATGCCCATCGGGTGAGCGTCGTGGTGGAAGCCGTCGATGAACTTCTTGACGTTCTCGTGCACGTAGGTGTGGTGGGAGATCTGGTGGACCCACCCCGCCGACTCGCCCTTGTCCGGCATTTCGCCGCGCAGCAGCAACCAGGCCACGTCCAGGAAGGACGCGCGGCTGGCTAGCTCCTCGATCGGGTAGCCGCGGTAACGCAGGATGCCCTTGTCACCGTCGATGAAGGTGATGGCGCTGCGACAGCTCGCGGTGTTCTGGAACGCCGGATCGTAGGAGAGCAGTCCGAAGTCGTCATCGGAGGTCTTGATCTGCCGAAGGTCAATCGCGCGGATAGCGCCGTCGACGATGGGGAGTTCGTAGCTGCGGCCGGTCCGTGAGTCGGTGACCCGCAGCGTGTCATTCGTGGTCATGTCTAGACCATAGGACGTCCCGGAGGGTGCTTGACAGGCCCACCCGTCACACGTCTCAGGTTGTGACTATCAGCCCAGCCGGACAGAGCCTTCAGCCGAACTGAACAGAGCGTTTGGCCAGGCCGTCAGCGGGATGTCAGCGGGCGTCAGCACGCTCAATTCTGCCTGGGCCTGGGTAAGACAGGACACGTGGATCCGGCGGAGGCACTGCGGCAGATCGCGTTCGAGCTCGAGCGGGGCGGGGCTCCGACGTACCGGGTCCAGGCGTTCCGCCGGGCCGCCCGGGTGCTCGGCGACCTGCCCGCGGGCGAGCTCGAGCGCCGGATCGAGGCGGGCACGCTGCAGGCGCTGAAGGGCGTCGGGGACACGACCGCCCAGGTTGTGATGGAGGCCGCGCGCGGCGAGATGCCTGGCTACCTCGCCCGGCTGGTGGCTGACCGCCCGGCGTCGCCGCGGGACGGGCTGCGGGCCGCGCTGCGCGGTGACTGCCACACGCACTCGGACTGGTCAGACGGCGGCAGCCCGCCCCGGGAGATGGCCGAGGCGGCCCGCGAGCTCGGGCACGAGTGGATCGCGCTGACCGACCACTCGCCCCGGCTGACCGTGGCCAGCGGCCTGTCCGCCGACCGGCTGCGCGCCCAGCTCACGCTGGTCGGGCAGCTGAACGAGGAGCTGGCGCCGTTCCGCATCCTGACCGGCATCGAGGTGGACATCCTCGAGGACGGCTCGCTCGACCAGCGCGAGGACCTGCTCCGCCAGCTCGACGTGGTGGTGGCCAGCGTCCACTCCAAGCTGCGCATGCCGGCCGGGCCGATGACCAGGCGGATGGTGACCGCGGTCCGCAACCCGCACGTGGACGTGCTCGGGCACTGCACCGGGCGGCTGCTCAGTGACCGGGAGGACGGCCGCCGGCGCAGGCCGGAGTCCGAGTTCGACCCCGAGGCGGTGTTCGGCGCCTGCCTGGAGGCGGGCGTGGCGGTCGAGATCAACTGCCGGCCGGAGCGCCGGGACCCGCCGGGCCGGCTGCTGCGGCTGGCCGCCGAGATCGGCTGCCTGTTCGCCATCGACACCGATGCGCACGCGCCGGGCCAGCTGGACTGGCTGGGCCACGGCACCGTCCGGGCGGAGCAGGCCGGCATCACCGCCGACCGGGTGATCAACACGCGCGGGGCCGGCGCGGTCACCTCGGCCAGGCCCCGGAGTTAGGGCGGCCTTCGGTCATGCCCGGGGATGGCGCACGAAGTCTCCGTCGCCGGGCACGCTGACGACCATTCCCTCGCCCTTCAGGATCTCCAGGGCCCGGGCGGCCACCCGGTGCGAGACATGGTGATGCTCGGCGATGGTGTGGATCGAGGGGATCCGGCCGACCATGGTCCCCTCCGCGATCTCGTCTCGCATCATCTTCGCGACTTGCTCATACGGCGGTACCGCCGAGTCAGGGTCGATCACACGGGCCAGCATTCCCGGTGACGGCACCGTTGGCAAGATCACCCCGGTCGCGCTCCCGGGGCCCGGCTTTCCTACAGTGAGCAGGTGGATGCCGCGCAACGGGAACTGAGCGACCAGATCGACCAGGCGACGCAGCGCCTGCTGGACGCCGCACGGGTCATCACCGAACCGGACCTGCGGGCGCCGTCGCTGCTGCCGGGGTGGACGCGGGCGCACGTGGTCGCGCATGTGGCCCGGAACGCCGACGCGATGCGGAACCTGCTGATCGGCGTGCGGACCGGGCAGGAGCGGGCCGCCTACGGCAGCGCCGAGGACCGGCAGGCAGGCATCGAGCAGGGCGCGGGCATGCTACCCCGAGCCGGCCCAGGCGGCGGCGCTGATGTCACCGGACCGGCCCCCCGCGCCGTGGAACCCTAGCCGGCCGCTGCCGGGGAGCTGGCTCGGAACAAGGTGATGGCCATAGTCTTGCCCACGGCACCGAGCCGCACCTGATGCTTGTCCTCCATCCCGGCTACGTTAGTTGTCCATGCGCTGGTTTCAGACTCTCGCGGCCGGCCTGGCGGCGACCGCGCTGGCCGCATGCGGAGGTAGCGCGGCGCCAGCCGGTCCCCCGCCGCCGGCCAGCTGGGCGCTGTTCCGGCACCTGCCAGGCGTGGTGGACCTGGCCGGGCCGCGGGCCGACGGATCGTTCCTTGTCGCCGCGGCCGGGCGGCTGTTCGTGCTGGGACGCGACGGCACCGTGCGCCCGTTCGCGCGGGGCGCGGGCGGCTATCAGACCGCGATGGGAACCGAGCCCTACCTCGCCCTGGCAGGCAGCTATCCAGACCGCGGGAACCATTGCTCGTTCGGGATCAATACGGCCTTCGCCCTCGAGCCGGGGTCACGGCCGGGAGTCATCCTGATCAGCCCGCAGGGCCGGGCGCGGCGGTTCGCCAGCCTGCCGCCGGGCGACTCCCCGTCCGGTATCGCGTTCGACGGCGCCGGGCGGTTCGGGCACCGGCTGCTGGTCACGGCGGAGCGCCGCGGCCGGACCACGGTGCTCGCCGTGAGCTGCGACGGCCAGGTGTCCCCGATCGCGGCCGGCGCGCCGGCCATGGAGGGCGGGATCGCCGTGGCGCCGGCGACGTTCGGCCGGTTCGGCGGCGACCTGATCGCGCCGGACGAGGGACGCGGCCTGGTGTACGCGGTGGACCCGGCCGGCACGGTCGTCACCCTGGCGCGGTCGGGCCGGCCGGCGGGCGGCGACATCGGCGTGGAGTCCGCCGGGTTCGTCCCGCCGCGGGCTACGGCTGCCTACCTGGCCGACCGTTTCTCGGCGCGTAACAAGCACCCGGGTGACGACGCCATCCTGCGGCTGCCCGCGGCCGGGCTGGCCCGGGCCGGGATCCGGCCCGGCGACCTGCTGGTCGCGACCGAGGGCGGCGCCGGGACCATCGACGTCCGGTGCGCGGCGGCCTGCACGGTCCGGTACGTCGCCGCCGGGCCCGCCATCGCGCACGCCGAGGGGCACGTCGTCTTCACGTCGTCGTGAGGCCGCCGCACCGGCCGGGCAGGGACCGACTCAAGTGGAAGGTTGGCTACACTTACGCTGCGGACTCGTGATTCTCAGGGGGGAACACAGAGAGGCAGGCCGAGCGTGGCACGCGGCATCCAGGTCGGCGACAAGGCTCCCGACTTCACCCTCCCATCCCAGTCCGGCGAGTCGGTCCGGCTGCAGGACCGGCTCGGCGAGCGGGTCGTCGTCTTGTACTTCTACCCCAAGGACAACACCCCCGGGTGCACCGCCGAGGCGTGCGCGTTCCGCGACAGCCATGAGACGTTCACCGACGCCGGCGCCGAGGTGATCGGGCTCAGCTCGGACTCGGCGGACAAGCACGCCGCGTTCGCCGACCGGCACAAGCTGCCCTTCACGCTGCTGGCCGACCAGGGCGGCCGCGTCCGTAAGGCCTACGGGGTGCCGCCCATGTTCGGCGTGCTCCCCGGCCGGGTCACCTACGTGATCGACCGCACCGGCACGGTCCGGCACATCTTCAGCTCCATGACCAACATCGACAAGCACGTCGCCGAGGCGCTCGAGGTGGTCAGGCAACTGCAGGCCGAGCAGCCCGCCTTAGGGTGCCTCGTCCGTTAGCACCTCCCGCCGGAGCTGCGGGAACACCTTGGACACCTTGCTCAGCAGGTAGTCGCCGTAGGTGCCGGTGAACGCGTGCAGGTTCTGGCCGTCCCAGCGCGGCTGGCCGCCTGCGGTGACCGCGGCCCGCCCGGGCAGCGGGGGGATCTCGGCGGTGAAGGCGGGGTCGAAGAAGAACGGGAAGGAGAGCCGCTCCCGGCCGCTGGCGTTGCGCACCCGGTGCGCAGTGGACCGGTACCAGCCCCCGGTCAGCCGGTCGAGCATGTCGCCGATGTTGGCGACGAAGGCACCCTCGACCGGCGGTGCGTCGACCCAGCCGGCCGGCGTCCTGACCTGGAGGCCGCCGGCGGCGTCCTGGGCCAGAAGGGTCAGCAGGCCGTAGTCGGTGTGCTCCCCCACGCCCCAGCCGCTGTCGCCGGGCGGGGCGGCCGGGTAGCAGAACACCCGGAACAACACGGTGGGGCTGGCCGTGTACCCGGCGGCGAAGTAGTCCGGCTCCAGGCCCAGGCTCAGCGCCACGCCGCGCAGCACCGCCTGGGCCAGCCCGGTCAGCGCGTCGATGTAGGCCAGCACGGCGTCGCGCAGGCCGGGAACCTGCCGCGGGAACAGGTTGCGGCCGTGCAGCGGGAGCGCGGCCCGCACCCGCGGATCCTCGGCGCCGAGCTCGGCGCCGAAATAGAGTCCCTCCTTCAGGTCGGGCTGACCAGAGGTGAGTTCGGCCCCGACCGGGAAGTATCCCCGCCAGGCCGGGCCGCCGCGAGCCATGGCGATCTCCATCTTGTCCGCCAGCGGCAGCTCGAAGAACGCCGTGGCGGCCGCGGACAGCCTGGCCAGCAGTTCCGGCGCGACGCCGTGGCCGGTGACGTAGAAGAAGCCGTGCTCACGGCACGCCGCCTCGATCTGCCTGGCCACCTGCGCCGGCCCGGCGGGCCGCGGCCCGGCGAGGCTGGCCCCGGCGAGGCTGGCCCCGGCGAGGCTGGCCCCGGCGAGGCTGGCAGAGCGCAGCGGCGCCACGTCAACGACAGGGAGGCTACCGAACGGATGGGTAACTGCCACGACTCGATTCTGCCCGCCCGGCGGGCCGCACCGGCCGGTAGCCGCCGAAGCTGGTTCTGCCACTTTCCCTGGCGCCGATAATGAGAGGGTGGAGAGCCGGAATGCCGCCGATCGCCTGCGTGCCCGGATCGGCGCGGCCATCTTCGAGCGGGTCGCCGGGCCGCAGGCCCCGGGTCGCCGGCAGCAGATCCACCAGAGCACGGGCGAGCGCTGGTTCGCCGAGGACCGGCCGGTGCGCCGGGTGCACGGGGACTCATCCATGTTCATCGGCGGGATCAGGGCCCTGCTGCTGCAGTCGCTGCACCCGCTGGCCATGGCCGCCGTCGCGGAGCACTCCGACTACCGCGGCGACCCGTGGGGCCGGCTGCAGCGGACCAGCTACTTCCTGGCCGTCACCACCTTCGGCCGGGCCGACGACGCGCGGGCGGCGATCGCCCGGGTCCGTGCGGTGCACTCCCGCGTCACCGGGACCGCGCCCGACGGGCGGCCGTACGCCGCCTCCGACCCGCACCTGCTGACCTGGGTGCACATCGCCGAGGCGGACAGCTTCCTGCGCGCCCACACCCGGTTCGGCACCGGGCCGCTGGACCAGGCCGGGCGCGACGGCTACGTGGCCGACATGGCCAGGATCGGCGCCGAGCTCGGCGTGCCCGACCCGCCGCGCACCGAGGCCGAGCTCGCCGGCCGGATCGCCCAGTACCGCGCCGAGCTGACGGCCACCGACCAGGCCCGCGACGCGGCTCGGTTCCTGCTGCTCAGTCCCCCGCTGCCGGCGGTCGCCCGGGCCCCCTACGGGGTGCTGGCCGCGGCCGCGGTGTCGCTGCTGCCCGGCTGGGCGCGGCGTCCGCTCCGGCTGCCCCGGCTGCCGGTGACCGAGACGGTACTGGTCCGCCCGGCCGGCCACGCCATGGTCCGCGCCATCCGCTGGGCCACCAGCGCGCCCGCAGCCCGGACTACCTGAGCCCGGATTTGTCATTTTGTGAGACGGGCGCGGGTCGTCACCGGTGCCAGGATCTAGGGATGACCATGCCGACTGTTGCCCTCGACGTGCCGTCCGCGTACGTTCTCGCCGATCAGGCGTCGATCATCGCCGATCTCCAGTTCGTCATGGACTCCTGCAAGCGGCTGCTCACCGAGCTGGCCAAACCCGAGGAAGACCGGGACCCGCTGATACCTCTGGCGCTCTGGTCGTCCGCCGTGATGGCCTACGGCCGCTGCTTCGGCACGGGCAAGCGGTTCGGCCTGGCCACCGACGACGTCGGGAACCTGCCCCTGTACGGGGCGGTGATGAAGTTCCACACGTGGATCATCGAGGAGCGCGACAAGCTCACCGCTCATGCCCCGAACCCGGCTGAGGCGGCGAAGGTAGGCGCCGCCCTGTCGCCGCCCGAGCAGAAGGACCGGCGGGTGGAGGGCATCGTCATCTTCGCCAGCAGCCACGTGGTCATCGACGACGTCGGCGTGCGCCAGCTCGGCGGCCTGGCCTCCGAACTGGCCAAGCAGACCGCGGAGAAGGCGCAGGAACAGCAGGACGTCGTGCTGAAGGACGCCCAGCAGCTGAACCTCGACGGCTTGTACCGGCTGCCGACGATAGGCACCTGGCCGCCCGCCGAGAACAGCGCCGAGGATGGCTCTTAGGGCGCGTTTCCTAGCGGGCCGGGACGGCCATCCGGGACATCCCCGATGTCACCCTGATGCCGCCAGGGTCGGGCCGGGAGGATATCCGGGATGCTCACCGATGTGCTGACCTGGCCCGCGGAGGCAATCTAGAGGCATGAACACCAACACGATGAACCCGGAAGCACCCGCCACCGATCAGTCCGGCTCCGGCCCCGAGCGCCCCGCTTTGCGCCGGCCCTTCCAGGACCGGATGGTCGCGGGCGTCGCCGCGGGCCTGGCCCGCTACTTCGGCGTCGACCCCACCCTCGTCCGGATCGCCTTCGTGGTCCTGACCGTCGTCGGCGGCGCGGGCATCCCGCTGTACCTGGCCGGCCTGCTGCTGATCCCCGATGAGGGCAGCGACCAGTCCATCGCCGGCGCCATCATCGAGTCCCTGCAGAACCGCAACCGCTGACCGCATCTCAGCTAACACCGCATCTCACTAACGCCACAGCTAAGCTAACGGAGCGTCATCATGCCTTCGCCTTACAACCAGCCCTGGACCCGCGGTTTCTCCCCCTGGTTCACCGGCCCCCAGCCCGGCCAGCACATGCGGGTTTCCGACGCCGAGCGGCAGGCCGTCGCCGACCGGCTGGCCGAGCACTTCGCCGCCGGCCGCCTGGACCAGGCCGAGTTCGACGAGCGCGCCGGGCGGGCGATGAGCGCCACGACCCGCGCCGACCTGAGCGGCCTGTTCGACGACCTGCCGGAAACCGGCCTGCCGGAAACGGGCCTGCCGGAAACGGGCCTGCCGGGCACAGGGGCTCCGGCAGCCACCGGCTTCCCGCGGCGCCGCCGTCACCCGGTCCTGCTCCTCGCCCTGGTCGTCCTGATCGCCCTGGCGGCCGGCCACCTGATCTTCCCGCTGCTGTGGATCGGCTTCCTGGTGGCGATCGTGCTGCTCGCGACGGGCACCATCGGCCGCTCCCACCACAGCCATCACCACTGACCCCCGGCGGGGGCCACGAAGATCCTTCGTCGGTTTTGGCCGTCATCGCAGCCAAAACTGACGAAGGATCTTGGCTGCCAGGGATGCGGGTTAGCCGACCGGCCCCGTGCTTTGCGGAACTAGGTTTGGTTCGGCGTCGCCAGGACATCGCCTGGCTGGTGGGTGGCAGCCCAGCTGGCGAGGAACCGGAGGGCGTCGTCGTCGGGTGAGCCTGCTTCGGCGCTGAAGGCGACTAGGGCCAGGCCCGGGTCGGCGGGCAGCTCCATCACCTCGTAGGACAGGTGCAGTTCGCCGGCGACGGGGTGCCGGATGTGCTTGAGCCCCGTGCGGTGCAGTTGGACGTCGTGGGCGCCCCAGCGGACGCGGAACTCGTCGCTGCGGGTGGACAGCTCCCCCACCAGGTTGGTGAGGCCCTTGTCGTAGGGATCCCGGCCGGCTTCGGTACGCAGCATGGCCACGGTGTCGTCGGCGGCGCGTTCCCAGTTGCCCCAGAACGTGCGGGCGTGCGGGTTGAGGAAGTTGAACCGGGCCAGGTTCACCGGCCGGGCGGGGTCGGCGAACACCGGCGCGTACAGCGCCTGCGCGAGCGGGTTCGCGGCGAGCACGTCCAGGCGACCGTTCTCGACGAAGGCCGGCACCTCGGTCATCCCGTCCAGGATGCGGGCGACGCTGGGCCGGACCTGCCGGGCCGGCGGCCGGCGGCGGGCGCGGCGCGCAGGGCCGGCGGCGCGGGCGAGATCGAGCAGGTGCTCCCGCTCGGCCTCGCTCAGCTGCAGGGCCCGGCCGAGCGCGTCGAGCACGCTCTCGGACACGCCGGCGAGGTTGCCCCGCTCGAGTTGGGAGTAGTACTCGACGCTGACTCCGGCCAGGTCGGCGACCTCGCTGCGGCGCAGGCCGGGCACCCGGCGGTTGCGGCCGTAGATCGCCAGCCCAGCCTGCTCGGGGGTGACCTTGGCCCGGCGGGAGCTGAGGAAGGCCTTGACCTCGTCGCGGTTGTCCACTACCTGATGAAGCACGTGTCTCTGGGCGGGCTAGATGTCTCCCGGATCGGCCTGGGCGCCATGACCATGGCCGGGACCTACACCAGTGGCGGGGGCCTTGATGACGCCGAGTCGATCCGCGCCATCCACCGCGCGCTGGACCTGGGCGTCACCCACATCGACACCGCCGAGATCTACGGCCCGTTCCACAGTGAGGAACTGGTCGGCGAGGCGATCAAGGGCCGCCGCGACCAGGTCGTGGTGGCCACGAAGTTCGGCCTCGTCTCCCACTCCGGTGGCGGGCCCGGCGTCACCGACAGCAGCCCGGCCAACGTCCGCGCCGCGGTCGAGGGCTCCCTCAAGCGGCTCGGCACGGACCACATCGACCTGTACTACCAGCACCGGGTCGACCCCAACACGCCCATCGAGGAGACCGCCGGCGCTCTAGCCGACCTGATCACCGAGGGCAAGGTCCGTTACATCGGCCTGTCCGAGGCTAGCCCCGGCACCATCCGCCGCGCCCACGCCGTCCACCCGCTCGCCGCGCTGCAGACCGAGTACTCGCTGTGGACCCGCGACCCCGAAGCCGGGTTGTTACCGCTCCTGCGCCGACTAGGCATCGGCTTCGTCCCCTACTCCCCGCTCGGCCACGGCTTCCTCACCGGCCAGATCCGCACCGTCAACGACATCCCCGACGACGACTGGCGCAAGACCAACCCCCGCTTCACCGGCGAGAACTTCCAGCGCAACCTGGCCATCGTCGACGAGGTCCAGGTCGTCGCGGCCGAGGCCGGCGCCACACCGGCGCAGATCGCCCTGGCCTGGCTGCTCGCCCAGGGCAACGACATCGCCCCGATCCCGGGCACCCGGCGGGTCGCCCGCGTCGAGGAGAACACCGCCGCCGACGGCATCCAACTGAGCGACGACCAGCTCAAGCGGCTCAGCAACTTGACGCCGGCCTCCGGCGAGCGCCACGACGAAGCGAGCATGGCCGCCATCGACCGCTGACCACCGCCTCGGGGCGCATTGGTCCTCGATCCGTTAGCGGCACCCGGGGGCGGCACTCGTGGCCCCCGCGCCGCTGTCAGCGGACTAAGAGGCGCTGACCGCCCGGACGCGGCGCAGGACCTCGTCGGCGCCGAGCACCGCGGCCACCTCGGCCAGGTCGGGGCTGCGCCGCGTCCCGGTGAGCAGCACCCGGATGGCCTGAGACGCCTCGCGGATGGAGGCGCGGTAGGCGGCCGGGTCCTGCTTGTAAGCCTTCTGGCTCGGCGCGAACCCGAGGTCGGCCGCCAGCCGCCGGATCTGGTCGAACCATTCTGTTCCCGGCGCCGGCGGCTGGTACCCGGCGGCGAAGGCGTCGGCGACGGCCCGTACCAGCTCCGGGTCCAGGCCGCCGAACCGGGCGTCGGCGGGGTCGGAGACCAGCTCGAAGAGCTGCGGGTAGAAGTAGCCGTAGACGTCGCGGAAATCCGCCCACTTGCGCAGGTCCTTGCGCGGGTTCGGCACGCCTACCCGCTCGATGGCCAGCGCGCGGAGCGCCCGCTCGGGCTCGGCGGCCAGCACCGCGGCCAGGCCGGGGTCATAGCGCCCGGCCCACGTGCGGACCTCGGCGAGGATCTGCTCGCCGGACAGGGTGGCGATGTAATCGGCGCTGATGTCGTCGAGCTTGACCGTGTCCACCAGCGGGCCCGCGGTGCCGCAGTCGGCGAGCCGGATCGGCGCGGCCAGCGCCTCCGGCAGCGGCATCTCGGCGAGCCGGCCGTTGGCCAGGCCGCGCAGGTAGTACTGGACCGCCGGCGCCGGGATGCCCTGCTCGATGTAGAAGCTCACGGTCGCTTCCGGGTCCCGGCGCTTGGACAGCTTGCGGCGGCTGCCGCCCTCCTGCTTCATCAGCAGCGCGAAGTGCGCGTACTGCACCCGGTCGAAGCCGAGGGCGTCGAAGAGCTGCAGGTGCAGCGGCACCGAGGAGATCCACTCCTCGCCGCGGATGACCAGGTTGACGCGCATCAGGTGGTCGTCCACCGCGTGCGCGAAGTGGTAGGTGGGCAGCCGCGGATCGGTGTCGCTGCTCTTCAGGATCACCGCGTCGTTGCGGTTGTCGTCCAGGGACAGCTCGCCGCGGATCGCGTCGGTGAAGCTCACCCTGGCCCCGGCCACGCCCGGGGAGCGGAAGCGGACCACGTAGGGGTCACCGGCCGCCAGCCGCTTGGCCACCTCGTCCGGATCGGCGTCCCGCCAGATCGCCCACGTGCCGTAGTAACCGGGCAGCGCGCCCGCCGCCCGCTGCCGCGCGGTGATCTCCTCCAGGTCCTTCCTGGTCGCGAAGCACGGATAGGCGCGGCCCTGGCGGAGCAGCTCGCGGACGTAGGTCAGGTAGGTCTGCGCCCGCGCGGACTGGGAGTACGGCCCGTAGCGGCCGGCCCGGTCGTCCTCGTCCGGGCCGATGGAGAAGTACGCGAACGCCTCGGCGAACTGCTCGGCCGCGCCCTCGACGAGGCGGGCCTGGTCGGTGTCCTCCAGCCGGACCAGGTAGACGCCGCCGGAGTGCCGGGCGACGTCCACGTCGATGGTCGCCGCGTACACCCCGCCGATGTGCAGGAATCCCGTCGGACTCGGCGAGAAGCGGGTGACCTTCGCCCCTTCGGCCAGGTCACGGGGCGGGTAGCGGTGCTCCCAGTGATCCGGTTCCGGCAGGTCCGGCGGGAACAGGGCATCGACGACATCTTGGCTGAGCATGAGCGAGCGGCTCCGAACGACGTGTGGTCACGGCCGCAAAGCAGCTTAGTCCCACCCCCGGCGTACCCTCACCGCCGCGGAAAGCACGCGCTGAGTGATGGCCGGCCAGCCCCTTGGTGACCAGGAAGCCGGCCACTAGACTTGGATCATTCGTTGTCTTGAATAGTTCGTGTTTATACAGGTAGGTTTGTCGCCATGACGGCATCCCAGGCTCCGACCACCGCCGAGGAGCTGCGCGGTGCCGGCCTGCGGGTGACGGCCGCCCGTGTCGCGCTGCTCGAGACCGTCAGGGACGGCGCCCACCTCGGCGTCGAGGCGATCGCCTCCGGGGTGCGCGATCGCATCGGCCATGTCTCCCTGCAAGCCGTCTATGACGCCCTGCACGCGCTCACCGGGGCGGGACTCATCCGCCGCATCGAGCCGGCCGGCGGCCCGGCCCGGTTCGAGGGACGCGTCGGGGACAACCATCACCACGTCGTCTGCCGGTCGTGCGGCGTGGTCGCTGACGTCGACTGCGCGGTCGGCGAGGCGCCCTGCCTGACCGCGTCCGACGACCACGGCTTCTCGATCGGCGAGGCCGAGGTCGTCTACTGGGGCCTGTGCCCCGGCTGTTCCACCGCCCGCAGTGCCTGAGCACCGTGATTCCGCCTAGTCAGGAAGGATTCCCCATGTCTGAGAACCATGATCCAGTAGTCGTCGAAGGCGCGACCCCGGAAAACGGGGGATGCCCGGTCGTGCACGGCCTCACGCACCCCACCCAGGGTGACGCCAACCGTGACTGGTGGCCGAACCGGCTCAACCTGAAGATCCTCGCCAAGAACCCCGCCGTGGCCAATCCCCTGGGCGAGGAGTTCAGCTACGCCGAGGCGTTCAAGACCCTCGACCTCGCCGCCGTGAAGCGGGACATCGCCGAGGTGCTGACGGACTCCAAGGACTGGTGGCCGGCCGACTTCGGCCACTACGGCCCGCTGATGATCCGGATGGCGTGGCACAGCGCGGGCACCTACCGGATCAGCGACGGCCGCGGCGGCGCCGGGGCCGGCCAGCAGCGCTTCGCGCCGCTCAACAGCTGGCCGGACAACGTCAGCCTGGACAAGGCCCGCCGGCTGCTGTGGCCGGTCAAGCAGAAGTACGGCCAGAAGATCTCGTGGGCCGACCTCATGATCCTCACCGGCAACGTCGCCCTGGAGTCGATGGGCTTCGTGACCTTCGGCTACGGCGGCGGCCGCGAGGACGTCTGGGAGCCCGAGGACGACGTCTACTGGGGACCCGAGACTACCTGGCTCGGCGACGAGCGCTACAGCGGCAACCGCGAGCTCGCGGATCCGTTCGGCGCGGTGCAGATGGGCCTCATCTACGTCAACCCGCAGGGCCCGAACGGCAACCCGGACCCGCTCGCCGCGGCCCGCGACATCCGCGAGACGTTCCGCCGGATGGCGATGAACGACGAGGAGACGGTGGCCCTGATCGCCGGCGGTCACACCTTCGGCAAGACCCACGGCGCGGGCCCGGAGGACAACGTCGGCCCCGATCCCGAGGCGGCCCCGATGGAGCAGCAGGGCCTGGGCTGGAAGAGCACGTACGGCACCGGCAAGGGCGGCGACGCGATCACCAGCGGTCTCGAGGTCACCTGGACCGACACGCCGACCACCTGGGACAACAGCTTCTTCCGCATCCTGTTCGGTTATGAGTGGGAGCTGACCCAGAGCCCGGCCGGCGCGCACCAGTGGCAGCCGAAGGGCGGCGCCGGGGCGGGTACCGTCCCCGGCCCCCAGGACCCGTCGGATCGCCGGTCCCCGACGATGCTGACGACCGACCTCTCGCTCCGGTTCGACCCGATCTACGAGCCGATCTCGCGGCGTTTCATGACGGACACCGATGCGTTCGCGGACGCCTTCGCCCGGGCGTGGTTCAAGCTGACCCACCGTGACATGGGCCCGGTCGTGCGCTACCTCGGCCCTGAGGTCCCGGCCGAGACGCTGATCTGGCAGGACCCCGTCCCGGCGGTGACGCACGAGCTCATCGACGCCGGTGACATCGCCTCGCTCAAGGGCCAGATCCTCGCCTCGGGCCTGTCCGTTTCCCAGCTCGTGTCCGCCGCGTGGGCGTCGGCCTCGTCCTTCCGCGGCAGCGACAAGCGCGGCGGCGCCAACGGCGCCCGCGTCCGCCTGGAGCCGCAGAGCGGCTGGGAGGTCAACAACCCCGACGAGCTGGCGACGGTGCTGCGCACCCTGGCGGGGATCCGGGAGGCCTTCAACGCCGCCCAGGCCGGCGGCAAGCAGGTCTCGCTGGCCGACCTGATCGTGCTGGCCGGCGGTGCGGCCGTCGAGCAGGCCGCCGGGAACGCCGGCTTCGACGTCCAGGTCCCCTTCACGCCAGGCCGCACGGACGCGTCGCCGGAGCAGACCGACGTGGAGTCGTTCGCCAACCTGGAGCCGAAGGCGGACGGGTTCCGCAACTATGTCGGCAAGGACACCCGGCTGCCGGCTGAGTACCTGCTGATCGACAAGGCGAACCTGCTCACCCTGAGCGCTCCCCAGATGACGGTTCTCGTCGGCGGCCTCCGCGTCCTGGGCGCGAACTACGACGGGTCGAGGCTCGGGGTCTTCACCGCCACCCCCGGGTCGCTGACCAACGACTTCTTCGTCAACCTGCTCGAGGAGGGCACGACGTGGCAGCCGACGTCCGAGGACGCGAACACGTTCGAGGGCCGCGACGCCGCCACGGGGGAGGTCACCTGGACCGGCAGCCGCGCCGACCTCGTCTTCGGGTCGAACTCCGAGCTGCGCGCGCTCGCGGAGGTCTACGCGAGCGATGACGCGAAGGAGAAGTTCGTGCACGACTTCGTCGCGGCGTGGGACAAGGTGATGAACCTCGACCGGTTCGACCTCGTCTGATCATGACGTCCAGGCCGGCCCGCGACGGCCGGCCTGGACGTGCTCAGTCCGGCCTCAGGAAGCCGGGCGCCGGGCCACGACGCCCCTGAGCCGGGCGATGGCCTCGCGCTCGGCCGAGGCGTCCGGGCGTTCCTTCAGCGTCAGCGACTCGACCGGGCCGTTGAACCAGTGACCGCGCGGACACCGGATCCTCGCGCTTTCCAGCGGACCATCCGTCGACCTCATCAGGTAGCGGCCGTCCACCTCGGCGGGCAGCCCGCACCTGACCGAACCGGTCTTGTTCATGTAGGCCGGGCAGTCAAGGAACATCCTGCTGGCATCCATCGGTCCCCCCACTCCGCTGGAGCCTGCCGGGCGGATGCCGCACATCCGCCCGGCAGGGCCGGGCACCCTCCCACCCCGCTCCAGTTCGCGAGGGCGCCCTTGCTGAATAGGAGCGCCCGGCCGCGGGCCTGATACATCCGGAATGCCGGAGTATGCCCGCCGGGCCGACCTCCCTGGGGGTTTCATGGACTTCCTGCTGACCACAGGTTGACTACCTAACGGACCGGGTTCATGCCCTACCGGTCGAGCCGCCGGGCCAGGGCGGGCGGGGCGCATGCCAGCCAGCCATCGGTGAGCGCGTCGCGCAGCGCCTGGGCGGAGACCTTCTGCAGCTGGATCAAGATCGCGGAATACCCGTCGAAGTGCGGGATCGTGAAGAAGGCGGCCGGGTTCGCGGCGAGCACCGCCTCCTTGTCGGCGAGATCCTCGACCCGGACGGCCAGGATCGGGCCGTCCGGCGGGGCCTGGTCGCCGAACCGCCGGATATCCGCCTTGCTGAACGGCCGGTCCCAGGCGAAGGCCTTGCCGCCGACGAACCACGTCTGGAGGCCATGACGCTCACCCTCGGTCACCTCAGGCAGTTCAGCGGCTAGGCGGGCCACGTCGTCCAGAGTTGCCATGCTCGTACCGTACTGCCGCTGGGCTGTGCGATGTCACGTTCTGGCCGTCGGACACCTGGCCGGCTTAGCGGCTCCCCGCCTGTGCCGTGCGGCGTGGTCGTATCGGTGTTAGAGTGCCGCCGACAGGCAGGCGCGGGGCCTAGGTGCTGCGGAGGTGCCCGTGAGCGACGAGGCCACCGGAGACATGGGGAAACACGGCCGCCGGCGGTGGCTCCTCATCGGGGCGCTAGCGGTCATCGTCACCGTGACGGCGGCCGCGGTCGTCGCGGTCCGCTGGCACCAGCGGGAGTCCCCCGCCTACCAGAGGCCCTCGGGCATCCCGGCGAGCGTCCCGACCGGGACCATCAACTTGATGGGACTGGCGCCGGTGCCCGCCACCGCGGCGCCGGGCTTCACGCTCACCGACCAGGACGGCCATACCCTGCCGTTGTCGAGTTTCAGCGGCAAGGTCGTGGTGCTGGAGTTCATGGACCCGCACTGCACCGACATCTGCCCCCTGGTCTCCGAGGAATTCATCGACGCCTACCACGACCTCGGCCGCTCCGCGCGCGATGTCGTGTTCGCGGCCGTCAACGTCAACCAGTACCACGACCAGGTGCGCGACGTCCTGGCCTACTCCCGCGACCATCAGCTCAGCAGCGTCCCGGGCTGGCATTTCTTCACCGGCTCCGCCGCTTCCCTGCAGGCCGTCTGGCATGCCTACCACGTGGAAGTCGAGGCACCCAGCCCGGATGCCGACATCGTGCACACCTCGGCCGTCTACTTCATCGGCCCCGGCGGCACCGAGCGCTACGTCGCCGCCCCGATGGCCGACCACACCAGCACCGGCACGGCCTACCTCCCGGCCAGCCAGATCACCGCGTGGGGCCGTGGCATCGCGCTCGTGGCCAAGACCCTCACCGGGTGATGGTCACGGCTAAAGCTCGGGGCGCGGGAAGCTGGTGGTGAAGGCGTACCGGGAGGCGCGGTACAGGTGCCTGGCGAATTCCACGGGGCGGCCGGACTGGTCGTAGGCGATCCGCTCCATGGTCAGCAGGGCCGTGCCGCGGGTCTCGTTCAGCGTGCGGGCCTCGGCGGTCGAGGCGTTCTTCGCGCCCATCCGCTGGGTGGCCGAGTACAGGCCGATGCCGGACGCGCGGAGCAGTTCGTACAGGCCGTGCTCCTCGAGCATCTCGACGTTCAGCTGGACGAGCCCGGCGGGCAGGTAGTTGTGCATCAGGGCCATCGGCTCGCCGTCGGCCAGCCTGATCCGCTCCAGCGACATCACCAGCGCCCGCTCGGGCA
>WNGG01000365.1_pt1 | contig 73835 bp, 64 predicted proteins | sample 5400661 | NCBI WGS metagenome assembly WNGG01 (sample SAMN13153372, study PRJNA577476) | soil metagenome | isolation source: 100 cm soil or saprolite under Garry oak tree replicate 1 | place: USA:California | collected 2016-06-15
GGCATTCTACCGCTGAATTACTCCCGCTGACTTTGGCGGTTGTGGCCGGTGAGATTTCAAACAACACAGGAGCCGGTACAACCGTGCAACAAACTTTCGAAACTATAACCGCTGTCAGGCGAGATTTCAACAGGGCTAGAGTGACTAACCCGTGTTAGCGATCCTGCGCGCATTTTCATACGATCGTCGTCAAAATCCAACCTGCTGAAGCTTCACTTTGACAGCGACATTCAAGGGGCCGGGATACAGGCGGGTGATGGTCTCCGGCGCGTATTTGTCACGGAACCGCCGAACGACTTGGCGAACCGAACTCGCGCCCTTCAATGCGCTTGCGCGGAAGGTGCGCCGCTCTTTTTCGACCTTGATCGTCATGGTCGGGTTCGCAAGCAGGTTGCGATACCACTGCGTCTTTGAACCGTGCAGCGGCAGCAGCCATAACATGTCTTCTTGAGAAACGAACCAGACGGGCAGCGTAATCCGTCGACCCGTGCGGCGACCGACGACGGTTATCGCAATCTGCCGGCGGTTCTTCAATCCGCGCGCAAATCTATCTTCGGCCATCAGTTCCTCCGATTGTTCGCCGTCGCGGCGCTCTGTAAGCGCCGACAGCCGCGCGCGAACGCTCTTGCGGCGTGGTTCGGCGGAATCTCGCTTTATCAGTAAGTCTAAAGGGACTTTCTTCCGCATGGATCTCCTAAAACCTTTACTCTCTTTTGACGCGGCGAAAACGGGTTTGCATTGGTACTTGACAGGTGTAATCTTCCAGAAGCAAGGAAGGCGCTCTGAAGGAAAGGACTCCATTCCATTAACGAATCACCGAATGGAGTGAAGCAATGCCAGAAGTAGTTCCGATCCAAAAGATCTCATCGATTCGCGATGAGATCAAGACTATCGAAAAACGCATCATGCAGCGAGCATACGAGATCTTCCAAAACAACGGCGTGTTGGGCCGCGATCTCGAAAACTGGATGCAAGCTGAGCAGGAACTGGTGTGGAAGCCCGCACTCGAGTTGTCCGAAAGGAACGGAGAGTTTCAACTCGAGGCGGCTGTTTCGGGCGTTGACGCGAAGGACATCGAGGTCGAAGTAACTTCCGAAGACATCATTCTGAAAGCCGACGTCCAGCATGACCACAAAGGGCACAAGGGCACAGTCCACTTGTGCGAGTTCCGTAGCGGCAAGATGTTCCGTTCAATTCACCTGCCGAAGAGGATCGATACTGACAAAGTCAAAGCCGAATTCAGGAATGGATTGTTGCTGTTAACCGCCCCCATCGCCGAAGAAGCGCGCGCTAGGAAGATCAAACCAGAAGCCGCTTGATCGTTTGCGGGAGACCGGTTGCTGCCGGTCTCCCAACGGATCCCGGAACGAGCCCCTGTAAATCGGTGACAGCAGTGACGGAATTCCTCACTGTTGTTGTCCCCCCCGATTGTCCAGGATTACTTTCCCATTCGCGAGGATCTTGTTTACCACGCCGACAGGCGTGCCTGCCTTCGAGGGGAACATCGTGACCGTGACCTGATCCCCGGGCTTGAGTGTTTTCCTCGTCCAGCCTTCCTGTCTGATTAAGACGCCTGGGCTGTTCATTTCGCCGGCCCAGTGAACGAGATTGCCTTTTTCGTCTTTCACGTCGAAGTAGACCTGAGTATGGGGGTTCTGCCAGACGAATTCGGTAATCGTTCCCGTTACCGTGACCGTCTTTGAGTGATCATAGGAGATGTTTGTTCCGTGGTGCGCAAGCATCGGGACCGTCACCATGAAAACAGCAAGGATCGTGGACAAAAGAACCCACGTGTGTTTTTTCATATTCTTCTCCATTCACTATGAACCGTTTCTTCGGGCCGGACTTTACGACGCCCGCCGCAAAGCGTCAAGTTCAATCCATCCGGTATGCGCATTCGCGCTGGGATAGGTTAAGCTTTTTGAGTCTGTCATTAGTGAAAGGAGGAGACATGAACCGGAAAGCTCTAGCAGTGTGGCAGGGCGGACTTAAAGATGGAAAAGGCGCGATATCAGTGGACAGCGGCGTGTTGTCCAACATGCCTTACTCGTTCTCTAAACGTTTTGAAGAGGAAAAGGGTACGAATCCGGAAGAATTGATCGCTGCGGCCCATGCGAGTTGCTTCGCGATGGCGACGTCGGCGCAACTGGGAAGCGCAGGCATTACCCCACAGAGTATTTCTGCCTCTGCAACCGTTTCGCTCGAGAAGGTCGTTGATGGGTTCGCCGTCACGTCCAGTCATCTGGATGTCAAGATCAAAGCTCCCGGAGCGGATCGGGCCGCAGTTCAAAAGGCTGCAGAAAATGCAAAGGCCGGGTGTCCGATTTCGAAGCTTTTGAATGCGAAGATTACGATGGAGGCGAGGGTCGAAACATAAGCCAGACCGAAAGCCGGGACCCTCAACCGCCGTTTCGCGGGAGAGGGTGGCCCGAAGGGCCGGGTGAGGGTCTCAAGATAGAAACTCGCTCATCGTCGCTTCCCATTTCCCCTGAGCCCTCAGGATTAGTTCGATGACCTCCCGAATGGCGCCATGACCTCCGTGCGCCCGGGTCACATAAGCGGCACGGGTGAGTACCTCGGAACAGGCATTGGGAACCGCAACGGGAAATCCGACGCGAGTGAGGATCGGCAAATCCTGGATGTCGTCGCCGACATAACAAACGCGGCCGGCGGCGATTCTGGTCTTTCCCAGAATTTCTTCAAAGGCTGGTAGCTTCGCGCGGCCGAGTCCCTGATACAAAAAGTCCATCGCCAGTTCTTCGGCTCGCCGCGCAACGGCGGGTGAAGCGCGTCCCGAAATAATACCGGTCTTGATGCCCGCGCGGCGGGCGATTCCGATCGCGGCGCCATCGGTCGCGTGGAACGTTTTGGTCTCAACGACGCGACCATCGGCGAGCGGGAGATAGAGAAGCGTGCCGTCGGTCAACACGCCGTCGACGTCCATGAGCAAGAGCTCGATCTTCCAAGCCAGCGGCGTTACGTCTTGCTCAAGCATCGCCGTATCCGGACAAGTTGCTCCAGGAGAGGGGGCAACAGAGCGAGGTTCAGCGCGTTCGGACCATCCGACAGCGCCTTTGCGGGATTCTCGTGCACTTCCATAAATAGGCCATCCACGCCAGCAGCGACGCCGGCGCGCGCAAGATGTGGAATGTACTGCGGCTGTCCACCCGAACTCTGACCCTGACCACCGGGAAGCTGCAGGCTGTGGGTCACGTCAAAAACAACGGGAACACCGAAGCTCTGCATGACCGGAAAACTGCGGAAGTCCACCACGAGGTTGTTATAACCAAACGAGGCCCCGCGCTCGGTGAGTAACAAACGGCCGGCGCCTTCCTCGCTCACTTTGTCCACAATGTTCTTCATATCCCACGGAGCGAGAAACTGTCCCTTCTTGACGTTGACGATCTTTCCCGTGCGGGCGGCCGCGAGAATCAGATCGGTTTGGCGGCACAAAAACGCGGGGATCTGGAGAATGTCGAGAATTCTTCCGGCAGCCTCGGCGTGGGAGGGCTCGTGAACGTCGGAAAGAATCGGGACGCCGACCTTTTCGCGAACTTCGCGAAGGATGTCCAGGCCTTCTTGAAGACCGGGCCCCCGGTACGACTTGAGCGACGTTCGATTCGCTTTGTCATACGAAGCCTTGAAGACAAAAGGGACTCCGCAAGCTGAAGTGATTTTCTTCAGCTCGGCCGCCATGAAGAGAACGTGATCGCGGCTCTCAATGACGCAAGGGCCAGCAATCAGGAAGAGGTCGCGAGAGAGATCGATATTAAAGTCGGAAATTAGGTAACGCACTGAGCCCTCACCCTACGCCACGCGCCACCTTCTCCCGGTGGGAGAGCGTGTGGCCACTCAAGCGATTCTCGTAGGAAGCATGCACGAAGGACGCAAACAGCGGGTGCGGTTGCAGGGGCTTCGATTTGAATTCGGGATGGAACTGGCAAGCGAGGAACCACGGATGATTCGCGAGTTCGACAATTTCTACGAAGTTTTTGTCCGGTGACACGCCGGAAATGATCAGGCCGTGGTCTGTCAGGACTTCTTCGAATTGGCGGTTGAATTCATATCGATGGCGATGACGCTCGGAAATCACCGACGATTGATAAATACGGTTGGCAAGAGAGCCTGGCCTCAGGTCGGCGGGATAGGCGCCCAGGCGCATGGTGCCGCCAATCGTATCAATGCCCAGTAGATCGCGGAGCTTGTAAATGACCGGATGCGGCGTGTTCGCATCGAACTCCGTGCTGTTGCCATTCTTCAGGCCGCACACATTCCGCGCGTATTCGATCACGGCGCATTGCATGCCCAGGCAGATGCCGAAATACGGAACCTCTTCCTCGCGAGCAAATTGAATCGCGCGGATCATTCCGGGAATGCCGCGCTTGCCAAACCCACCGGGAACGAGGATTCCATCGAATTGCTGCAGCTTCGCCAACTCGTCCTGTTGTTCCAGGCTCTCGGCTTCGATCCAGTGGATCCGGGTTCGGAGGTTGTGAACCAGCCCGCCATGAATTAGAGCTTCCCGAAGGCTCTTGTACGCATCCTCCAGCTCCACGTACTTGCCAACGACGCCGATGGACACCTCGTCGATGGGGTGATGCACTCTCTCCATGAGCGCTTGCCAATCTTCCATCCGGCGTTGGGTTTTGGGTAGATGTAGTAATCGGACGATCTCGTCATCCAGACCTTCCGCCGCCAACACAAGCGGAACTTCGTAGACGCTGTCCACGTCCTTCGCGGTAATGACGGCTCTCTCGGACACGTTGCAGAACAACGCTATCTTCGATTTCATATCCGGTGAAAGGAACCGGTCCGTGCGGCATAGCAGGATGTCCGCCTGAATTCCAATCTCCAGCAGTTCCTTAACGCTGTGCTGTGTCGGCTTGGTTTTAAGCTCCCCGGCCGTCGGGATGAATGGAACCAGCGTCAGGTGTATGAACAATGAATTTTCACGGCCGACGTCCTGGCGCATCTGGCGGATGGCTTCAAGGAAAGGCAACGATTCGATATCGCCCACTGTGCCGCCGATCTCGACGATGGTCAGCTCCACGTTCTCAGCCACGCGATGGATCGCGGCCTTAATCTCATTCGTGACGTGCGGGATCACTTGAACCGTCTTGCCAAGATAATCGCCGCGCCGCTCCTTCTGAATGATGGTTTCATAGATGCGGCCGGTGGTGAGGTTGTTCTTGCGTGTAAGTTCAGCGTGGGTGTAGCGCTCGTAATGGCCGAGATCGAGGTCCGTTTCAGCGCCGTCGTCTGTAACGTACACCTCGCCGTGCTGGTAGGGACTCATCGTCCCCGGATCTACGTTCAAATAAGGATCAAACTTCAGCAGACTGACCGTAAGCCCGCGACTTTCAAGCAGGCATCCGATCGATGCGGAGGCCAGCCCTTTGCCCAAAGATGAAACAACGCCACCCGTGACGAATATGAATTTCTTTTCCATGCATACTCCTGTCCTCTGACCCTCACCCGGCCCTTCGGGCCACCCTCTCCCATCGGGAGAGGGACTGGCTTCAGGACTTTCCCTCTCCCCCTGGGAGAGGGTGCCGCGAAGCGGCGGGTGAGGGCCTCAGGCTTACCATAATTCCCCGAAATCTCTCGAGGTCGGCGGGCGTGTCAATGCCCCAGGATTGGCTCTCGACCTCCACAACTCGAATACGGTATCCATGCTCGAGCGCTCTCAACTGCTCCAGACGTTCGGCAATCTCCAATGGCGTGCGCTGGAGCCTGGTGAATTTCTTCAGAAACCGAACCGTGTAAGCGTACAAACCCAGGTGGAGAAAGCAGGTCCCACTTGAAGGAATCCGCGAACGAGAAAAATAGAGCGCGATTCCGTTCCGGTCCACCACCACCTTGACGCGATTTGGATTGTTGGCGTCATCGGGATCCAGCCGTGTCATTAGCGTAACAACGTCGGCATCTCCTAGCCGGGCCGCAGTGATAGCCTGGTCGATGATCACAGGCTCGACCAATGGCTCATCACCCTGGACGTTGACAACCAGGGTGTCCGGATCCAACTCTCCAGCCGCTTCCGCCAGACGATCGGTGCCGCTCGGGTGGTCATTCCGGGTCATGATGGCGGTCCCGCCAAACCGTTCGACGGCGTCGGCAATTCGCCGGTCATCGGTTGCAACGACGATTCGATCCACCAGCGATGCCTGCTCCACACGCCGGTAAACGTGCTCTATCAGCGTCTTTCCATCGATTTCGGCTATTGGTTTTCCGGGGAAACGAGTGGAACCGTATCGGGCAGGGATGATCGCGATGGCGGCGTCAAACTTCATCAAACACCGCACTTCATCTTAACACGAGGGTCCCGGACAGGGCAGGTCCCTTTGGCAGAAAACTTGCCTGGCACCGAGTTGGAGATTTTAAGACGCGACGAACCGATCCGGGTTGCATTCTGCTGGATCACGTAAATATAATGGGTCCAAGCTTAGCGGATTAGCCGACGTTCCCAAGGAGAAGGGGCTTATGGGTCGGAAAGAAAGCATCATCCTTGCTGTCGCGTGTGCACTTATTGCACTCCCGGTCATGATGGCGGCCTACGCTCAGAGTCAGAAGCCGCCGGATACCGCCGTCGACAAACCGCAGACCCCTCCCAAGAATCCAACCCTGAAAGTCGATGTGGACCTGGTGCTTGTCAACGCCACGGTCACGGATCCTCAAAACCGCTATGTCACCGGACTAGAAAAAGAACACTTCCAGATCTGGGAAGACAAGCTCGAACAAAAGATCGAGTATTTCTCGGCGGAAGATGTTCCGATCAGTCTCGGTGTCATTTTTGACGTCAGCGGAAGCATGAAAGACAAGATTTCGACCGCCCGCGACGCCGCGGTCACGTTTCTGAAGACGGGAAATCCGGAAGACGAATACTTTCTGGTCGAGTTCGCCAACCGGCCTGAAGTCGCCGAGGATTTCACTACGGATGTCACGAGGCTCCAGAATCGCCTGATCTTCACGCCAGCCAAGGGCATGACTGCAATGTACGATTCCGTCTATCTCGGTCTCGAGAAGTTGAAGGAAGGCAACAATCCGAAAAAGGCGCTTCTTCTGATCACCGATGGTGAGGACAATCGTAGCCGCTACACGTTCTCCAACGTCAAAGATTTCGTTAAGGAACAGGATGTGCAGATTTACGGAATCGGAATCGTCGACAACTTCAACTCGCAGCTCGGATCGGGGCACACCGGCCGGGCGATGGTCGAAGAGCTGTCCGATCTCACCGGCGGACGAGCGTTCTTTCCGGATTCGGTTTACGACCTGGAAGACATCTGCACCAAGATTGCCGTTGAACTCAAGAACCAGTACGTGATCGGCTACAGTTCGACGAATGCCGCTAAAGACGGGAAATGGCGCAAGCTCCGATTGAAGATTAATCCTCCAAAGGGTTTACCCCACCTGAACGTGCGATCGAAATCGGGATATTACGCGCCCCTTGCCGACGCGGCAACGACCGGCAGAAATTAGAGAGTTAGTCTCATATCCAAATGTTACGTTCATTTGTTTTTTCCTTAGTCATTGTTTTGTCTTCCTTCATTGTCCTGGCCCAGGAAACGCCACAGAAACTGGAAAAGCAGGATAAAGATAAGGACTACACGCTCAGCGTCGTTGTCGAGGAGGTGCAACTACCGATCTCCGTGCTCGACAAGGATGGGCGGCCTGTCAATGGCCTGACCAAAAATGATTTCGCGATCTTCGAGGACAACGTTCAGCAACAGATCAAGGTTTTCAAGCACGAGGACATTCCGCTCAGCCTCGGCCTGGTCATCGACAACAGCGGCAGCATGCGCAACAAACGCGAACGCGTGAACAGCGCCACACTTACCTTCGCGCGTGAGAGTAATCCCGAAGACGAAACGTTTATCGTCAACTTCGACGATGCCGCTTATCTCGAGCAGGATTTCACGGGTAGCATCGGAGATCTCATCGATGCGCTCGACAATATCGACACGCGTGGCGAAACCGCTTTATATGACGCCGTCTACCTCTCCGTTGATCATGTCAAAGCAGGCAAGAAGGACAAAAGGGTCCTCCTGCTGATTAGCGACGGCGAAGATAACGTCAGCAAGTACGGATTGAATAAGGTAATCGACGCCCTGCGCGAATCCAAAGTGACGCTCTATGCTATCGGATTGCTTGAAGAAAATGACCAGCGCGGCGGCCTGTTCAAGAAGCCTCCTTCAAAGAAAGCCAAGGAGGTTCTCCAGAAATTTGCGGAAATCACTGGAGGACAGGCGTACTTTCCAAAATCTCTGGACGAAGTGGAAGAACTCGTGAAGGACATCGCGCACGAAATTCGGAATCATTACACCGTCAGTTACACGCCCAGCAACAGGAAACTCGACGGAAGCTGGAGAGAGATCCGGGTGAAAGTCAATCCGCCGAAGACTACCACCAAGGTTACCGTCCACACCAAACAGGGTTATTTCGCGCCGAATGCGCAGCCCGTTTCAAGCAATCGCTAGTTTCCGCCGCGAATTGCGCGAATCACGCCAACCAGGTTCGCGTAATTGGCGTAATTGGCGTAATTTGCGGCAGAAAGTTGCTATACTCACGCCTCATGGATTTTCACCACAAAGAGATCCTCAAGCGCTACGCCCGGATGGCCACGGGCCGGCCGTTCGCCCCAATTCTTCTAAATATCCTCATCACCTCGGTCTGTGACATGCGATGTGTCCACTGTTTCTTTACAGAGGAACTGGACGACAAAGCACGGAAGAAGCTCCAGATGACCACGCGTAACGTCGAGCGGATCAGCGAGACACTCGGCGCCAACCTGGGTGTTTTGATCGTCGCCGGCGGCGAACCGTTCACGCGTAAGGATCTTCCGGAGATCGCACAGGCGTTCTACAAGAACAACAAACTGGAATCGATTTACCTGATGTCCAACGGACAAATCCAGCAGCGGATCATTCCGGATGTCACGCGCATTCTTCAGGAATGTCCCAATCTCAATGTCACGGTGGCTCTCGGCCTGGACGGTCTGAAAGAAGAACACGAAGCGATTCGTCAGAAGCCCGGAAGTTGGGATATCGCGATCGGCACGGCGCGAAAGCTTCAACAAATCAAAAAGGAATATCCGCGGCTCGATGTCCAGACCTGCACGTGCTTCATGAACAGCAATCAGGATCGGATTTTCGACTGGTATGACTTTCTTAAAAACGAGCTGAAGCCGGATAAGGTCAACTTCAATTACATCCGGCCGCCGTCAGCGCGGCCGAAAGAACTGATCATCGACAAGACACGGTACGAGCGGCTGTCGCACGTCATCAGCGAAGATTCGCGTCAGGCCCTCATCAAGAATAACTACACGGGAGAGGCCGGATTTTTCAAAGCCGCCGTCGATGTTTACATGCATGAGCTGATTGCGAAGACGGTCTTCGAAGGACGTCCGCAGCTTCAATGCTGGGCCGGAACCGCCGGCGCCGTGATCTACGATGAGGGCACAATTTCGAGCTGCGAGATCCTCGACTCGGTCGCCAATCTTCGGGAATACGACTGGGATTTCTCGAAGCTCTGGTACTCGTCCGCAATGGAGGGGCGCCGCGAACGCGTTGCGAATGGCTGCTTCTGCACGCATGAAAGCAACTGTTATTACCCCTCGCTTCCGTTCAATCCTACTCATCTCGTGCAGGTCAAGAAGATCGAACGCGAGATGACCGCCGCCGCACGCGCTCGACAATAATGCTGGATTCGCTTGTCGCCTGGTTCCAGGAAAACCAGCGGCCCCTGCCGTGGCGCGTTTCCTACGATCCTTACCAGGTCTGGGTCTCCGAGGTGATGCTCCAGCAGACCCAGGTCGAAACGGCGTTGCCCTACTACGAGCGCTTCATTCGCGAGTTCCCGACAATCGAATCTCTCGCAAAAGCCAAAGAAGAACGTGTCCTCACGCTGTGGGCCGGACTGGGCTATTACCGGCGTGCAAAGAACTTGACGGCGGCGGCCGGCGAGGTGGTGTCGAAGCATGGCGGTGAGATCCCGTCCGATTACGATGCTCTCATCCGGCTTCCTGGTATCGGGCAATACATGGCCGGGGCCATCCTGAGCATCGCCTTCAACAAGGCGTATCCGGTCGTCGATGGTAACGTGCGCCGCGTACTTTCGCGCATAAATGGATGGACTGAAGACGATACGAAAACTTTATGGGATGCCGCCACGCGTTTGGTGCACGAGGCTGAGCCGCGGCTCGTCAATCAGGCCCTGATGGAGCTCGGCGCGAAGATCTGCTCGTTCAAATCACCGCGATGCCTGCTCTGCCCGGTTCAATCATCATGCATTGCGTTCCGGGTGGGTATGCAAGACAAGATCCCTCCGGTGAAGAAACGTCCCGCGACCGTCCATGTGCATCTCTTCGCGGTCGTCCACAAAAAAGATGATCGTTATCTGATGAGGCCCGCTGATGGAATGTGGGAATTTCCGATGTTTTCGGCTTTACCTGCGGGTTCTTTCGAGAAGATCGGCGAATGTCGGCACACGATTACACACCATCGGCTGGACGTCACGGTCTGCGAAGGCGAATTGACTGAACGGAGCGGGTTGGAATGGAAACGAATCGATGATGCCGCGATCTCGTCGCTCACCAGAAAGGTTTGGGACCTAGCGAAAGAATTGGGAGACCGGACAGGAGAAGCCAGGTAGAGCGGGTTCGGCCGTGATGACGTCTTGAGCAGAATACTGTGCTGTGTCGGAAAGCGATCGATAGACCGTGACGGTCTCATGGGCAGGATCGACGAGCCAGACTAAAGGAACACCACATTCAAGGAACTCGCCAATCTTCCGACCCACTTCCTTGAGACTATCGTAGGGGTATAGGACTTCAACGGCGAGATCCGGTATGAACTCGCCGAAGGAGTCTGGAGATTTGCCGCCCGGCAACTTCTCGCTACGAACAAAGGTCATATCGGGGGAGCGAAGATTGCCATTGGGAAAGCAGATCCCGAGATTATCGCCGTAGATCTTACCGAGCGGAGACTCTTCCAAGAAAGTCGCGACAATGTGGGCAACTTTAAACGCGATTTCCGCATGACGCGCCCCGGCAGGACTCACGAGAATCTCTCCATCCACAAGTTCATACTTGCGACCATCCTTGGGGCATTGAAGCAAGTCCTCGATCGTTGCCTGACCTTTGAGTTTCATGAGTGTCATTGTATCCCTGAACCGCGTCCACGCGTTAGAGCCGTGCACCTGCCATACATCATCACTTACAGAGTCGCCATGAACTCGCGGATCCGGCCGATGCCCTTATCGAGTTGCTCCATGGAAGTAGCGTAAGAGATGCGGACGTGGTCCGTCGTTCCGAAGGCCTCACCCGGGGTGACCGCCACATGCGCTTTTTCAAGCAGCCTGGCGGAAAAGTCCACGCTGTCGCGTATGCTGCCGCGCCCGAATGCAGCCGAGATGTTGGGGTAGGCGTAAAACGCGCCACCGGGTTCCGCGCATCGAACACCCGGGATGGCCCTCAGACGGTTGAGAACAAAGTCCCGGCGCTTGGCATATTCCGCCAACATTTTACCGACCGAATCCTGGGGACCGGTCAGCGCCTCCAGCGCGGCTTTCTGCGAAATCGACGTCGGATTGGACGTCGAATGGCTTTGAAGTTTGATGACGGCCTGGATGATCTCCGGTACTGCGAGCACGTAGCCGATACGCCATCCCGTCATGGCATAGGTCTTGGAAACCGATCCGGCAATGATGACATGGTTCTTCAGTTCCTGATGACCACCGATCGAAAACGGCTTTCGCCCGTCGTAAAGGAAGTGCGAGTAACACTCGTCGGAAACAACATAGATATCGCGATCGCTGCACAGCCTGGCGATTCGAACGAATTCATCGTTATCGAGAACCGCGCCACTGGGGTTGTTCGGTGAATTGACGATAACGAGGCGAGTGCGCGGTGTCAGCGACGGCTCCAGCAATTCTGCGGTTAAACGGAATCCATCGGCTTCCCGCGTATGCACAAAAATGGGATTGGAATTCACGAACCGGGCGATGTCGGCAAATGTCACCCAGTACGGCGTCGGGATGAGCACGTCATCGCCTTCTTCAACGACCGCAGAAAAGACATTGAATAGGGCGTGCTTGCCGCCGAAATTGACGATGCACTCCGACACATCGTATTTGGACCCGAAGTCGCCTGCATGTTTGTCGACAATGGCTTTTTTCAATTCCTGGATGCCGCCGATAGCTGTGTATTTCGTGAAGTCGTTTTGGATGGCGCGAATGCCGGCCTGCTTAATATTTTCGGGCGTGGAAAAATCCGGTTCGCCTGGGCCGAAGTCCACCACATCGATGCCCTGCTCGCGTAACCTCAGAGCGGCTTCCATTACCGCCATTGTCTTGGATACGGAAATGCGAGAGATCCTGGCCGCCAATTTCATTCGGTTATCCCTGTCTTGAATCGTTGCTTTAAACGTTTCTCGACAATATCTGGAACAAGACCAGCAACAGAGCCGCCCAATTCGGCAATTTCCTTCACCAAACGCGAGCTGAGATAGGAATAGTTCTCAGCCGGCATCATGAACACCGTTTCAATGCCGGGAGCAAGCCGCCGATTCATGAGCGCCATCTGGAATTCATATTCATAATCGGTAACCGCGCGAATACCGCGCACGATCACTTGCGCCTTCTGCTGCCTGGCGTAGTCGACGAGCAGGCCATGGAACACATCGATCTCCACGTTCGCAAATCGCGGCTTTAGAATCTCGCGCATGATCTCGATTCGTTCCTCGACCGTGAATAGAGGCGCCTTTTGAGCGTTCGTCAGAATCGCAACGATGACATGATCGAAAAGCCGCGCGCTGCGCTCGACGATGTCGACGTGCCCGAATGTGAGTGGATCGAAGGATCCGGGATAAATCGCTGTCTTTGTCATGTCGTCTCTTTTATTAGCGCCGGGCCCACCGGCCGGCCGTAGTTGGTACACCGCCGTTTAATTCGTCGCGCTTCGCGCTCCCAACGGCGGCCTCCTTTATTCGGCATCGGCCGGTTCCCCCACGCCATAGAATGCCAGTGCAGCGTCACCTTGCACAAGGGATCGGATTTTTCGGAGGCCGCCGGCGGAATCGGCCAGATCCTTCCTCTTCGAGTGTTCGATGATGAGAAGGCCTGCCGGCGAGGAGGCAAAACGTTCCAGGGCCGCACGGTATAGATCATCGCGTTCGTACGGTGGATCGAGAAAGGCGATGTCGAAATGAACACCGTCGCGGATGCAAAGGTCGAGTGCCTTGATGAGATCCATCTCCAGAATCTTATATCCTCCCTCAATCCCGAGTAACTGCAGGTTCTCCCGGATGATCCGGCACGCCTTCCGCGACTGCTCGACGAAGTAGACCCGCCGGGCGCCCCGGCTGAGCGCCTCGATGCCGATGCCGCCCATTCCGGCGCAGCCATCAAAGAAAGTGGCGCCCTCCACAGTCGCATCGAGAACATTGAAGATTGTCTCCTTCAACTTGTCGCTCGTCGGGCGAATGCCTGCTGGAGGCGTGGCTTTGAGACGACGGCGCTTGAAACGGCCAGAAATTACTCGCATGACCCCAGTCTGAGCCGCGAATTGCGCGAATTACGCGAATGGGGCACCACTTTCGCGTAATTCGCGCAATTCGCCGCAAAAAACATCCTACCCCACAGTCACGAACCGAGTCCGCGCAGAAAGCGCCTCGACGAGCTTCTGCCGCTCCTCGGTGCGGCTCACCCAACGTTGAGCTTCTTTCTGTGCGAGGGCCAGCAGTTCGGTGTCGGTCATCAGGTTCGCGACACGAAACTCGGGTATTCCGGACTGCCGCGTGCCCGCCATTTCACCCGGTCCGCGTAATTGAAGATCCACTTCAGCCAGCCGAAATCCATCGATGGTCGAAACCATCGCATGGATGCGCTGGCGAGCGGCGTCGTTGAGGCGGCCTGGCGTCATCAAGACGCACGAAGAGAGATGGCTTCCCCGCCCCACGCGTCCTCGGAGCTGGTGCAACTGAGCGAGACCGAACCGCTCGGCATGTTCGATGAGCATGACCGTCGCGTTGGACACGTCCACACCGACCTCAATCACAGTCGTCGAGACCAGGATATCAATCCCGCCGGCCGCAAAAGACCGCATTGTCGTTTCCTTCTCCTCACTCTTTAGCCGGCCGTGGAGCAGTGCGACGCGACGGCCCTTGAAAACCTCCGAAAGCTTCTTGAACCCTTCCGTGGCGGATTTCAAATCCACCTTTTCAGATTCTTCAATCACCGGATACACGACATAGGCCTGCCGTCCCTGTTCCAGCTCCGCTGCAATCATCCGATAGATGCGATCCGCATCGCGTTCCATCATGTGAATCGTCCGGATGGGCGAACGTCCCGGCGGCATTTCGTCGATGACGGAAAGGTCGAGGTCGCCATAGAGCGTCATCGCAAGCGTGCGAGGAATCGGAGTCGCCGTCATAACGAGCGTGTTTGGATTCTCTCCCTTGGCCATGAGCTGCAGCCGCTGTATCACACCAAATCGATGCTGCTCGTCGACGATCACCAGACCCAGTTTGTTGAACACCGTATGTTCTTCTATGAGAGCGTGTGTTCCAATGATCACTTGAATCTCACCCACCGCAACCTTCTCCTGCAGTTCCTGCCTTTCGGCTTTCTTGACGCCGTGCCGCACCACGCACACACGATAACCCAACGGGCCAAGAATCCGTTTGGCGTTGATGTAATGCTGTTCAGCAAGGATCTCGGTAGGCGCCATGAGTGCCGCCTGATATCCGTTTTCAACCGCGATGACGATGGCCTCGAATGCAACGATGGTCTTGCCGCTTCCTACGTCACCTTGCATCAGGCGATTCATCGGATAGGGCGCCTTCAGGTCATCCACGATCTCCTTCAGGACGCGCTTCTGCGCCACCGTCGGATGGAAAGGCAGAATTGTTTTCACCCGCTGGCGAATCCGGTCGGAAGTCTCGAACCGCACTCCTTTCAGCGCGCGGCTTTGGACCCGGCGCAGCGCATAGATCAGCTCGAGGAGAAAGAATTCTTCGAAAATGAGACGCCGGTGGTACGGAGACTGACGCTGGTTCAGTTGTGACAGATCGTCGCCGGCTTCCGGGAAGTGGACTCGTTCGAGAGAAGTGCGGATATCCGGAAAGCCTTGCGCTTTGCGAATCTCCGCTGGCAAAGGATCTTCAATAGACTTCGTCAAATCCGAAAGAGCTCCGGCAACGGTTCGGCGAAACTGGCGGCTCGTGATGCCGGCCACTTCTTCGTAGACAGGAACGTACCGGCCAATATCGAGCGAGCCGGATTCAGCGCTGTCTTCGAGAAGCTCAAACTCGGGATTGAAGAAAACAAATTTGGAGTCATAGCGATCGAAATCGACGCGGCCGAAGAGCATGATCTCGCGGCCCACGCTGAATTCGCGCGCCTGGAGAAAGCCGCCATGGAACCATTTGGCATGCGCGAAGCCGCCCCCGTCAGTCAGGACGACATCGAGTATGCGGCCTCGAGTTCGAGTCTGGATGACGCGGCTTCGGTAGACCCTGGCGTGAACGGCGGCGTCCTGGCCAATCCGAAGAGAAACTAAAGGAACGAAATTGGCGCGATCCTGATACCACTTGGGGATGTGGAGAAGCAGGTCTTCCACGGTCCGGATGCCTCTGGATCCAAGCAGCGCGGACCGCCGTGGTCCCACGCCCTTCACATACTGGACAGCCGAATCGAGCCGGAGCATACGTTACGCGGCGCGGCCACGCAAATACGCCTTGATAAACATATCCAGGTCACCATCCAGAACGCGATCCACATCACCGACTTCAACCTTGGTCCGATGATCTTTCACGAGCCGATACGGCTGAAGGACGTACGAGCGGATCTGGCTGCCCCAGGCGATGTCGAGCTTGCTGTCTTCGATGGCCTGGGACTCTGCTTTCTTCTTTTCCGTCTCGACCTCGAACAATCGTGCGCGCAGAACCTTCATGCATACGTCCTTGTTCTTGTGCTGCGACCGCTCGTTCTGGCACTGGACGACGATACCCGTCGGGAGATGCGTAATGCGAACCGCCGAATCCGTCGTGTTCACGTGCTGCCCGCCCTTGCCGGCCGATCGGTAGGTATCGATTCTCAGGTCTTTCTCGTCGATCACGACTTCAATCTTGTCGTCGATCTCGGGATAGACCGCCACCGAAGCAAATGACGTATGCCGGCGTTTATTTGCGTCGAAGGGAGAAATTCGGACAAGGCGGTGAACGCCGGTCTCCGACGCCAGCAAACCATACGCATACTCGCCAATGACATTGAACGTGACCGACTTGATGCCTGCTTCTTCACCGTCCTGGTAATCGAGCATCTTCGTCTTGAACCCACTCTGCTCGGCCCACCGGAGATACATGCGCATCAGCATCTCGGCCCAATCCTGCGCCTCAGTTCCTCCGGCGCCGGGATGAATGTTTACGATTGCGTTGAGCTGATCATTTTCTCCCGACAACAGGACCTGCGTCTCGACACGGTCAATGAATGCTTCGAGCTCTTTCAGGTGAGAAGCAAAGTCATCACCGACGGGCTCACCCTCACGGGCAAGCTCCATGAGTGCCTGCACGTCATCGAGTTCCCGCGTTATCTTGCGATCGAGTTCGAGTGTTTCTTCCAGGCGGGCGCGCTGCTGAAGGATTTTGCCGGAGCGTTCCTGATCGGACCAGAAGTTGGGATCCACGATCTGCGTCTGCAGGCCATCGAGCTGTCGCTGCTTTGCATCCGCGTCAAAGAAACCTCCGCACTTCCTCGCTGCGGGTTCTGACGCTTCCGAATCGCTCAATGAGTTCTTCGTGCATGCTTCCTCCGTGGACGTGGGCCAACGGTCCGTGGACCGCCGCCCGCGATTACAAGCAACCCGACGGCTATCACGGCGTTCGCATAGACGAAAAGGTCGCCGTATTGCGTGTAAAACGTCCGATCCGACCTGAAATGGGCCGTCCCGTCCAGAATCATTCGAACACCGATCGGTGTTCTTGCCTCAATTCTGCCATAAGGATCAATAATTGCGCTGATCCCTGTATTGGCGGTCCGCACCATGTACCTCCGATTTTCGACGGCTCGAACCACGCCCATCCGCAGATGCTGGAAGGGCGCTGAAGATTCACCAAACCAACCGTCATTCGTGATAACTACGACAAGCTCGGAGCCGCGCTTAACGAACTGGCGCATCAAATCGGGGAAAATGCTCTCGTAACAAATTGCCGTCGAGAGGCGATGGCCGTCCAGCGAGCTGATCGTGTATTCGGTTCCTGGAGCGAAGTCTCCTACTTGTCTGGTCAGGCTCTCTGCAAAGAACAGCAGGCGCTTAAGCGGGATGTATTCGCCAAAGGGAACAAGGTGCATCTTGTCATAGCGGGAAACGACCTCCCCGTGGGGGTTCAAGATGGCGGCGCTATTCGAGGGGCCTTCGCCAATCGTATCGATGTAGCCAACTAGCAGGTACGCCCCCAGCTTTTCTGCAATCCGCCGCATGCGTCCGCGAAATTCCAAGTCGGTGAGATAGAAAGGAGCAGGCGTTTCGGGCCAGACAACGAGCTTGGGTTCACTGTCCTCTCTAGTCGATAATGCGCCCAATTCGGTGAGTAACTCGTCCGCGTCAGGCTTCTGCCAGGGCTGATCGAGTGAGATGTTGGTCTGCACCAGTCGCACCGGAATGGGCTCCAGCGAAGGCGTTTCGTGGATTATCGGCAAAAACCATCCAATTGCGATCGCAACAGCGGCCACGGCAATGCACGTCTTACTGCGGTGTATTGCGCCGTAGGCGATGACGCTGTTCACAGCCGTGGCAATGAAAGAAAGACCGTAGATGCCCGTCCAGGCCGCGACTTGAAGGATGCCGGAATACGGGACCAGGGCATAGCCGGACAACATCCAGGGAAAGCCCGAAAACAAGTGCGCTCGCAGCAACTCGACCGTAACCCACACTGGAGCGGCGAAGAAAACGCCTCGGCCCCCGAGTCTTCGGACGACGACATACAGGCCAACTCCGAAGAGCACGAAGTAAAGCGCGTAAGTGACCGCAAACAGAACGCCAACCCCAACAGCGAGCGGAACTGACAATCCGCCGAAGGTAACCATCGTTTCGGTAATCCAGTAAAACGTGCCTGAGAAGAAGATCAGGCCTGCTGTATAAGAGGAGGCCACGATACGGCGGGGATTCGACTCGCGTGCAATCGTGATGAGAAGCGGTACCAGGGCGATCCAGGCAAGTGGATAGATATCGGGCTTGGGGAGAGAAAGAACGAGAAGAGTTCCAGTAGCGATGCCATAGAGAATGGGGAGCCTCAGTCGCCACAGCATGGGCTCGCGCTCATTGACGGAGATATGGGCAAAGCAATTTCGAATCTCCAATTTCCAATGCGGACTTTCCATTAGTCAATTTGCGATAGGTTACCGCGGTGGGTGAGGGCTTTCCATCACCCTCATTTTTTCAGCATAGGACGATAGCCAGCGTTTTCCAGTTTCTTCTTGGCTTCCTCCGCTTCGATCATGTTGGCGAACGGCCCGATCTGGACCCGGTAGAATGGACTGCCATCACCCCGCGCAGGTCCGAGGATGAACCCGCGGAACCCTTTCTTTTTCAGATTGTCGAGCAGCCTACTGGCATCGGAAGACTTCCGTAGTGCTGCAATTTGGTAATTGATGACTGCTTTTGTAAGAGTGGCCGATTCGGCCGGCTTTGAGTCAGCGGCAGGCGGACTGGATTCAGTCTTAGGCGGCTCCAGCGTGGGTCGCTTTTCCTTCTCGACGGATTCGAAGAAAGTCAGCTCCGGCCTTTCTTCTCTCGGCGGCTGGGCTACAGCCTTAACGACGTTTCCCTCCGCGGCAATCGCAGCGAACTTCTGCCCCTGCGCGCGTCCAACGAGCATTCCGAGAATGAAAAAAATCGAACACACCACGACGATTCCCGTGAAGACAAGAAGCGTGAAGCTGTGACCTTTCCACGTTGTTTGCTCTTCCATCATCTATCCTTTTGCTCCTCCTCGCGCCTTGAGGAAGTAATCCATGATGTCGATCGGCAGCGGAAAAATAATAGCCGTATTTTTCTCCACGCCGATCTCGGTCAAAGTTTGCAAATACCGAAGCTGAAGCGCCACCGGTTGCCCTGAGATGATGGCCGCAGCATCCGAGAGCTTTTGGGCCGCATCGGCTTCGCCCTGCGCGTGAATGATCTTGGCGCGCTTTTCACGTTCGGCCTCGGCCTGCCGTGCCATGGCGCGCTGCATGTTTTCCGGCAGGTCGACTCCCTTGATTTCCACGAGCGCCACCTTGATTCCCCAGGGATCGGTATGCTGGTCCAGGATCTCCTGGAGCCGCTGGTTCAGCTTCTCGCGCCTGCTCAGAAGATCATCGAGTCCGACCTCACCGAGGACAGACCGCAGCGTTGTTTGAGCGAGCTGCGAGGTCGCATACAGGTAATTCTCTACCTCTACGATGGCCCGGGAGGGGTCCACTACTCGAAAATAAACAACCGCGTTCACTTTGACGGTGACGTTATCCTGAGTAATGACGTCCTGTGTTGGGACATCCAGCGTGATCGTACGGAGACTGACTCGGACGATGCGATCAATGGGCCAGAACACCCAGATCAGGCCCGGTCCCTTCGGCTCCGAAATCAATCGGCCAATACGAAAAATCACACCTCGCTCATACTCGCGGAGGACGTTCAGCGAGTTGAATATCCAGATGAGAAAGATCACCAACACAACTAACAACAATGTGAATTGATCCATTTGCGTCCCTCTCAATCATTGACGGTTTCAACTTTGATTCTGAGTCCATGCACTTCCACCACACGCACCCTGGAACCTGCCGGGATCGGCTTTTCTGAATAGGCGTTCCAGTACTCGCCGTGCACCAGAACTTTGCCGTCGTTGTGAATGTCGGATTTGGCGACACCAAGTTCGCCAATCATGCCTTCCTCACCCGTAACCGATTTCCGTTGGTGTGAAAGGTAAACCAGCCGCACAAGAAAAACAGTAATGAATGCGAGAGGAATCGCCACGGCCAAGGTGGTGCCCAATTGAATGCGAAGTTGCGGGATCGGACCTCTAACCAACATCAGGGCGCCCGCAACCATCGCCACGATCCCGCCAAGTGCAAGAATGCCGTGACTGGCAACCGTGGCCTCCAGAACAAACATCCCAATCGCCAGAAGAATCAGCGCCGCGCCGGTCCAATTCACCGGGAGCAGGTTAAAAGCAAATAGAGCAAGAACGAGGCTGATGCCACCAATGACGCCGGGCAGGATGAGGCCTGGGTGTGTGACCTCAATGTAGAGTCCCAGCAGGCCCGCGAGCGCCAGCACAAAGGCGAGATTGGGATCCAGAACGCGGGAGAGAATCTTTTGTCGTGCGGACATTTCGAAGGCCTCGATGGGCGCGCCGCGCAGATTCAGTGTGGTCGTTCGGTCGTCAAACCGCCGAATCTCTTTGCCGTCGTAGCGCTCGATGATTCCAGGAACATCCGAGATCACGGCATCAATCAGGTTTTCCTTCAACGCCTCCTCGGCCGTGAACGACTGGCTTTCCGACACACCGAGCTCAGCCAAATGGGCGTTTCGGCCGCGTTTGGCCACATAACTTCGAATGTAGGCGGTCGCATCACTGAGGATCTTCTTTTCCATGACGTCATCGATCTTTTGACCGGTGCTGGACACAGGATGCGCGGCGCCACTGTTGGTTCCAGGCGCCATTACCGCAACGTCACCAGCCAGTAAGATGAAAAACCCGGCTGAGGCGGCGCGCGCGCCATTTGGTCCAACCCAGGTGATTACCGGGACAGATGAAGAAAGGACCGCTTCGACAATCTCGCGCATGGAATCAATGAGGCCGCCGGGCGTGCTGAGTCGGAGAATCACAGCCCGCGCACCGATGTCCTTAGCGTGATCCAAGCCTTCCTTGACATAATCGGCGCTGACGGGATGAACAATGTCTTCGAGGTCGATCTGGACGATGACCGGCGCCTGTGCCGGTGTCGCCGGTACGGCAACTGCCATAGCTTCGGGGGCTAGATTTTCAAATGAGAAAACCAGAACCGTGCTGCCCTCCGCGTGAGCTGTGCTCGCGGCGGCCAGCACGAGAACCATATATATGAAGATGCGCCTCAGCACACTGCGATTATACTGAGGGTGAGTTCCCTATGCGAATTGCGATTGATATTCGTAAAATTAATGAATTCGGAGTGGGCACGTATATTTGGAATCTCCTGCGCAATCTCGCAGTGGTTGATGATCGCAATGAGTACCTGCTGATTGGATCCCACCGCCACTTCCATGAACTCGGACCACTTCCAGGGAATTTCAGACAGCTCTATCTACCGGATGAAGAGACCTTCTGGAAAAGGCAGTTCGCAATGCTACTCGGCGTGCGCCGGCAGCGTGTGGATCTCCTGCATGTTCCACATCATGATGCCCCGTTTTTCAATCCATCGAAGCTCGTCGTGACAGTTCACGACTGCGTTCACGTGAAGTTTCCGCAAGAGAATTCGTCGAAGTTTCAGAACTATAGAAGTTATCTTCGGACCAAGAGAGTGGTCGAAGGCGCAAAGCACGTTTTGGCTGTTTCGAATTCAACAAAGGAAGATCTGATCAATATTTTCGGCCTGCCTGAAAGAAAGATCTCGGTCATTCACAATGCCCTGGATGAGCGGTTCGCGTTCAATCACGCTGCGGAAGAGAGAAAGCAGGTGTTGGAGCGGTATCAGCTTAAGGAACCATTTGTGCTTTACTCTGGAAAGATCCGCCCCCACAAGAACCTTCATCGGCTGATTGAAGCGTTCGCGGTCCTGAAGAGCGAGCTTACCGAAGACGACCGGTACAGGAACCTGAAGCTCATCATCATTGGCGATGAGTTGAGCAAGCACCAGTACCTGCGTTTGACCGTGGTCCGCAGCGGCGTCCAACAGGATGTCCGATTCTTTGGCTTTGTTCCGTATCCAATCCTGCGAGTGTTTTACCAGTCCGCCGCGCTTTTTGCATTTCCGTCGTTATACGAAGGCTTCGGACTGCCTCCGCTGGAGGCCATGGCCAACAGGACGCCCGTGATCGCATCCAACACATCATCGCTGCCCGAAGTGCTGGATGACGCGGCCTTGCTGGTGAACCCGGAAAACGTTTTTGATATTGCGCGCGGGATGAAGCTGATCCTTTCGGACGATCTCCTCCGCCAGAAGCTGGTCCAAAAGGGCATCGAGCAGGTTGCGAAATTTTCCTGGAAGGTAGCGGCCCAGAAGGTGGTCGAGACTTACCAGCTCATTGGAGAGGGTGAACGGGAAAGATGGCGCCGTAGCCCGATTTCGGGAACTACTGCGAAATAAGCCGCTAGTTTCCTTTTTTCAGGGGAACACCTTGCGACTCTTCCCAGAACTTAAACTTGGAAACCGAGGCGATTCGAGTGCCGGGAGTATCTATTCTCGTCGTCGATGTACCTCGCGTGATGATGAGGGCCTGGCCGACGATACTGACGGATTGCGGTCCGGGCCGGATATCCATCGTGATCGTCTTGCGCGCCATTGGCGTAACAAATTTGTCGATTTCGGCAGCGCTGGCCTTGATGATGCCCTCATCGAATCTGTCGCCGGAGTTGATCTTGTCCGCGATGGTAAATACGCCAAGACTGGTGGTCCCGCCGCTCAAGACTTCGATGACCGTAGTGACTTCCGCCGGCAGACCAAAATCTTCCGTCATCGCGATTCGATGATGAAGATCAAACGAGAACTTCCCGCCTTTCTTTGTATAGGGCAGCTTGATCAGGACTCCGGCGTTCGGCTGGCGGGTGATCACAACATCGTAATATGATGAGCCGCTGCTCTCACCTTTACCCATCAACAAATTCTGCCTGGCGCGCACATCGAATTGGAGATCCTTTGCCTCCTGAGCAAATGGGGTCAATGCCAGAAGCAAGCAGATAACCGCGGAAATCATTCATCCTCCCGAGGAAGTTCCTAGACTATAACATGAACTTCGATTTCCAGAACCTCCCCTTCGATGATGCGGAAAGCCGCAGTCCGCGGGCGTTCCGGTTCGGCGAGTGAAACGATGAGGTGGGCGGCTTCGGGGTAGTATGCGTGCTCAATATCGCGTTTCGATAGTTCCGCCGGGCCGGATGGATGCGAGTGGTAAATGGCGACTAGTTGTTCCCCGATCTTCCGCAGCTCCCTCCAGACGCGGATCAATTCAGCCGGGTCCATCTCATATTCCGAGGAACTCGCCTTCGCGTTCTCCACTGGGATAAACCGCAAGCCGTCGGGCCTGAAGCCTACGACCAGGCCACATCCCTCCTGTGGGTAACACTTCTTCGCGTGTTCAATGACTTCTTCCAGAAGACCTGGCGCCAGCCTGAGGTTCATATGTGATTTCTTGCGGCTTCTGGGGACCGCTGAGCGTGTAAATCGTGACCGGTTCTCTCATGCCGCGGATCGATACGCTTCGTTCCGAGTGGAAGCGCAGGCGCGGATCTTGTCCCACCGCGCAGTGAACCGCTTTCGAAACTACAATGGAGAGAGCTTCGGCTTGACCGCACAAGCGTGCGGCCAGATTGACGGAGTTTCCGATAGCTGAATAATCGAGATGTTGCGGCGAGCCGATGTTTCCAATGACGGCGGGTCCGGTATGGATACCAATTCCCAATCGGCGGATACTCTCCATACCATCCGAATTTCTCAGTTGAACGCTTTCCAGAATGCGCAAGGCACAAAGGCAACTCTGAAGTACCATCTCCGGGCCGTCAAAGATGGCCATGACACCATCTCCGCCGAACTTATCCACGTAGCCGCCGTGATCATGAATGATGTGCACTTGCTCGGCCAGAAGCGAACTGACAAGAGTGAACAAATGGTTCGGCTCCATGAACTCAGAAAAGGCCGTGAAACCGCGTATATCCGTGAAACAAATTGCAATATCACGCTCCTCGGGGGGCGGCAGGTTTCCGGTGATCGAGGCGGACTCCACAACCTCCAGGGTTCGCTTTGACAGATACTGGTGGAGCACACGGCGTGCCCGTTCCAGCCGCTGGAAGTACTCCATCCTCTGCAGATGGCCGTTGAGCCGCGCTCGGAGGATCACGATGCTGACGGGTTTGTGGATCAAATCGTCGCAGCCTGCTGCAAAAGCTTCCGAGAGGCCATGCTCGCCTGTACCGGTGATGAAGATGATCGGGGTAGTCTGATATTGTTCAAATCCACGGAGCGTGTGGCAGACTTCGATACCGTTCATCCCGGGCATTTCCAGGTCAACCAGGAAAGCGTCAATGTGCCTGTCCTGCGCTAGCATAATTGCCGACTCACCCGAGTCTGCCTCGACGATTTCGTATCCGTCACTCTCCAAAAGGCTGGATAGCGTTTTGCGGATAGCCCGGTCGTCGTCGGCAATAAGGATGATTCGCTTATGGACTTTCACGCGGTCCATTGTTACCACGAGAGCATGGGCGACAAAACGGAAAATATGGAGAGAGTCACCGCGGATTGCACGGACGACGCGGATATCAATCCGGATCTGCAATCTGCAGCAGCAAAACGGTTTCAGGTCACTCGTCCTTCAGCAATCCCTTCAATTGTTGCCGGAGTTCAGGCGTGTCCTTGTGTCCGTGCTCCTGCACGGCGTGGCGCACGGCCACCGTCAGCACTTCTTCCTCGGTTCCGGAGATGGCCAACGAACAGTTCTTTTCGCTGGGAAACAGTCGACAGTCTATGACTTTCCTCTTCCGTCCGGAGTGTTCGGACATAGTTTTCCTCCTTTTGAATAATGCTTAGTCGTCAGCTTCATTTTAGCGCCCCCCAGCCGTTCCGGGAATCGGACAGGCGGGGGGGTTCACTATTTCTGGGCGCGGCGGAGGAAGGCCGGAATCTCAAGGTCAGGTACTGGGATGGATGTCTTCATGCCGAGACCGGCCGCGGCTGTGGCGGCCATGGCATTTTCGCCGCGCTTGTCGAAACCGGTGGCAATGACGGTGATTTTGATCTCGCTCTTCATGGTTTCATCCAGCACAGCGCCGAAAATAATGTTGGCTTCGGGATCCGCAGCGTCATGAATGATGCCGGAGGCTTCGCTGACTTCGTGCAGCAGGAGATCGTGGCCACCGGTGATATTGATGAGAACGCCGCGGGCGCCGTGAATCGAGGTCTCCTCGAGCAGGCGGCTTGAAATGGCTCTTTTGGCCGCCTCGACTGCGCGGTTCTCCCCGGTTGCGGCGCCGGTACCCATGAGCGCCATGCCCATGCCAGCCATAACTGTCTTGACGTCGGCGAAATCGAGGTTAATGAGGCCAGGCACAGTGATTAAATCGGAAATCCCCTGTACAGCCTGACGCAGGATATCGTCGGCGATTCGGAAGGCATCAAACAGGCTGGTGCCGCGCTCGAGCGTGGAGAGCAGTCGTTCGTTCGGAATCGTGATGACGGTGTCCACGCACTCCTTCAAATCCGTCAGACCATTTTCGGCCTGTATCATCCGCTTTTTCCCTTCGAACGCGAAAGGTTTCGTCACGACAGCGACCGTCAGCGCGCCCAGCTCAGCGGCAAGGCTGGCTACGATGGGAGCGGCTCCGGTCCCGGTGCCGCCGCCCAGGCCGGTAGTCACAAAGACCATATCCGCGCCCTGCAACGCCTCGATCATTTTTTCGGTATCTTCGAGGGCGGCCTGGCGGCCAATTTCGGGGTTGGCGCCGGCTCCGAGACCTTTGGTGAGCTTGGCTCCAATCTGGAGCTTGACAGGGGCTCTGGACTGTTTCAAAGCCTGCATATCGGTATTCGCCACAAGAAACTCGACGCCGTCGAGTCCAGCAGAAATCATGCGGTTGATCGCATTCGAACCACCGCCCCCCACTCCGACGACCTTGATGCAAGCCCCTATACGAACTCCTTCTTCGAACAGGAACCGGATGGACGTATCGACGGAATCATTGGCCGCCGCTGTTTCTCGGTTTTTCATAAAAAGCTCCTGAATTTCGAGACCAATTTCTTGAATCCCGAATTCGAATTTTCGTGAAAGTCGTGTGTCTTTCTTCTTCGTTCTCCATACAAAACCAAACCTGTGACCGTTGCGAATTCCGGTCCCATCAGCTGAGGCCTGTTTTCGAGCAGTGATTCGCCAAAAGCAGCCGGTACTCCGATCCGTACCGGCAAATCCAGAAGTTCTTCAGCCAGATCGGCGAAACCCTTCAACATCGCGCCGCCGCCGGTCAACACGAGGCCGGCGCCGGCCTGACGTTCATAGCCGGCACTCCGGATCTCATTCCGCACGATGTGCACCATTTCTTCAGCGCGGGGCTGAAGAATGTCGCTCAAGACTTGCGGTGCGACCGTACGCGTATGGCGTGAGCCGACACCAACAACCTCGAAGAGCTTGTCGTTTTCAATCATGGATGGCAATGCGCAGCCCTGTTCGCGCTTCAGGCGCTCGGCTTCCGGTATGGACGTGCGCAGACCGACGGCGATGTCATTGGTGAAGAACTCTCCGCCCAGTGGAACGACAACGGTGTGGCGGACGGCGCCGTGGTGATAGATCGCCACATTCGTTTTTCCACCGCCGATGTCCACCAGCACACATCCCAGTTCCTTTTCATCTTCCGTGAGAATCGCTTCGCCAATAGCGATCGGCTCCAAAACGGTATCGCCAACCAGCAACCCGCTGCGATTCACCGCCGTCACGACGTTCTGCGCGGCTGTCGTCGAGCTGGTGACGATGTGCACGTTGGCTTCGAGACGCGTGCCAAACATGCCGATGGGATCGCCGATCCCTTGCTGATCGTCGACGATGAACTCCTGAGGCAGGATGTGAATGATCTCGCGGTCAGGCGAGAGCGCAATCGCCCTCGCGGTCTCGATCACGCGCCGCACATCGTCACTGTTGATCTCGCGCGACCTGGTGGGAATGGAAGTCACGCCTCGGCTGTTGAAACTTCGGATGTGCGGTCCGGCAAGGCCGACATAGACCATCTCGACCTCGCAGCCGGCCATGGATTCGGCCTCGCTGATGCTCTTTTTGATCGACACGACGGTTGCTTCGATACTCACGACGGCGCCCTTCTTCAACCCCCTGGACTCCGCAATGCCAACACCGATCGGTTCCAAATTGCTCTCTAATTCACCGCGATTCGAATTCTCGTGCACGGCTGCGATCAGCGTGCACACTTTGGTCGAGCCGATATCGAGACCTACAATGTTTTTTTCTCTGCGTCCCATACGATGTTCTCGCCGGTATCGTCCTCCTTCATCCTGATGATGACCTGATTCTTAAATCGCAGATCCACGCCTACGGCCTGCGGATACTGTTGCTGAATCTGGGTTTTGAGCTGAAGATATTTGACCCACCGGCTCCGAAATTCGTTCGCGCCGAGGTTGATGATCAATGGATCGCTCGCCGAAACAACGGAAATTTCGCCCGAGTTATTGATATGAACCTCGGAGAGCGAGGACTGCCCGATATCGTCTAGAACTTTTCGATAGATTTCGACCTTCTTCCGATTGCCCGGCGTATCGTTCGGACGCAGTCCATCGAGAACTGGAAGGCTTGGGCCGCTGACCGGACCGGGCTCCAGGATCATCGCGTCGATATCGAACTGGTAGACATCGCCGCGGATACGGGCCAGGCCGATGGGCTCGCGCTCGATGACCTTGATGATGATCTGATCCGGCAGCACGCGCTCGACCAACGCATACCGTACCCATCGAAGCTCTTCTACCCGTTGACGGATTCTCCGCAGGTCGACCTTGAAAGCATTCGTGCCAACCTCGAACCCGGCCTTAGCCAATACCTGGTTCTCTTCCACCCGTTTGATTCCAGAAACGGACAGCTTCCGGACTTCGAAACTTGGGGCGGTTCTGAGGTAGTGAACCAAGGAATAGGACGCCCAGCCCAAACCCGCTAGGAATACGGCAAGCATGGTAAATTGGGCGAAACGAATAAGTCGTCTTTGGGCCATCAGGAATCCATTTCGGATTGCGGATTTCGGATTTCGGATTTCGGATTTGGCGGACCACCCCGAACCAAGCCGTTCCCCAAATCCCAAATCCGAAATCCGAAATCCGAAATTCCTCTCATGCGGTCTTCGAAAACCTTTCCGAAAGAATGTCCGAAAGCTTCGTCACATTGCCTGCGCCCATCACGATTACGGCATCACCGTCTTTAGCGGTCGCGACGATGTAGGATTCGATCATTTCGAAATCCGGTGCATAGATCGCGTTTTTGTGACCGAAGCTCTTGATCTTTTCGATCAGGGCTTGCGTTGTGATGCCTTCGATTGGGTTTTCACCCGCGGGATAGATGTCGAGAATCAGTACGGAGTCCGCAAGGTTGAATGCCCGCGCGAAGTCATCAAACAGATGAAAGGTCCTCGTATACCGGTGCGGTTGAAAAATCACGAAAATCCGGTGGAAATTGGCGGCCTTTGCGGCGCTCAGAGTGGCGCGGATCTCCGTAGGATGATGGGCGTAGTCGTCAATGACGGTGACTCCGTCACGCGATTTGACCTGGAACCGGCGTTCAACACCCGGGAAGCTTTCCAGAGCCGCGGCAATGACGTTCGGCTCGATCCCCATCTCGCGGGCAGCGGCGAAGGCGCCAGTGGCATTAAGGACGTTGTGCATGCCGGGAACATGGAGCCTGAATTTCAGCTTTGCGCCGCCGTTGAAACGCAAAATGAAACTCGAACCAAGGCCGTCGACGTTGACGTCGGTGATAGAAACGTCGGCCGGCGCAGCCGTACCATAGGTCACAATCCGGCGTTTAATCTGCGGTATCAGCGATTGCACGGCCGGCTCGTCGAGACAGAGAATCGCCGCGCCGTAGAAAGGGACCTTGTTGATGAAGGTCAGGAAAGCCGTCTGAATGTCTTCCAGGTCGCGATAATGATCGAGGTGATCCGCCTCGATGTTGGTCACAACGGCTATGGTTGGCGAAAGCAAAAGAAACGACCGGTCGCTTTCGTCCGCTTCCAGGACGATGAACTCGCCTTTGCCTAGACGCGCATTGCTGCCAATCGTATCCAACCGGCCACCTACAACGATGGTGGGATCCATGCCTGCGCAATCCAAAACAGTCGCGATCATCGAGGTGGTTGTCGTCTTCCCGTGAGTGCCGGCTACCGTGATGCTGTATTTGAGGCGCGCCAGCTCCGCCAGCATCTCCGCTCTCGGGATGACCGGGACCTTACGGCGCTCCGCTTCCTGAATTTCGGCATTGTCCGGACGCACCGCGGAGGAAGTCACGACCACATGAGCGCCCGTCACGTTTTGCGCGTCGTGCCGCGGATAGATCGTGGCCCCGAGCCTCTCCAAACGTTCGGTGATGGCAGTCGCGCGCACATCCGAACCCGTCACCTTGTAGCCGAGGTTCAGCAAAACTTCGGCAATTCCGCTCATGCCGATTCCCCCGATTCCTACAAAGTGAACGTGCTTAAACCGCTTCAGCATGCCTGTCGATCACGGCCTCCACGAGATTGACGATGCGCTGCTCAGCGTCAAGGATTGCGATGCGGCGCGCGTTGGATTCAATTTCCTTCAGGCGCGCGGGATTTCCCACCAGTTCACGAATCGTGTCCGCTAGACGTTTGCCGGTTAATTCGGCATTGTGAATGAGCACGGCAGCGTTTTCATCGGCCATGGCACGGGCGTTCTTGGTCTGGTGATCATCCGTTGCGAACGGAAAGGGAATCAAGACTGCGGTTCGGCCCGCCGCTTTGATCTCCGCCACGGTGGTTGCGCCGGACCGGGACACGATCAGATCCGCAGCGGCATACTGCTGATGAAAATCATCAAAAAACACGCGCACATCGGCCTCAAACCCAGCGCTGGCGTAAGCGCGCTTCACTTCATCCAACTGCCGCTCACCGGTTTGGTGCACAAACCGCAGGCGATCTTTCCAATCCATCAGATGTTGGAGCGCTTCCATCACCGCACGGTTGACTGACTGTGCACCTTGACTGCCTCCAAAAATCAGAATTGTGTACGGGACGTGGTGTTCCTTCGGTAGTATGGATTTGAATTCGGGACGGACCGGATTGCCTGTCACCACAGCACGGCCGCCGAAGTACGACTGTGTTTGCGGGTCCGACACGGCTGCGAAATGCACCCATCGGCCCAAAACCCGATTCGCAAGGCCCGGAATCGCGTTCTGTTCCATGATGACTCGCGGATAGCCGCCGAGAATCGCGGCCATCAGCATCGGAAACGACGCGTATCCGCCGACGCCGATAACGACGGCCGGCTTGAAATTCCGGAGAATGCCTTGCGCTTTGAACACGCCCTCTACCATGCCAACTAGATTCCTGACCCGCCGTGCAAAACCAACTCCCTTGATCCCGCCGATTGGCAGCGTTTTCAACCGGAATCCTTCTTTCGGAACAATCTTCGACTCAATCCCCTGCTTGGCCCCTACGAACAGAATGTCGGATTGGGCATCACGCCGCTGAATCTCCCGGGCCACCGCAATCCCAGGAAACAAATGTCCGCCCGTTCCACCGCCTGCAATGATGACTCTCATGCATCCCAACTCAGGACCAGATCGGGAAAATGGGGACGCAGCCCTGTGTCCCCATTTTTCATTTTTTGGGCTTCAAAAAATGGGGACACAGGGCTGCGTCCCCATTTTCCCGTCAACTCGATTGCTGCGAGACGTTCAACAAGATGCCCACAGCGGCGAGCATCACTACGAACGAACTGCCGCCGTAACTCAGAAACGGCAGCGGGATCCCCTTTGTCGGTAATAGGGCCAGCACCACGCTCATATTGATGTATGCCTGCACTGAGACCATCATCGTGATGCCGAGGGCCAGATAAAATCCGAACAAGTCTGGCGCGTGCACGGACGCGCGAAGACCACGCCACATAAAAATCGTGAACAGGGCCAGCACGCCGCACGTGCCGATCATGCCGAGTTCTTCACCAATAACCGCAAATATGAAATCCGTGTGGGCTTCGGGTAGGTAGAAGAGTTTCTGCCTGCCTTCCATGAATCCGAGGCCGGCGATACCGCCGCCCCCGACGGAGATCAAGGATTGAATAATTTGAAAACCGCGTCCGAGCGGCTCTTCCCATGGATTCAAGAAGGCGAGAATGCGCTGGCGGCGGTACGCCACACGAAAGACCAGAAGATAAATTGCCGGGGCTGCAAAGATCATGGACATGGCGACCCAGCGGAGATCCAGTCCCGCAACGAACAACAGGACGGCGCTGGTGATTAGCAATGCAACGGCCGTTCCCAGATCCGGCTGAAGGACGATAAGCCCGGCAAGCAGCGCGACGATCACGCCAATTGGGATGAGCGTAAATGGAATGTCGTTCACCTGGCCCTTCCGTCTTTCGAGAAAATAGGCCAGGAAGAATATGAGCGCGAGCTTCGCCAGTTCGGACGGCTGAACGGAAAACCCCGAAAGCTGAATCCATCGATGCGTGTTTGCGGAAGCTGTCAGGAAAAACACAAGTACAAGCAGCGCGACGACCATCGCAAGGACCGAAAAGACCATCGCGGGATGCCGGTAGATGTGGTAGTCCACTTTCATGATCACAAACATCACAGCCAGCCCGAGCGTCGCCGAAATGAGCTGTTTCAAGGAGAAGTAATTCGGATCCCCGAACTTTTCCTTCGCGACGATCGCGGACGAACTGAACACCATCGCCACACCAAACCCGACGAGTACAAGCGTCACCAGGAAGAGAATGCGATCGGGTTTTAGTTTCTTAGCCATTCGATATCGAATGTCGAATTTTGAATTTCGACATTGCCCTCATCTCAACTTCAACGTCGATAAGCTAAAGAGCGCGAAGATTAATGATGCGATCCAGAATCGGATGATGATCTTCGATTCCTTCCAGCCCAGCATTTCAAAGTGATGGTGCAGGGGCGCCATGAGAAAGACTCTCTTTCCGCGAGACTTGAACGACACGACCTGGATCATTACAGACAATCCCTCGACGACAAACACGCCTCCAATTAAGATGAGCAGCAATTCCTGTTTGATGATGACGGACACTGTGCCGATCGCGCCGCCCAGCGCGAGCGAGCCGACATCACCCATGAAAACCTCGGCGGGATGCGCGTTGTACCAGAGGAAGCCGAGGCTTGCTCCCACCATGGATCCGCAGAAGATCGTGACCTCACTCACTTGAGGGATGTACTGAATGTCGAGGTAGTCCGATAGCGTTGAGTGTCCGGTAATGTACGTTAGAGCCGTCAGAGCAGCCGCTGCAATCAGTGTGCATCCAATCGCGAGACCATCCAGTCCATCCGTCAAATTGACGGTGTTGGAGGCCCCAACAATCACGATCGCCACAAAGATCAGGAACGGAACATACCCGAGGAACCAAAACTGGGTCGGGAACAGCCGGTCGATCAGCAGGTCCGGAGCGAAAAATTTGAAGAACGGCACGGTCAGCTTTGTGGAATAAATGCCGCGATTCATGAGATACAGAAGAAAAACACCAATGCTGATGCTCAACAGGGCCTGCAATCCAATCTTTTCGCGCGGTGTCAGTCCAAGCGACCGTTTGCGCACAATCTTGATGTAATCATCCGCCAATCCCACAGCGCCAAACGCGAGAGTTGAAAGAATGAGAAGCCAGACGAAGCGAACCCGGAGATTCGCCCACATCAGCGTCGGTAAGATGATGGAGACCACAATGAGAATGCCACCCATCGTCGGAGTACCCGCCTTCACCTGATGGGACTTCGGTCCCTCTTCCCGAATCTGCTGCCCGATCTGAAACTCACGCAAACGCCTGATCAGCCACGGCCCCAAAAACAAACTGATCATCAGGGCCGTGATACTGGCATACGCCGTGCGGAAGGTGATGTACTGGAAAACGTTCAGCACCCTTAGCGGCGGCCAGTACCGGTTCAGCGGATAGAGAAATTCGTACAGAATGTGGTACAGCATCAAAAATCAGATTTCGGATTGCGGATTTCGGATTTCGGATTGGGGAAATTGCCTGGCACAACGCGGTTCCCCAAATCCGCAATCCGAAATCCGCAATCCGAAATCCCTCATGGTTCCATGCTCGAAAAACTTGCCCTCAACAAGTTAATCGCCTGGTCGAGCTTTACTCCCCGTGATCCTTTTACAAGAAGGACATCACCTTGCTTCACGGTGCCCGCCAGCAGTTCGCCGGTTTCCACAGCGCTGGGAACGAATTTCAACTGGGACCGGTCCATGCCTGCTTCGGCCGCACCTTCCAAAATCTGCTGGGCGAGTCCTTGAACCCCAACGATCAGGTTCACACCTGCACGGGCTGCTTCGCGCCCGCAGCTGCAATGCAGCTCGGGACCTTCGCGGCCGAGTTCGAGCATTTCACCCGCAACAAGGATCTTTCTCTGATAGCCCTGGAGCTTGGCGAGGAAGCGAATCATCTCGGAAAGAGCGCGCGGGTTCGAGTTGTAAGAATCGTCGATCACGGCGAATCCCTCTCTGAACTTGACCACCTGGCCGCGCATCTTTTCCGGTTTCGTCTCGCTGATGGCCTCGCGAATCTGTTCCCAGGGCATCTCGTGCGTTGCTCCAACAGCGATTGCCGCCAGCCCATTGGCGACATTGTGCTGCCCCAGAAGAGGCAACACGAAATTCACATCCTTGCGTCCGTGATGGACCGTGAAAGCGCTACCGTCCAATCCCAGGTCTTGGACCTGCTGAACTTTGAACGACGCCACCGCTTTTATGCCATAGGTGACAATTTTCCCGTTGAACTGGCGCGCCATAGCGCGCACGCGCGAGTCATCGTTGTTGAGATACGCCGTTTTCGGATCATGCAAGCCTTCGAGAAGCTCGGCTTTGGCCTCGGCGATCTCGTCCACGGACTTGAAAAACTCCAGGTGTACCGGATTCACATTGGTAATCACGCCCTCGTTCGGCTCCGCAATTGAAGCCAGCTTTCGAATTTCGCCTTTGGCAGACATTCCCATTTCCAAGACAGCGATGTTCTGATACCGCTCCGCGCGCAACAGGCACAATGGAAGACCGAACTCGTTATTCAGGTTTCCGACCGAACGAAGAACCGTGAACTTTTTACCGAGAACGTTCGCGATCATTTCCTTCGTCGTCGTTTTTCCGGCGCTCCCGGTGACGCCAATGATGGGCATGCCCCAACGGCGGCGGACCTCACGCGCAAGCTTCTGAAGGGCGTCGATCGTGGACTTGACGCCAATGATGGGACCCCGGGGGTTCGGATTGCGGATTTCGGATTGCGGATTTGGCGGACCCGCCTGAGCCTGGGCATTTTCCCCAAATCCGAAATCCGCACTCCGCAATCCGAAATTCTCTTCAACCACCACCGCCGCGGCCCCCTTTTCGAAAGCTTGAGCGATAAAATGGTGGCCGTCGAAATGCGGACCTTTGATCGCAAAAAACAAGTCACCGGGATCGAGCGTTCGCGTGTCGATCGAGTAACCTCGAACTTTCACGCTGGCGGGCCCGTCGAGTATGCCACCGACGGCTTTATTGATTTCTTCCAGAGACAAGTTCATCGAGTAACTCGCGTGCAACCACGCGATCATCAAACGCGTACGACCTGTCGCCAATGGTCTGGTACGTTTCGTGGCCCTTCCCTGCAATAACCACCGTGTCGCCTTTTTGCGCTTCACCAAGGGCCGTCCTGATGGCTTCACGCCGATCGGCAACCACCCTGTAACGGGCGCCTTTCATTCCGCCCTCAATTTCTCTAATGATCTCCATCGCGTCTTCTCCCCGGGGATTGTCGGAAGTCACGACGGCGTAGTCGCTTTCGCGCGTGGCAACCTCACCCATAACCGGCCGCTTCGTCCGATCCCGTTCGCCGCCGCAGCCAAACACAACGATGACCTTTCCGGACGTAATCTCACGTGCAGACCGTAAGACTTTTTCGAGGGCGTCGTCCGTATGGGCGTAATCCACGATCACGCGGAAAGGCTGTCCGGCGCTGACGGGTTCAAACCGGCCCGGCACATTGCGGAGTCTCTGAAGGCCGTTTTGGACAGCGCCGGTAGGAATGTCGAGGCCGACAGCCACTCCGATGGCGGCGCCTATATTGTAAAGGTTGGGTTTCCCCATCAGAGACGTGTGCACCTCCAGTTCGCCCAACGGCGTCTTGTACGTCGCGTCCGTGCCATCCCAGCCGAAGTGGTAGTGTGACGGACAAATCTCCGCCGCAAGTTGCATTCCATAAGTGATCACGCGTGGTGGGTCGATGGACCGCAGGTCTTCATACCTCGGGTCATCCATATTCAGGACCATCAGTTTTGGCTTCACTCCAGTCCGACCTGTAAAGAGTTTTTTCTTGGCTTCAAAATACGATTCCATGTCGCCATGAAAATCGAGATGGTCGCGGCTAAGGTTCGTAAAGACCGCTATCTCGAACTGCAAGCCCATGACGCGTTTCATCTCGATCGCGTGAGAAGAAACCTCCATTACGGCGTAACGCCATCCGGCATCGACGACTTGCCTGAACAGGTGTTCCAGATCCGGAGCTTCGGGCGTCGTACGCTCCGCTGTATAGTCAAATCCGGGACCCCGATACTCGATCGTTCCCAGAACGGCCGCCGTATGGCCGGCCGCCTGCAGTATCGATTCAACCAAGTAGGTGGTGGTTGTCTTTCCGTTCGTGCCCGTCACGCCGACCAGGTGTAGCTCTTCCGTCGGATGTTCGTAAAAATTTGCAGCCAGAATCGCAAGGGCGGCGCGCTCATCGTCCACCTGAATCCAAGGCATGGCCAGCGATTCGAGGGGAGGCGCGCTGGAAACAATGCCCGCAGCTCCATTTGCGATAGCCTGGGGCAGAAATCGATTTCCATCCGTTCGGGTTCCACGAATAGCCGCAAACAGAAAACCGGGCGACACTTTCCGTGAATCGTAGGCGAGGCCGAGAATCTCAGTGTCCAGATTACCGCTGGTGCGGCCGTTCAAGCCGAAGAGGAGTTCACGCAAATTCATAAGGCCTTCGACGTAGCCGCGGAAGGGGAACCCCTAATCCGGGACTATCTCACCACTTTACTCGAAAACCGCACCTGAACGCGCGAACCGCCGCGCACCGTGGCGCCAGCCGGAGGCACCTGCTCGACTGCGGCGCCGGAGCCCATCGATCGCAATCGCAGACCGGCCTTCAAACACTCTTCGGTGACTTGTCGAAGAGATTTTCCGTAGAAATCGGGGATAACGATGTCGCCAAGCTCGGGACTGCCGTTCGCAGAAGGAAGCCAGGAGCCAGAAGCGAGAAGCCAGAAGGAGGCAGATGCTTTCGCATACCCTGGTTTCTGAGTTCTGTCTTGTGATTTTTGACTTCTGGCTCCTGGCCTCTGGTTTCTGGCTCCCTTCTGCAAGAAAGTGTACTGCGGCGCGTAGGATGGCACGTCGGGAGGCACCGACATGTATCGTAAGATCTGCTCCGCCGTGCGCTTGAAAACCGGGGCAGCGACGTCGGCGCCCATATGCGAACCCACAGGCTCGTCAACAACCACGATGATCGAAACTACCGGATTGGAAGCGGGAGCAAACCCAGCGAACGAAGCGACAAATTTTGTTTTCGAGTAGCGGCCGCTTTCATCGATCTTCTGTGCTGTCCCTGTTTTGCCGGCAGCCCGATATCCTTCCAACTTCGATGCCTTCGCCGTCCCATCTGTGACGACGACCTCCAGCATGTCCTGTAGTTTGAAGGCCGTCTCGGCGGACATAACGCGCTGGCCTTGCGGCTCCATTTCGCGGAGGATACCCTTTTGCGGGTGTTGAACCTTTTTTACGACGTACGGCCGGTAGAGGATTCCACCATTGGCTATAGCTGAGACCATGTTCAGAATCTGCAGCGGGGTGACTCCAATTTCTTGTCCCATCGAGATCGCGCCGATCGAGATCTTCGACCAGCGCGAAGACGGTTTGGTTAACCCCCGTTCCTCACCGGGAAGATCAATGTTCGTGGGCTTTCCGAAGCCAAGACGATCGATATAGGTGGCGAATCGGCCGTCGCCCAGCCGCAACCCCAGCTTGATCGCGCCAACATCCGAGGAATACTGGATGATCTCTTTCACGGTCAGAATGCCGAAAGGTTTATGGTCGTGAATCCGATGGCCAAAAAGCACAATCGACCCCTTCTGGCAGTCGATCGGCTCGGCGGGATTAGTTAGGCCCTCCTCGAGGGCGGCGGCAGCAGTAACGATCTTGAAAGTTGAACCGGGTTCGTAGACGTGACTCACCGCGCGATTGATCCAGGCGTTGGGGTTGTACCTACCGTACTCATTCGGATTAAAGCGCGGATAGTTGGCCATGGCCAGAATCTCTCCACTACGCGGAGCCATGGCGATGATCGAAATGCCTTTGGGGTGCGTCTTTTCGGCGGTGGCCTGAAGTTCCTTTTCCACGATGTACTGAATATTTTCGTCGATCGTCGTAATCAAGTTTGCGCCAGGCGCCGGCGGCTGTTGCATGGTCTCAAAACGATGGCCACGCGCGTCGGTCATGATCACAAGGCGGCCGGAGTCGCCCAGCACGTTCTCGTTGTATCGGTATTCGAGGCCGCCCATTCCTTCCTCGTCAATATTAACGTAGCCGAGCACATGCGCAGCCAAGTCGCGCTTCGGATAAAAGCGCTGATCTTCCTTCTGGAAATAGATCCCCGGCAGTTTGGCCTTTCGGACTGCTGCCGATTCGGCGGCATTCAGCTTGCGCTTGATCCAGACAAAGGACCGGTCGCTCCCTAGCTTCTCCAGAAGCTCGTTTTTCGGGACGCCAGTCAGCTTGGAGAGAGCGCCGGCGGTACGATTGAGACCGTCGATTTCTTCGGGAACGGCAAAAACGGAATTCACTTTAATGCTGACCGCGAGTTCATTCCCGTTACGGTCGTAAATATTGCCGCGGCGGGGGCTGACGTCCAAAATCCGCTGCTGCTGGCGCTCGGCGCGCTGCCGGTAATCCGCAGAGTGCACGACATGAAGAAAAAAGAGGCGGGTCCCGATGACCGTTCCCCATAACCCCATTACGGCTATTAAGAAGTAGACCCGCTGTGAGAGAGAGCTGTCTTTCTTCATGATTTCGAAATTTCCTATCTCTTTGCCGCCAGCTCCGCCGGCTGTGCCTGTGCTTGCGGCGGCGTAGGTATGGTTAGCGGCGCATCTGCGCTGAACGTCACAAGTTGGCCGGGAGCGGGAACCACCATGCCAAGTTCACCGCGGGCAATGGCATCGATCCGCTGAGGATTGCGCAACGTCGCGCGCTCCAGCCGGAGCTGCCGGCCGATCTCGGACAATTGTTCTCTCTTCCTCACAACTTCCTCGATCCGATAGCCGTGCTGCATCCACTGATAGTGCTGCCACGCGTATGCAAACAAGGCCAGCAAAAACATCGCGGCGAGCGCCGTCAGCATGATGTAATCCTGATGGCTTTTCGTGTCAGCCTCGCGAATGACTTTGCTATTGATGATGCGCTCAAATTGAACTTCGATCGACATCAGCTTTTCTCCCATGCGCGCAACTTGGCGCTTCGAGCGCGTGGGTTGCGGCGCACTTCATCTTCGGTTCCAATGACAACTTTCTTCGTTAGTACCCGTCCGGGAACCGGCGGCATTCGAAATTTCTGTTTCACGATACGATCCTCCAACGAATGAAACGTGACGACAACGAGACGGCCGCCAGATCGGACGACGGTCATCGCGGAATCAAGGAACGTTTCCAGGCTTTGGAGCTCGTCGTTCACAACGACACGAAGCGCTTGGAACGTGCGCGTCGCTGGATGGATCTGGCGATGCCGCGGCGTTCCCATCACACGCTCGATGGCGCGAGCAAGATCGGTGGTTAGCTCCAGGGGACGCGCTTTAACGATCGATCGCGCAATCGCACGCGAGCGGCGCTCCTCACCGTACTTGTAGAGGATGTCGGCAATTTCTTTCTCGGAATACGTATTCACTACGTCAGCGGCAGTCAACTCCTGGCTTTGGTCCATTCGCATGTCCAGCGGCCCTTCACGCATGAACGAGAACCCCCGTGCCGGATCGTCGATCATCATCGACGAGATTCCAATATCCGCCAGCACCCCATCGGCTTCGAGAAATCCATTCTCGACCGCGATTCGTCCGATGTCTTTGAAGCTCGAATGCACAACCGCCAATCGCGACCCAAATGACGCCAGCGTCTCGCTGGCCCCCGCCAGCGCAGATTCGTCCTGATCGATTGCAAGAACTTTCCCGTCTGGCGTGCTCCGCTCGAGGATCGCGCGCGTGTGACCACCGGCACCCAGCGTGGCATCGATGAATCGGCCGCCGGGCTTCGGATCGAGAAATTGAATGACTTCGTCCAACAGGACCGGTGTGTGCATCACCAATTTCGACATTCGAATTCCGAATTGCGAATTTGAACTTTGGTCTGATACGGTTGGCTTCCCCCCAATTCGAAATTCGCAATTCGAAATTCGCAATCTCCATCATCAGATTCCCAACTGGCTCAACGTTTCATGGTCGTCCTCGGTGAACGGCTGGTCCTTTATCCGGCCGAGGAACCGTTTATGATTCCAAACATCCAAATGATCCAAATAACCAAGGACAGCGACTTCTCCCGTCATCTCGGCCGATTCCCGCAACACAGGCGGAATCAGAATCCGGCCTGATTTATCGGTGGACGTTAATTGACCGTAATAATTCGTGCGATCAAGAAACTTCTTCTTCGTGGGATTTAACGAAGGAAGCTTGGCGAGACGTTCTTCAATTTCTTGCCAGACAGGGAGGGGATAAACCAATACGGATTCACCAGAGAGAGACGTGACGTAGAAGTCGCTGCCCCAGGACTCGTCGATGTCGGCGCGGAAGATGGACGGGATCTTGAGCCTTCCTTTTTCGTCAATTGTAGCGGGCGCGTTCCCACGCAACATCGATATTTGTCCCTAAAAAGCCAATTATTTGCAGATTTGGCCACTTTTGGCCACTTCAGACTACCGAGGGGGCCTGGGCATGTCAACAGTAAAGATTGCGTATCTAGGTTATGCTTACTGACTTGTATGAAAGCCGGAATCATCGGACTGCCGTCGGTGGGCAAGACAACAATATTCAATGTACTCACGCAGGGAAAGGCTGCGGCGGGACCGCATGCGAGCCGGAGACTTGAGCCGAACGTCGGAATTGTAAAGGTTCCGGATGCCCGGCTGGATTTTCTCTCCTCGAAGTTCAATCCGGAAAAGACGACGCACGCGAGCGTGGAGTTTGTGGACGTCCAGGGGTTGGTGCGAGGCAAGGGACAGGACATGGCGCTGGCACCGGTGCGGACAGTTGATGCGCTCGCGCACGTGGTGCGCGCATTTCAGGACGAATCGGTGCCGCACTCCGAAGGGTCCGTGGATCCGGATCGCGACAAGCGCAATCTCGATTACGAGCTAATGCTTGCGGACATCGCTTCCATCGAGAAGCGGATGGAGCGGTTGGGAAAAGACCTGAAAAAAGTGAAGAGCGCCCCACTCGAAAAAGAGTTTGCCTATCTGCAGCGCGCGAAAGCGTGGCTCGAATCCGAGAAGCCGTTGCGCGAGATGGAAGTTGGCGAGGACGAGAAGAAACTCGTGAAGGGCTTTGCGTTTCTGTCGGAAAAGCCGATGATCTACGTCGAGAATATCGGTGAAGATCAACTCGATCGTTTACGCCATCCCGACGCGCACACGACTCTCCGGCCGAACACCGAGCAGACGATTATCTGCGGAAAGCTCGAAGCCGAAATGGCGGAACTGCCGGACGAAGAGTTGAAAACATTTCTGGCCGATTACGGTCTTGCTCAAGCGGGCGCGGAGCGGTTAATCCGCACGACCTATCGGCTGCTGGGCCTTATCTCTTTTTTTACCGTGGGGGAAGAAGAATGCCGGGCATGGACCATCACACGCGGGACGAATGCGCAGAACGCCGCCGGGGTTATTCATACGGACCTTGCGGATCACTTCATTCGCGCGGAAGTCTGTCACTACGAGGACATCGCCAGGCACGGAAGCATGCAGGCGCTAAAAGAAAAGGGGCTGTTGAGACTTGAAGGCAAAGAGTATCCCGTCAAGGACGGCGATATTCTGACGATTCGGCATAGCGGGTGATTGTATTTCGGATTGCGGATTGCGGATTTCGGATTTGGGGGAAAGCCGATGACTAGATCCGAACTCGAAAGACGAACGAAGCTATTTGCGCTTGCAGTTATCCAATTCATTGATAACCTTCCGACAAATAAGGCCGCACGAATCATGGGAGATCAGCTGTTACGGTCAGCGACTTCAATTGGCGCGAATTATCGGGAGGCGAATCGAGCGGAATCTCGCCGAGATTTCGTACATAAAATCGCGATTGTCGAGAAAGAAGCGGCCGAATCACTTTATTGGATTGAGCTTTTTGAAGAAGCAATGATAGGCGACCTCGACCAACGGACGCTGCTATTCGACGAGTGCAACCAACTCGTCGCTATCTTCACCCGTATTGGGAAGACCTCGAAGCAACCCCCTTCCCCCAAATCCGAAATCCGAAATCCGAAGTCCGAAATCTCCTCATGACCCCCTTCCTCGAATCTCTCCTCTTCGCATTCGCGGCGGCCTCGGCCAATGTGATCGGCGGGGTAATTGTGACGTCCTACAAATGGGCGCGGAGGTCGTTGAGATACTTCATCGCATTGGGTTCAGGGTTCATGTTGGGAACGGTATTTCTGGAGATGGTGCCGGAGAGCTTATCATTAACACCGTCGGCGCCGGCGCTGGTTCTGTTGGGTTATCTGATCGTGCATATGTTCGAGCACACATTCGCATCGCATCTGCACTTCGGCGAGGAGACCCACCACGATGAGCTTGTGAATCCGGCAGTTGGAATTTCCGCGCTCGTTGGAATGCTCGTGCATACGTTTTTCGATGGCGTCGCGATCGGGGCAGGATTCCTGATCTCACCGGCGGTTGGGCTTTTGATCTTTCTCGCCGTGTTCCTGCACAAGATTCCGGACGGCTTTACCATCTCTTCGATCGTGGTGAGCTCAGGCTACTCGAACACGCGTGCGCTTGCGGCAGCAACATCGTTGGGAATCTCAACGCTTGTTGGTGTTGTTGTGGTCCACCTGGTTGGTGCGGGAGTAAATTACGCGCTGCCTATTTCAACGGGGTCGACCCTATATGTTGCAGCGACCGACCTTATGCCGGAAGTGAACCGCGAGAAAGGTGTGAAAATGGCGGTCGTCGTTTTTGCGGGAATGGCGTTGTTTTTACTGGTGAGGACGGTTGCCAGACCCTGATTTCGAACTGCGAATTTCGAATTTAGAGAAATCCTGACGATCCAAATTCAAAATTCGCAATTCGAAATTCTCAATCTCATATCTCTCCTTCTTCCTCCTCGTCACTCTTCAGCATCCCTGCAAGAACGGGCCGCGGGGAGGCGTTTTCCTTCTCTGCTTCCTCCTGGCACTGAATGCAGAGTGTTGCCCAAGGCACTGCCATGAGGCGCTTTTCGTTGATGTCTTCTCCGCAGCGAACGCACTCGCCGTACTCACTGCGGTCCATTCGCTTCAGTGCTTCCTGAATGGATTTCAGGCGTTGGAAATCGCTTTCATGAAGGTTATATAAGAGTTCCTTGTTGTGGCTGATGGTGGCGAGATCGCCTTCATCCTCCGTGTTTTCCAGTTTGATCTCCTCTTCAGCCAGCCGGTTCCGATTGATCGAGCGGATCAGCTTCTGGTATTCCTCTAACAATCTCTGTTGGAATTTCTGCGTTTTTTTGTCATCCATTTGTCGTGTCCTTTCCTGTACCGTCCTCCGAAACCCTCGTGGTTTCGATCTGGGAAATCGGAGTATATGCCTTAGAGTCCCCCTGTCAACTCACCAGTGTTTGACGATCAACCTCGGAAAAATGTTGAAAGCCGTCCCCCTAAACCTTCTTGGAGCAGCGAGTTTCAACAGCCCGGCCCCTCCCCAGATCAGGTACACTCCCGTGATTTCTTCGCGAAGGTCTGAAATTACAAACTGAACTAACCACAGCAGAAACAACGCCAGTGCCTCATACCAAAGGAAGCGCATCTTCGCGAGTATCAGCATCCCGAGCAAGGATTGTGCCAAAGTCAGCAATATTTCATTTTTTTGATAGTCATCAAACTCGATCGGGGTTATCTCTCCCCGGCTTGCTCCGAATACGATAGGTAGCATCGCGACTAAGACCGTCCATTGGTTAATGTTAGATGAAACCATATTCATCAGAGCCATCGGGGCGGATTTGATTTTCCGAGCCCAATAGAAGGCGCTCACCTTCTCCGGAAATTCCGACAGGAAGGGCGCCACCCATTGGATAAATATGAATTGGGAAACACCCAACGACACGGCCAAAGCCAGCATGCTTTCCAGGAAGGGGTGAGCGGCAAAATAGAGGATGACCCCGCCGGCAACAAACAATCCGGCGATTGTCCCGTTTCGCTTCTTGGCGGGCAGCGACAAGATGGTTCGTGGAATTCGTTCCATATCCTCGATGCTCTCTTCACTCCGGGGCGGGATCTTGTTGAGGATGTACAAATACGCCACATAGAATCCCGTCAGTACGATCGAATCGAAAATTGTTAGGCTCCCTTTCCACCAGATGAAGACAAAATAAAGAATAGGTGGGGCGAGGCCTACCACCTCGACAGCGTGCTCTTCATCCAGTTTGATGTGGCCAAGCACGCGGCCCCGACGCCGGCGATTGAAGAATGCGGCTGTCACGAAAATCATCGGCCAACCGAGCCCAACCAACAGCCGCAGTGACCCGGTAAAATTTGCCGTCACGAGATGAATTTTTTCGGGATCTTTTCCCGCTTGCCAGGCGATAACGGCTTCGACTGCGAACTCGGGAAGAGTCTGCAACCAAGCGAGTATGGCCAGCGCTAAGCCTTGCGACATCAGGAATTGTGCGGCCTCGGCAGCCCACGCAATCAGCATTGCAGACCCGATGATCGATGGAAACGTCCAGAGAGCCGAAATTGCAGAAACTCCGGGGGTGATCGTGTCGACTGCGGCACCGAATGCGACGAACAACTTCTTCAAGACGACTCCGGTTCTCCTCGCCAACGAACGGCGGGGTTTTATAACACACTGAGGAAACCCACGGAATGCTTGCTTCTGGTATTAAAATACTTTGGCGACTAGAGAGGAGCAATCAAATGGACGAAACCACAATTATTACCGTCAGTCCAAACGGGCCGCTCCGGGTTTCCGGGAACTTCGTAATCAAAGATGGGCAAGGAAGGGACTTTGACCTATCCGGACGCACAATGATTTCGCTTTGCCGCTGCGGACATTCAGAGAATAAACCGTTCTGTGACGGGAGCCACGGACGGCAAGGATTTCAGTCTGTGGTCGAAGCGCGAACGCTGCCGCCTCCCGCGCCGAAACCGTAACATGATTGCGAATTTCGAATTGCGAATTTCGAATTTGACTGCGAATTGCATGTTCCGGGCTCGCTCTCGTCTGCGTTACAACAGAGGTAGATCGGCTTCCCTGTGTCCTTTTGAACGAAGCCCCACTTCATTCCCGTCGGAAAACCCGCGTCGCCGCGCCCTCTCAGGCCGGATGCCCTGGTCGTCTCGATGACTGCGGCCGGCGTTAATTGCTTCACCACTTTTTCCGCAGCCTGATATCCCCCCAATTCGATATATCGCTCAATCTCTTTCACCCGCGGGTCATGGATGTTCTTAAGAAGGACGAGTTCGTAAGGCACAAGAAAACGATTCTAACCAATTTCGAAATTCGAATTTCGAAATTCGAATTTGTTAGTCCGGCTTGACAGCCGGGGAGACACCGGCTTCGGCGGAGGACACCTGATCCAGAAGGATGCGGAATGATGGAAGAAAATCGTTGCGGCGGCGTTCGAGTTCGTTGATGCGTTTCTTGCGGTCTGGGCGGTTTGCCAGTTGCTTCGGCGGAAGGACTTTGTACCCTTGATGGCGGTGAGATTGGCTGACAACCTGGAACTCGCCTCGGGACAGATCGAGATAGATCCAGTCCCCCGTGCGGATTGACGCCAGACCACCACCATCAAATGCCTCGGGAACGACGTGAGCGATTGAAATCCCCTCATGTTGGTAAGAAACACGGCCATCCGTAACGAGGACACACGTCGAACCGAGCGGGTAGGAAGATGGATTCAGGGAGAGTTGCAGTTCGGGCATGCCTGACGCGTGCGGACCGGCGCCAGCGACAACGATCATTGCGCGGAGGAGATTCTCGGCAAGGAGGTACTCCCACAATTTTGATTTATTCCACTGAGCCAGATCCGGAGGGTCGCCGTTGACTCTCTTGGACTGCCAGTTCAGCCGCCAGGTGTAATAAAGGTCCTCGCGGGAGATTTTACGTTTCAGCCGATCGAGCACGCCGTCGGGCGCACCGAGATCCGCCTGCAGGTCGCGTTGCCCGAGATAGTAGATGGCGAGGTAGACCTTCCGGTCGAACTGATCGAGACTGCCGTTTCGATTGTGGACACCCAATCGCGCAATTGCGCCGATGCAGGCATTGCCATGCATGCCCACCAGTCCGCAAGTGGGCGAAAACGGTGTCATGGTCGAATACAAGAAATTTCCGTTCGCCGAGCGCGCTTCCATGATGCGCTGCATCCAGGATCCATCCAGCGTCGGAGCACGATCCTCGATTAACCGCTTTTCGGCGAGCGTCCGCATGATCGTATCGATCCCGGAGTTGCCGCCGTTCTCGGTTTCCACGGCCATCGAATAGACGGTATGCCCGGCTGAATCATCAATCGCGAGAATTTGCGGAACCTTTTGCGTTCTTTTGGTCACATCGGCAATCGACAGCTTTTTCCCAATCGCATTCGCCAGATACGTCAGGTGGAGCAGCCACGCGGGGTGGCCGCCGGTCGCGCTCCACACGGCGGCGGCATTGGTGAGGTTGTAACGCGTGAGGCTGGCAACGCTAATGCGGCGTTCTCTTTTTTGGATCGCCTGGATCAACCGCTTCACGGCCTCCGAGAGCTGCTCTTCAGCGGGTGTTTTCACGGAAATTTCGAGATGCCGCGGAACCAGACCTAATGACGCAAGCATCATTCGGTGCACCATCGATGCCTCGGATGCAGCGCAGTTGGCGCCCGGCACCGAAGTGCACTTTGCCATCATGTGCTCGAGCTCATCCTTTTCATTCTCTTGGATCACCCGGCGATGAAAACACCGGTCGAGCATCGCTTTAACCTGCGCGTACACGCTCGCCTTCAAGGGCCGGTGAAACAACTCGTCCAGATGCAGACGCTCGGATTCGGCCAGGCGGTGCCGCAGCGGCTCGAATTTACGCCTTTCTTCCTCGGTGATGAAGGTTTCCCGCCCGATCATGGATGGAATCAGCATGGCGAAAATCGGCCGCGCCTTCCGGCGCTGATGTGCCAGATCTACCTCGATGAGCGCGCGCAGGTTACCCACCATCATCTTGTCGCAAACACCTAACACAATCGCCCCATCATAGCCGTGCGCTTCGACCTGGGCAGCCAGGCTAGCCGTGCAGAAGTTGCGGGAGAGCAACGCATAATTCATTCCGTCTGTGCCCTGGCACAACTCCTCGCATGGCGCCGCCTGAGACATTTCAAACGGAATCCCGCCATTGGCCCAAATATGCCTGACGAGCCGGCGAATCGTCTCTTTCGATCCGACGTTTGGGGGATGGTCTTCTCCGGCATGCACGACGGCGATACGCGGCTGACCATTCATGAACCGGTCGACGACCTGTTCGCGAACAGAAGCAACGCCTGCATTCCGCAGTGTCTCCTCCACTACAGGTGTGATGATCGTCACCGGCTGGGGACGACTGATCATCGGATCCTTGAATTTATTCGAGTGCATTCTCATGACACGCAGAGGAAACGCGCCTGCGGCGGGGCCAAAATTCCGGAATTCTGATCATAAAGAGTTGGCGCAATATACAATAACTGCACATACGGTTCAATGTTCAATTCGACCCACACTCTTGTAGGACTTGCTATTGCACGAACGGGCCTGGATCGATGGGTACCCTATGCGATCGCGACAGCCGTCATTGCAACCAACTTGCCGGATATTGAAATCATTACCGGCCTGGCCAGCACTCCGACTTACGTTGAATACCACCGGGGTATCACGCATACATTTATCGGAATTCCCGTCCTTTCGCTAGCCCTCGCGCTGGGAATTTATGTATTTTCGGGAAACTTCTGGAAAACGTTTCTCGTTGCGCTGGTCGTCATGGCCACCCATCCAGCGCTCGATTATGCGAACACGTATGGTTTACGGCCTTTCCTCCCCTTTGATGGGACCTGGTACTACGGCGATACGCTATTCATCATTGATCCCTATCTCGATCTGATGCTGCTGGCCGGATTCCTGGTGGGTTACCGTCTCTCCAGGATCCGTCGGCTCTCGGCCTGGGTCTCGATATTGCTTACGCTTGCATACATCGGAATCCGGATCGACCTGCATGCCGAGGCCCGCGGTCAACTTGCAAGCTACACGTCCACCTTGCCGGGTTTCGAGCGTTCAGCCGTTTTTCCGCGAATGGCCAACCTGCGCATCTGGGACGGCATTATTGAAACCAATCAGGAAATGATCAAAGTGCGGATCGATACCCGTCACGGAGTGGACAGCGAGCTCGCCCGGATGCCCAAGGGCACCTCTTCCGAAATCATCGGGCACGCCGCGACCGCGCCGTCTGCCGTGACGTTTATCGGTTTTGCCCGATTTCCCGTCATTCGTGTCGAAGGAACCGAGTTCGGTTACCGAGTCACGTTCATCGACTTTCGCTTCTACAACGAAACAACAGGACAGGTACGGCTTTCGCGGCGGAAGTGTTACTCGACCAATCGCTCCATGTGACCAGGGACAGCCTGGGGTTTAACAAGGCGGTTACTCAGTAAGGGTAAGGGATTGCCGATTTGGTGAACCGATCCGATTCAAGCTGGTCCCCAAAATCCGCGATCCGAAATCATCTCTGGCTCAGTCTTTTCCACAGCCGGCTCGCTAGCAGATGAAGCTTCTTGTTCTCGTTTAGCGAGAGGTTCGGGGCGGCCGCCTTAACGGCGGATTCCCAGGAAGACAATTCGGCGCGAGTCGAAGCGGTATAGCCTTGCTGCTTGAGGGAGTAATAAAGGTCGCAATATTGTCCGCATAGCTCGCGGATGTAGTCAAACGAGCGGCGGTGGATCGGACATGGGCCCAGGTCGCGTATGGCACGCTGATGCACCGGAGTCGCGTAGCCTTTGTGGCTCGCGAAACCATAGCCCGGATAGGTTCTATCCAGCTCGGTCATGAGGCGGTCCCGGTAAACCTTGGCGATGATGGATGCGGAGGCGATGGAAAAATTGATGCCGTCGCCTTTGTCAAAGCTATTCTGCGGCTGACTGAAACCCGGAATCGTTCGGCTGTCGACCAGGATGTGTTGGGGAGCGACAGGAAGGCTGGAGAGCGCCAGTTGCATGGCGCGGATGCCGGCATGATAGATGTTGAGGCGGTCGATCTCTTCCACCTCAACTACCCCGATTGCAAACGCAGCCGCCTTCTCGCGGATCTCGGCATCGAGACGGAGGCGTGACTCTTCATCGAGTACCTTGGAATCATCAATACCATCGATTTCGATTCCCGGTGGGAAGACGACTGCAGCGGCGACCACAGGTCCTGCGAGCGGCCCGATCCCGACCTCGTCAACGCCAGCGATGTACTGAATTCCAGCCTTCCACAACAAGCGCTCGAAGTGCAGCATCGCTTCCAGCCGATTTCGCTCCTTCTTCTGCTCCTCGTACCGCTTCGACAGCGCCTTATACAACTTGCGTGCGCCTGTGCGCGGATCCCGCTGCAACTTTCGCAAGACTGTGGCCGAAACGGCAACGCCGTCACCGGCATATTTGCCTTGAATTTCCTTCAACGATAATTGCGCCAACCTACGAGCCATGACGTATATTCAGAAAAGATTTTGTATGGGCTCTATACATCCCTTCAATCCGGTCAAGCTCTTCATTGGTGTTCTCGTCTCCGACCCGAAGCTCATTCGTGAAGTGGAGAGCCGGCTCACCAGCGCCTACGGTCCGGTAGATCACCGATCCGAGGTGATCCCATTCGACTTCACCGATTATTACGAGTCGGAAATGGGCGATCTCATCGATCGAGTGTTCTTCTCGTTCGAGCGGCTTATTGAAGCGGATCAACTGCCGGAAATCAAGAGGCAAACCAACCGCATGGAGGCCGAGATCGTGCCGCTTCTCCAAAACGCCGGCCCAACCGTGAAACGACCGGTGAACCTGGATCCTGGCTACATCGAGCAGGCCAAGGTGATTCTCGCCTCTACAAAAAATTTCTATCACAGAATTTATCTGGGCGGAGCAATCTTCGGCGAGGTCACGATGCACTTCAAGAACAACACGTACCAGTTCTTTCCCTGGACCTACCCGGATTACCACTCGAAAGACTATCAGGAATTCTTTCTGAAAATCCGGCAGATTTATCGATCTCAGCTTCGCTCGATGTGCATCGTGCGCCAGCCCCAGGATGAAGAGGAAAATGCATGAGCAACGCCTTTTGGAAAACTTCGCTGTCCGCCGTTGAGAAAAACAAGATCCTCATTCGCGGCTATCGTGTTCAAGATCTGATGGAGCATTGCACGTTCGGGGACATCATTTATTTGACGTTCACCGGCGAACTGCCCACTGGTCGCGAGGGCCAGATCATCGAGATGATCGTGGTGTCCAGCACCGATCACTCGTTACTGGCGCCATCGATCGATGCCACGCGCTTCGTCGCCTCGGGCGGAGTCCCGCTGCAGGCATCGGTTGCAGCGGGGATCATTTCGCTCGGTGACCATCACGGTGGTGCGATCGAGCAATGCGCAAAGCTGTTGCAGGAAAGTGTGAAGGCAGGCACGGCCGCCTCCGTCATCGTGAGCGATTTTCGAACGCGCAAACAACGGCTACCCGGTTTTGGCCATCCCTGGCATGATCGCGATCCGCGCACACTGACGCTGATTTCGAACGCGAAAGAATGGAAGCTTGCTGGCCCTCATCTGGCGTTGGCCGAATCCATCTCGGCCGAACTCCAACTCCCCATCAACATTGACGGCGTCATCTCCGGCATCATCTCCGACATGGGAATCTCCTGGCAGTACGGCCGCGCCTTCTTCATTATTCCTCGCGTCGTTGGCCTCGCCGCCCACAGCGTGGAAGAAACCACCCGCGAGCGTCCGTTTCGCACCATCGACATGAATGATGTGACGTATGATGGCCCACCGGAACGGGATCTCCCAGATCCATTTGCTAAGTACTGGATTTCGTAATTGCGGTCACATCTACGAAGACAGCCGGGGATTACACGGATGGCGCCCATCCAAGGCCATTGATGCGCGCCATCCGTGTAATCCGTGCAATCCGCGGCTGCTTATCGTCTCGCATCGGTATCCTTCGTGTGCTGTCCTTCTATCCGGGCGGCCAACTGAACATACGTCCGCCAAGGAGGTGGAGGTGGAGGTGGTAGACCGACTGGCCCGCGCCAGCATTCACATTGAATACCGTGCGGTAGCCCTTCTGATGGATGTTCGATTGCATCGCTAGCTTTTTGACGACCTGAAAAATGTGGCCGATGAGTGCGTTATCTTCCGGCATCAAGTCGTTCAGCGTGGGAATGTGCTTTCTGGGACAGATCAAAAGGTGCACCGGCGCTTGCGGCCGGAGATCCTTAAATGCCACCAGGAGGTCATCCTCATGCACAAACTCCGCCGGGGTATCGTGTCCAATGATTCGACAAAAAAGGCAAGCTTGCTGCATGTCTGTTAATCTAACACTGGTCGCCCTGGCGCTGTGCACAACTTTCACCGCGGCCGTAAGACGCCGGCACAGATCAATTGATGCCCGGCTTTTTCATGCGGTATCCCACAGATCGGACAGTTTCGATGTATCGAGGACTCTTGGGATCGTCCCTGAGCTTCTTTCTGAGCGAGGACACATGCACATCGACCGAGCGGTCAAACACCTCAAAATCGCGGTCGGCGTCGCCTACTCCGGCCCTGGAATCCCTGAGGACTTAGAGCCGAGGATTGCGCGCGGATCACTCGGACTTCCATCCGCGCAATCCGTGAAATCCGCGGCTGAAAATGTATGTTACGATGACTCGCTGTGCAAGGACTCATCCTCATCGCATTACTGTTGTTGACATCTTGTTCGGGTACATCGGGCAAGACCACGCTGATCGTTTACTCTCCCCACGGCAAGGAACTGCTCACCGAGTTCGAGAAACGGTTTGAGGCCCAGTTTCCGAGTATCGATGTGCGGTGGCTCGATATGGGCTCGCAGGATGCGTTGGATCGGGTTCGCTCGGAGAAAGTCAATCCGCAAGCGGATGTCTGGTGGGGAGCGCCGTCGACGATGTTTTCCCAGGCCGAGAAAGAAGGTCTGCTCGATGCTTACAGGCCGTCGTGGTGGGACAAGGTCGATCCTGATGCGCACAGCAAAGACGATTTCTGGTACGGCACATTTCAGACGCCCGAGGTCATCGCCTACAACTCGAAAGCTTTGAAACGTGAAGAAGTCCCGCAGGATTGGGACGATCTCATCGATCCCAGGTGGCGGGGCAAGTTTGTGATGCGTGATCCACTTGCTTCCGGTACGATGCGCGCGATTTACAGCGCTGCTATCCTCCGCAAGATGGAAGCCGGCCAAAGCCCGGAGCCCGGATACGAATGGCTTCGCAAACTCGATGCGAACACGAAGGAGTACGCGGTCAATCAAACGATCCTCATGCAGAAGCTGGGACGCCAGGAAGCCATACTGACGCTCTGGAACATGCCCGATATCGAACTTCAAAAGTCGCAATACGGATTCCCGCTCGACTACGTCATACCGAAGAGTGGGACGCCGGTCTTGACCGATGCCATCGCAATCGTAAAGGGCTCCAAGCATCGGAAAGACGCTGAAGCTTTCTATGATTTCGTGAACACGGAAGAGAGCCTCATTTTCGCGGCTCATCAGTTCTACCGGATCCCCAGCCGCACGGACATTCCCACCGATCGCTTGCCGGAATGGATGCGCAACCTGAATATTCCCAAAATGCAGATGAATTGGGATCTGGTTGAAGCAAAGTCGCAGGAGTGGATGCAACACTGGGACAGCTATATCCGGGGGGCGAGTGCATCACCTTGAACTCGCGCATCTCAGCAAGTGGTTCGGGCAGACTCGAGCGGTACATGACCTGAGCCTTTCTGTAGAACGCGGCGAAATTCTTTCGATCCTCGGCCCGAGCGGCTGCGGTAAAACGACAAGTCTCCGAATGATTGCCGGGCTGGAGACGCCTACCTCCGGGAGCATTATATCCAACGGCAACGACATCACCCAGGTCGCCGCCCGAGCGCGAAACATGGGCATGGTCTTTCAGAACTATGCGTTGTTTCCGCACCTCGATGTTTTCGAGAATATCGCGTTCGGATTGAAAACGCGGCGGCTCGGAGCCGCCATCATCGGGCAGCGCGTGGCGAAGGCCCTGGCGAGCGTCCGCCTGGAAGGATACGAACGGCGATCCGTGCACCAACTCAGCGGAGGCCAACAGCAGCGCATCGCTCTGGCGCGAGCGCTTGCGATCGAGCCGGAGGTGCTGCTGCTGGATGAGCCCCTGAGCAATCTGGATCCTTCGCTACGTGAGGACCTGAGGGATCAAATTCGAAGCATCATTCGCGAGTTCGCGGTGACCACAGTCTTTGTTACGCATGATCAGCAGGAGGCATTCGCGTTGGCGGACCGCGTAGCCATCATGGAAGCAGGGGTGTGCCGCCAGGTGGGAAAACCGGAGGACGTGTACAACCGGCCCGGCGACCGGTTCGTTGCAGGATTTTTAGGAAGGGCGAATTTGTTGCCGGGACGCCTGGTAGGGTTGGATGGTGACAGTGTGGTTATGGTGAGGCCGGAGGATATTGTGCTTGACCGACCACCCCGCCGGCCGACGGCCGGCACCCCTCCTATTTCAGGACGGGAATCCCGGGTTTCTGAGCCAGTTGACACTCCTCCTAGCATAGGAGGGGTGCCGGCTGAAGGCCGGCGGGGTGGTCAGGAGTTTGAAGCTGTCATCAGCAGAGCGGTTCTCGAAGGTGCGACCATTCAGTACACATTGGATGCCAACGGTACCTCCATCACCGCCCGGCTTTTCCACCACGGCGGTCCAGCCCTTCAGCCCGGTGAAAGGGTACGGGTCACTATTCCCGATGGCCGCTTCCACTTGGTCCCCAACCCATGATCGCCCTTCTCATCTTCCTTGTCCTGATCGTCGGCATCCTCTACCCCAACGCATTCACATTCATTCGCAGCTTCTTTCCCAATGGGGAGCTCTCTCTGGCTCCGTACATCCGTTTTTTCTCGACACCTTCCGGCCGCGAGGCGTTCAGTAATAGCCTTCTTATCTCGGTCGCAACGGTTGCTCTCGCTGGCGCTATTGGCGTGCCTCTCGCGTTTCTTTTTCATCGATATGAATTCCGAGGCCGGCGGACCCTGCGTGCGATCGCGGCGGCCCCGGTGCTACTGCCGCCTCTGGTCGGTGTCATTGCATTTCTCTTCCTTTACGGCGAAAGCGGCATTATCAGCCGTACCCTCCAGCAGGCGTTCGGTCTCGATCATCCATGGCCGAACCTGCACGGCATTTCCGCGATTCTCTTCGTGCACGCCTACAGCATGTACGTTTACTTCTTCATGTTCGCATCGGCCGGCCTGGAGCGGCTGGACGCCGGGATGGAAGAGGCCGCGGAAACCCTTGGCGCATCCGGCTTTGCAAAGCTGACAGGCGTCACGCTGCCGATGCTCATGCCTTCTCTGGTTGGGGCGTCGCTCGTAACGTTTATGTCGTCGATGGCGAGCTTCAGCGCTCCTTATGTTTTTGGTGGCGGCATTCGAGTCCTGTCCGTCGAGATCTTCAACTCGAAGCTCAACGGCAATATTCCGATGGCGCTGGTCGAAACGGTTCTTCTGGCTTCCTCGTCGCTTGCGGTCTTGTTTGTCTTGCGATGGTATGAAGGGCGGCGCAAGTACAGCGCGGTAGGTAAAGGGGTGGCGAGCCGGCGCGCTCCGATCACATCGAGAACCGCCAAAGTGCTGTCCGGCGTGATCGGCAGCGTCGTCGTGCTGTTCCTGATTCTGCCTCACTTGATGGTCCTAGTCATGAGCTTCGTGAAGGACGGAACCTGGACCACGGAGTTGCTTCCTCCATTTTATACAACGGAGAATTACACTCGGCTGTTCCGTGACCCACAATTCTTCGAACCGATTCGCAATAGCCTGTGGATGTCGGCCGTTGCGACCGGCGCTAATCTGGTCTGGGGATTACTTGCGACATTCTGGCTGAGGGGGCGAAAAGGCCATCTTCGGCGTTTTGCGGATGCATTGATCATTCTTCCCTGGGCCCTGCCTGGCACGGTGGTGGCTTTGGCGGTGGTGGAATCCTATTCGACTGTACTGGCGGGCACGATCGTTTTGCTTCCCTTTGTTTACTTCATACGCAATCTGCCGCTCGTGGTCCGGGCCATCGACGCAAGCTTCGCCCAGATCGATCCTGCAGTGGAAGAAGCCGCTTCCACCCTCGGCGCGGCTCCGATTTATACGATCCGCCGGGTCGTGCTTCCTCTCGTTCTGCCTGGCGCGATCGCGGGCAGCCTGCTCGCCTTCATTACCGCCCTGGGTGAGTTCGTTTCTTCGATCATCGTCTACGTTTATACAAATCGTCCGATTTCGATCGAGATCCTTTCTCAACTCCGCCAATTTAATTTCGGCACGGCATCGGCATATGGTGTCCTGCTGATTGCTCTGATCGCTGTCTCTCTCCTTGCCGGCGAACGTCTACGCGGTCCAGGCCGCGACCCTTTGGTGCAGTAGAAAGAGAATTTCGCACTCTTTAACTCGGGTTAACGAATAGTGAATCGACTGTTATTTGTCGAGAATACGATCAGTGCGTGGAATGAGGATCGCAAACACGCATCCAAGGCCGGGAAGATTACGTACGACGATAGTGCCTCCGTGCGCCTCGACCGCTCGCCGCGCGATGGCCAGGCCCAGTCCTACGCCGCGCCGGTTGGGCCCCTTGACGAACGGCCGGAACAGGTCCGCGCTCGTCCCCGCGGGCAAGCCGCCGCATCGGTCTTCGATTTCGATGCTGACGGCCCCTTGCGCCGGGCGGGCGCGCAACTGAACAGTTTCGTTATCGCGCGTGAACTTGATCGCATTCTGAAGAAGGTTGCTCACGACCGAAACAAGTAGACGCGAGTCCGCATCAATGCCGAGATGGTTCTCGACTTCCAGCTGGATTCGGATGTTTCTTTCGGAGGGGGTCTCCAGCACGAGTTGCGACAGCAGCGTATCAAGCCGGATCCACTCCCGTTGAGCCGTGACGCCGCCGGTGTCCTGCGCCGCCGTAAGCGTTTCTGCAACCAAATCCGCAATCCGGGACAACGCTCTTTGGAGTACATCTGCGGTGCTGCCATCGATTCCGGCCTTGCCTCTGCGAATGAGATCGAAGGCCATTGAAGCATTTCCAAGAGCGTTGCGTATCTCGTGAGCGAGCGAACCGAGATGTTCTGCCCTCTCTCTTTGCTCGTTGGCTCGCGATTCGTTGGAGTAGGATTCGACAGCGATCGCCATCGCTTCATCGACACAGTGGTTCAGAACTTGGAACTCCCGCGGAGTGGGATTGTGCCCGTGGCGCATGACCGCTTCAGTGACCATGTTGCACATCAACCCGTAGTCGTGAACCACGCATGTAATGTCGAAACCCTGTTTCTTCCGGACCAGGCCGTGCTGCCTGGCCGTCGAATCACCAAGCGTGCCGGGTTGCGTTGCGTCAACCGGAATTCCCGAGTCTCGGCGTAAAGCACCGACCAACTCATCGATAAAGGTGGGTAGGCCGTTGATCAGTTCGTCATCTTCGCGGTTCGGGTAGCGATCCTTGAGTTCGCGCAGGCTCCACGCAAGAATGTCTGCCCGATGCTCAGAGATGAAGCTGCAAAGCATTGGGGTTTTCCCCAGTGACGTATCTATCAGTCCAACGGATCCCTTGATGAGGAAACTCATATATCTCGCCCGAAAGCGCTGTCAATGGCTCTAAAGTCCAGTCCAGCCTACCTCTTGATGAGGGACACGTACATCGGCGCCCGTCTGACCCGGGCGTAGTCGCTGGAATGACAGAGATCGACCAGGCCAGTGGTACTCCGCTACCTCCATCTGGCCCAAATTTCCCCGGTTCAATCGGCCCAAGCCGGGAGAAAAACCTGCTTTCCCCCAACTGCCATATATAGATGCGCCAAGGCGGAGGCGGCATGTCGCAACGTCTCAGTGGGTTGCAAGTACCACTTCATTTGGAAAACCTTGTGCTTGGTGCGGGGACGGTGGGGAGGAGTGTCTTTTCTCAAAAAATTTTGAAACGACCGCTGCCTGGAGACCAAGGTATGAGACCTAAGCCTGCAAGAGTGACCGAAGTCACGACGGAAAGTATCGATGCACGACTGCTGTTGAAAGTTCTTTCGGATCTCAAACGAGGTGATTTTGCAAGCCGGTTGCCGTCGGAGCAGACCGGCCTGGCCGGAAAGATCTACGACTTGCTCAACGACGTCATCGACCTGAACGACCGGATGGCCAAGGAGTTCGACCGGGTCTGCACCGTCGTTGGAAAAGAGGGACGCATTAAGCAACGCGCGTCGCTTCCGATGGCCACAGGATCGTGGGCCGAATGTATTGACTCAGTGAATACGCTCATTGCCGATCTGGTTCAGCCCACGACCGAAGTCGCGCGCGTCATCGGCGCGGTAGCAAAAGGCGACTTGTCCCAAACGATGGCCCTGGAAATCGAAGGCAGGCCGCTCACGGGTGAATTCCTCCGAACCGCCAAAATCGTTAACACGATGGTGGACCAGCTCTCCACTTTCGCTTCGGAAGTCACGCGCGTGGCCCGCGAGGTGGGTACCGAAGGAAAGCTCGGCGGACAGGCGCAAGTGAAAGGAGTCGCTGGGACGTGGAAAGACCTCACCGATAACGTCAACTTCATGGCGAACCACCTGACCAACCAGGTGCGAAACATCGCTGAGGTGACCACGGCTGTGGCCCGCGGCGACTTGTCCAAGAAGATCACGGTGGACGTAAAAGGCGAAATTCTCGAGTTGAAAAACACCATCAACACCATGGTGGACCAGCTCTCGACATTCGCTTCCGAAGTGACCCGCGTGGCCCGCGAAGTGGGGACCGAAGGAAAGCTCGGCGGACAGGCGGAAGTGCAAGGCGTGGCGGGTACGTGGAAAGACCTTACCGATAACGTCAACTCGATGGCGTCGAACCTCACCAGCCAGGTGCGCAACATCGCCGCAGTGACGACGGCTGTGGCGAACGGCGACCTGTCGAAGAAAATCACGGTCGACGTCAAAGGTGAAATTCTCGAGCTGAAAAACACCATCAACACCATGGTGGACCAGCTCTCCTCATTTGCATCGGAAGTCACACGCGTGGCCCGCGAGGTGGGTACCGAAGGAAAACTCGGCGGACAGGCGCACGTGAAGGGCGTCGCGGGAACCTGGAAAGACCTCACCGACAACGTGAACTTTATGGCCTCGAACCTCACGGCTCAGGTGCGAAATATCGCAGACGTCACGACGGCTGTGGCGAATGGCGACCTGTCGAAGAAGATCACGGTGGACGTCAAAGGCGAAATTCTCGAGCTGAAGAACACCATCAACACCATGGTGGACCAACTCTCCTCGTTCGCTTCGGAAGTCACGCGCGTCGCCCGCGAAGTGGGGACTGAAGGGAAGCTCGGCGGACAGGCGGAAGTGAAAGGCGTGGCCGGTACCTGGAAAGACCTTACGGATAACGTCAACTCGATGGCGTCGAACCTGACCAACCAGGTGCGAAACATCGCCGAGGTGACGACGGCCGTGGCCCGCGGCGATCTGTCGAAGAAAATTACGGTGGACGTTAAGGGCGAGATCCTCGAGCTGAAGAACACCATCAACACGATGGTGGACCAGCTTTCCTCCTTTGCTTCGGAAGTCACCCGCGTCGCCCGCGAAGTCGGTACCGAAGGAAAGCTCGGCGGACAGGCAGAAGTGAAGGGCGTCGCCGGTACCTGGAAAGACCTCACCGACAACGTGAACTTCATGGCCTCCAACCTGACGACGCAGGTGCGAAACATCGCCGAGGTGACGACGGCCGTGGCCCGCGGCGATCTGTCGAAGAAGATCACGGTAGACGTGAGAGGCGAGGTGCTCGAACTCAAGAACACCATCAACACGATGGTGGACCAGCTTTCCTCCTTTGCTTCGGAAGTCACTCGCGTCGCTCGCGAAGTCGGTACCGAAGGAAAACTCGGCGGCCAGGCTCAGGTAAAAGGCGTGGCTGGGACTTGGAAGGACCTCACCGATAACGTGAACTTCATGGCCGGTAACCTTACCGCTCAGGTCCGTAACATCGCCGAAGTGGCAACCGCGATCGCCAACGGCGACCTTTCGAAGAAAATCACGGCCGATGTGAAGGGGGAGATTCTCGAGCTGAAGAACACCATCAACACGATGGTGGTCCAGCTCAACTCGTTTGCTTCGGAAGTCACCCGCGTGGCCCGCGAAGTGGGGACTGAAGGAAAGCTCGGTGGCCAGGCCCAGGTAAAAGGCGTGGCTGGAACCTGGAAGGACCTCACCGACAACGTGAACTTCATGGCCTCCAACCTCACCAACCAGGTTCGAAACATCGCCGAAGTGACGACGGCTGTGGCCCGCGGAGACCTGTCCAAGAAGATTACTGTGGACGTCCGCGGCGAAATTCTGGAGCTGAAGAACACCATCAACGTCATGGTGGACCAGCTTTCGTCATTAGCAGCGGAAGTGACCCGCGTGGCCCGCGAAGTCGGTACCGAAGGAAAACTCGGTGGCCAAGCCGATGTACGAGGTGTGGCCGGAACCTGGAAGGACCTCACGGACAACGTGAACTCGATGGCATCGAACCTCAAGGCTCAGATGCGCAACATTGCAGCCGTAACAACGGCCGTGGCCACAGGCGACCTGTCTAAGAAAATTACAGCGGACGTCCGTGGCGAGATTCTCGAGCTGAAGAACACCATCAACACCATGGTGGACCAGCTCTCGTCGTTTGCATCGGAGGTGACGCGCGTGGCCCGCGAAGTCGGTACCGAAGGGAAGCTGGGAGGCCAGGCGGAAGTAAAAGGCGTGGCCGGAACCTGGAAGGACCTCACGGACAACGTCAACCTGATGGCCAGTAACCTGACGAACCAGGTGCGCGGTATCGCGAAGGTAGTGACCGCGGTCGCTAACGGAAACCTGAAACGCAAGCTGGTGCTCGAAGCAAAGGGCGAAATTGAAGAGCTGGCCGAAACGATCAACAACATGATTGACACGCTGGCCACCTTCGCCGAACAGGTGACCACAGTAGCCCGCGAAGTGGGTATCGAAGGAAAACTGAGCGGCCAGGCCAGCGTCCCTGGCGCCGCCGGAACCTGGAGAGACCTTACCGATAACGTCAACCGCATGGCGGCCGCTCTTACCACTCAGGTGCGCGCAATCGCGGAAGTGGCCACGGCCGTGACCAAGGGTGACCTCTCACGGTCGATTGCCGTGGATGCCGCAGGCGAGGTGGCGGCTCTCAAGGACAACATCAACGAAATGATTCGGAACCTGCGCCAAACGACCGAAAAAAACACGTCGCAGGACTGGTTGAAGACGAACCTCGCCAAGTTCACCAGGTTGCTGCAGGGCCAAAGAGACCTGCTTGCCGTATCCAAACTGATTCTTTCGGAGCTGGCGCCACTGGTCTCGGTGCAGCACGGCGTGTTCTATCTCAATGAGGCGGCCGCGAACAGCGAACCCGATATGAAACTTCTCGCCAGCTATGCTTACCGCGAGCGGAAGCATATTTCCAGCCGGTTCAAGTCCGGCGAGGGTCTAGTCGGCCAATGCGCGTTCGAGAAGGACCGCATCCTGCTTACCGACGTACCGGCCGACTATATCCACATCAACTCCGGTCTGGGTGAGGCGCCGCCGCTGAACATCGTCGTCCTGCCGGTTCTGTTTGAAGACCAGGTGAAGGCTGTCATCGAGTTGGCCTCGTTCCACCGGTTCAGCGATATCCACCTCACGTTCTTCGATCAGTTGACGGAAAGTATCGGAATCGTGCTCAATACGATTACGGCGACGATGAGGACGGAGGAGCTGCTGAAACAGTCTCAGACACTCGCCAACGAGCTGCAAACCCGCCAGGCCGAGCTGACGGAAACCAACGGCCGGCTGCAGGAACAAGCGAAAACACTCCAGGAATCCGAAGAGCGTTTGCGCCAACAACAGGACGAGTTGCAGCAAACCAACGAAGAGCTGGAAGAAAAGGCCAATCTTCTGGTCAAACAAAACCTCGAAGTTGAACGCAAGAACCAGGAAATCGAACGAGCCAGCCGAGCCTTGCAAGAGAAGGCCGAACAGCTCGCCCTGACCTCCAAGTACAAATCCGAGTTTATGGCCAACATGTCGCACGAGCTTCGGACGCCGCTGAACAGCATGTTGATCCTGGCAAAGTTGCTTGCTGAGACGGAAGAGAATTTGAACGAGAAGCAGCGCGAGTTTGCGCGAACGATTTATTCCTCCGGCTCGGACCTTCTGGAATTGATCAACGAGATTCTCGACCACGCCAAGATCGAGTCCGGAATGACGGAAGTCGAAATCGGCTGCGTGACGTTCGAGAACCTGGCCGAATATGTCGAGCGGACCTTCAGTCAGGTAGCCCACGACAAAAGACTCGAGTTCTCCATACAACAGGATGCTGGCCTGCCGCCGGGTATCTATACCGATCAGCGCCGGCTACAACAGGTCTTGAAGAACCTCTTATCGAACGCGTTCAAGTTCACCGAGAAAGGCGGGGTCACCGTCCAAATAAGCCCGGCCGGGGCTGGATGGAGTCACGACCATCCCGTGCTCAGTAAAGCGGAAACGGTCATTGCGTTCTCGGTCACAGATACAGGCATTGGAATCTCTCCGGAGAAGCACAAAATCATCTTTGAGGCTTTCCAGCAGGCCGATGGAACCACCAACCGCAGATTCGGGGGAACGGGTCTCGGCCTGTCGATCAGCCGGGAAATCGCTACCTTGCTCGGAGGGGAAATCCGGCTGCACAGCGGGCTCGGCGCTGGAAGCACGTTCACCCTGTATGTGCCGGCGACATACGCGCCGGATATGACCCAGGCAAGGAGATTGCAGCCGAGCGCGATTGTTGAAGACGCTACTTCGGATACGAAAGACTCCGAGGTATCCCTCATCATTGAAAACGCGGTTGATGATGACCGGGCCGCGATTCAATCGGGGGATCACACGCTTTTGATCATCGAAGACGATCTCAACTTTGCAAAAATCCTCAAGGAGATGGCGCGCGAACGTGGCTTCAAAGTTCTCGTCGCCCTGCGCGGCGAGATGGGCCTGCTCCTCGCTCGCCAGTACACACCGAGCGCGATTACTCTCGATATCGAGTTGCCTGGAATGGATGGATGGAGTGTGCTCGACCGCTTAAAGCACACTCGCGGGACACGGCACATCCCGGTGCACATTATCTCGGTCAACGAAGAACGGCAGCGCGGCCTCAAGATGGGCGCAATGGCGTACGAAAGCAAGCCCGTCACCCCGGAACAGTTGCGTGACGCACTGAACCGCATCGAAAGCTTTGTGCGGCGTGGAGTGAAAAGCCTGTTGGTTATTGAGGACGACACGGTCGCGCAGCAAAGCATCATCGAGTTGATCGGTAACGGCGATGTCGAAACGATCGCTGTCGGAACGGCGCAGGAGGGGATGGCCGAGCTCAGTCACAAGCGCTACGATTGCGTCGTTTTAGACCTCGGACTGCCCGATATGAACGGGTTCGAGCTCATGGAACGGATCAAATCCGAGATCGGGGACATACCAATAATCATTTACACTGGCAAGGAATTGACTCTCAAAGAGGAATCGGAACTCCGGCGTCTGGCGGAAACTATCATTGTTAAGGACGTCCGCTCCCTCGAACGTCTGCTTGACGAAACGGCGTTGTTCCTCCACCGCATTGAGGAGAATCTGCCGGAACCCAAGCGCCAGATGCTGGAACAACTGCATAAGAAAGATCCGGTGCTCGCCGGCAAGAAGGTACTCATCATCGATGACGATATGCGGAATATCTTCGCGCTCACCAGCCTGTTGGAACGCTACGATATGCAGGTTCTGTATGCCGAAAACGGAAAGGATGGAATCGAGACGCTGAAGGCCACCCCCGACATCGACGTGGCGCTGGTAGACATCATGATGCCGGAAATGGACGGCTACGAAGCCATGCAGCAGATTCGGGAAATGAAAGAGTTCAAATCGCTCCCGTTGATCGCCCTAACCGCGAAAGCCATGAAAGGTGATCGCGAAAAGTGCATCGAGGCCGGCGCGTCCGATTACATCACCAAACCGGCGGACAGCGAGCAACTCCTTTCGCTGTTGAGGGTGTGGTTGTTTAAATAGGGGTCAGGGACCAGGGGTCAGGGCACCCCTGATCCCTGACCCCTGGTCCCTGACCCCTAAAACTCATGCTCGTTGTAACCCAATCTCAAAGCGTCGAGGAAATCGAAACCGGACTTCTGCTCGAAGGAATCTTTCGCCAATACGGTTTCGATTTCAGAAACTACGCTCCGTCGTCGCTGCGGCGGCGCCTTAATAACTTCATCCTGGATGAGCACATCACAAGCATCTCTGCTCTCCAGGATCGGATTCTTCACGACCGGCAGTGGCTCGATCGCTTGTTGTATGCACTCTCGGTAAACGTGAGCGAAATGTTCCGAGACCCGTCCTTCTACCTGACATTTCGGACGCAAGTTGTCCCGATGTTGCGGACATACCCGTTCATCCGTATCTGGCTGGCCGGTGTATCGATGGGAGAGGAGGTCTATTCGCTGGCGATCCTGCTGGAGGAAGAAGGCATTTACGACCGCTGCCGAATCTACGCAACCGACATCAATGACGCCGTTCTGAAGAAGGCCAAGGAGGGCATCTACCGGCTTGATCAGATGCAGATGTACACGAGCAACTACATTAAGGCCGGCGGCACGCAATCATTCTCGCGCTACTACACGGCGGCGTACGACCGCGCGATCTTCAAGACCTCGCTCCGGAACAACATCGTGTTCGCCCAGCACAATCTGGCGACCGACGCATCATTCAACGAGTTTAACGTGATCATGTGCAGGAACGTGATGATCTATTTCAATAATGAGCTTCAAGCCCAGGTCCATCATCTTTTATACGAAAGTCTTGTCATGTTCGGGATTCTCGGCATTGGAGCGAAAGAGGGGTTAAGGCTCAGTCCTCACGAGAATTCGTACGAAGAGATCGATAAGACATCCAAACTCTATCGGAGAATCGCATGACGCACTTCCAAATCGTAACGATTGGAACGTCACTTGGCGGCTTTGAAGCTTTGAGTGTTCTCTTGGGAAGGCTGCCGAAGGATTTCCCTCTTCCCGTGGCTGTGGTGCAGCACCGCAGCTGCGAGGATTCCGAGGCCTTCGCTCCACTCCTTGCGGGCCACATACAATTGCCGGTAATTGACGTCGAAGACAAAGAAGAAATTCGGGAAGGACACGTCTACGTCGGCCCTTCCAACTATCATCTCTTGGTCGAGCGCGGCCACTTTGCGCTTTCCGCAGATGAACCGGTGATGCACGCGCGGCCCGCCATTGACGTGTTGTTTGAATCCGCGGCGGACGCCTTCGGCAAAGATGTTGTGGGCGTACTTCTGACGGGAATGAGCCGGGACGGCTCGGCCGGCCTCAAGAAGATCAAAGCAAGCGGTGGTTTCGCTGTAGTTCAGGATCCCGAAACGGCAAAGGACGGCAGGATGCCGGCGGCGGCCATTTCAGCAGCGCTCGTAGATAGAGTGCTGAGGCTGGAAGAGATCGCATCTTTTTTGGTGGAGTTGTGCGTACCACGAGGAGTAAGGCATGACCGAAGACAAGGGCAGCATTCTTCTCGTCGATGATCACGTCGAGAATCTTCTCGCGCTCGAAGCATTGCTGAGCGACCTAGGCCAGAATCTTGTCCGCGCCAGCTCTGGGCTGGAGGCGCTGCGTCTCCTGCTTCATCAGGAATTCGCGCTCATTCTTCTGGATGTGGACATGCCGACGATCAACGGTTTCGAAACCGCGGCCCTGATCCGCCAGCGCGATCGATCCCACCACACGCCGATCATTTTTTTGACCGCGGTCAACAAGGCAGAACGGCATGTTTTCAAAGGCTATTCCCTAGGTGCGGTCGATTACCTGACCAAGCCGTTTGTTCCGGAGATCCTCCGATCCAAAGTTATAGCTTTCGTCGAACTTCACAGAAAAAACGAACAGGTAAAAAGACAAGCTGCATTGCTTCAGCAGATGGTCGTCGAGCTGGCCGGCAGCAACAACGAGATCCGGAAACTAAACGTTGAGCTTCAGTCCGAAAGAGACTTTATCTCGACAGTGCTGGATACTGCGGACAGCATCATTGTCGTCCTCAACGCGGAGCAGAAGATTATTCAAGCCAGCCGCGCATTCGAGCGCATTCTGGGTTATTCGCTAGCTGAAGTCCAAGGGCGCACTCTGGATTCTTTTTTTGGTTCGGCGGGGCCTCCGCAGGACCTGTCTCAGGCCGAAAACTACTGGATGTCCAAGGATGAAACGCCTCGCCTTATCGCCTGGTCCAGGACAGTGCTCAATGGTAAGGATGGAGGGCCGAATCACTTCGTGATCACGGGTAACGACATCACCGAACGCAAGCGCGCCGAAGAACAGCGCGAACAACTCATTCGCGGCGAGGCTGCGCGGCTGGAGGCCGAAGCCGCAGAGCGGCGATCCGCATTTCTTGCTGAGGCAAGCACGATGCTCGCATCGACGCTGGATTATGAGAAAACGCTCGTCAACATTTCACGTCTTGCGATTCCCACGTTCGCCGAATGGTGTTTCGTCTACCTTGCGCAGGGAAATGAAATCAGCTCGGCCTTGATTGCCCATGCGGACGTGGAAAAGGAACATGTGGCGCGCCAGTTCGAGATCCGGCTGGAAGATCTTTCGAGTACCACACTACCCGTGGTCCGTGTATTTGAGACCGGCATCCCCGAATTGTTTTCGGATATCCATGAGGAAGAGCTGAAAGACACGCTGAAGGACGAGCGGAAGTTCGAAGCTCTGACTCAGTTGGGCATTCGATCTGCCGTCGTGGTTCCCATGCCGGGCCGCCACACAGTACTTGGTGTGATCGGTTTTGTCTCGCCCAAGCCCAATCGCTATGGGTCAGCGGAACTATTTTTTGCCCAGGAGCTGGCAAGGCACATCAGCTTCGCCCTTGAAAATGCGCGGCTGTATCGCGAGGCTCAGGAAGCGAATCGCGCCAAAGACGAGTTTCTGGCCACTTTGTCGCACGAATTGCGAACACCGCTGAACGCGATCCTCGGCTGGATCCAGATTCTTCGCGCCAAGCGGCTGGACGAGGTCACCACGGCGCGCGCGTTTGAAGCCATCGAACGAAACGCAAAAGCGCAGGCCGAGCTCATCGAGGACATGCTGGATGTCTCCAGGATCATTACAGGCCGGCTTCGTCTGGAACTGCAACCCGTGGAATTGTCGTCTGCGGTAGAAGGCGCGCTCGATTCGGTCCGGCCGGCAGCGGAGGCCAAGGGAGTGCGGCTGGAATACATGCTCGATCCGAATGCGGGAGTCATTTCCGGAGATCCGCACCGGCTGCAGCAAATCGTCTGGAACCTCTTGTCGAATGCGGTGAAGTTCACGCCTGCAGGCGGACTGGTCCGGGTTAACCTCGATCGTCTCGATGGTGAGGTCAAACTGACGGTGCGGGACACGGGAAAGGGTATCAGCCCTCAATTCCTACCTTATGTTTTCGATCGTTTCCGGCAGGCGGAAATCATGATCAGCAGGACGTCGGGCGGGCTCGGCCTCGGGCTGTCGATCGCGAGACACCTTGTCGAGCTGCACGGAGGAGTCATCGAGGCCAGCAGCGAGGGTGAAGGCTGTGGCGCGACCTTCACTGTTACCTTTCCCTTTCGCGAATCACTTCCAGTCATTGCAGTCCAGAATGTCTCCTAGGGCAAGACGGAAGAGTCCACCTAAAATCGGCAGTCGAAGGCGGCCATACCTCAGCGATACGAACGCGGGCTAAAGCCGGCGACTACATGCTTGGTCAAAACGTTGTCGCAATATGTAGTCGCGGGCTTTAGCCCGCGTTTGTACTGCCGGCTCAGTCTAATCTTTGCGCTCGGCCGTCTTCTTGTTCCTGACTGGCTCAAGCAGAGGCTTCCATTCGGTGGACCGTTCCGGATGATTCGGGCAGCGAGGAAACTCGGCGCCCTCGGCAACCACCCTTTCCACGTCACAGCAAGCGCTTTTGTAAGTTGCCAACTTCCTGCACGTTTCACCGTCACCAGGCATGTCGGGACCTCCTGTCTTCCTTCCTTCGACAGCAATTAGAGTACCGTAATAGTACCCCAAACACCACAATTGCAAGGTGCGTCTGCGTACAACCCGGGCCGCTAAGATGCTTTTTTCAGCTCGTGCGAGGGAAGTGAGAAATAGAAGATCGCGCCATCACCGAGCCGGGCGTCCGCCCAGACGCGTCCGCCGTGGCGATCGATAATGCGCTGGACGGTGGCGAGGCCGATTCCGCTTCCTTCGAACTCGTTTGCGGCGTGGAGCCGCTGGAATGTTCCGAAAAGTTTCTGCGCGTGATTCATGTCGAACCCCACACCATTGTCGCGGACGTAATAGATATCTTCCTCGGCGCCTGGCTGGTAACCGACCTCAATCGTTGCCGATTCCTGATTGCGCGTGAACTTGATCGCATTGGAGAGGAGATTCTGAAAAACTTGGGTGATAAGCCTTCTGTCGCCGTAGGCCGGTGGGAGAGAGCCGACTTTGAAAGAAATTTTCCTTTGACCGCCACTGGCTGTCCTTTGTTCCTGAAATGCGGTTTGCGCCAGTTCGACCATATTGATGTCCGAAAGGACTACTTTTTCGCGGCCCAATCGCGACAGTGCGAGCAATCCGTCAATGAGCTGGCCCATCTTTTCGGTATTGCTGCGGACGATTTCAAGCAGCCGTCGTCCCTCATCGTCGAGCATATTGGAATACTCCTCGATCAGAATGCGTGTAAAGCCATCAATGGCGCGAACGGGTGCGCGCATATCATGCGACACAGAATAGGTGAAGCCTTCGAGTTCTTCCGTTTGCTGCCGCAATTCGGTCATGTCCCTGCCCGTGACGACAAAGTGTCCGCCGGCCTTCAGATCATCTGACAGAGCTTTGCAACACCATGAAATCAGCCTCCGAGTGTTTCCTTTCGTCAGCCAATATTCTTCACACTCGAGGTTCGAATTGGCCGACCTGAAAAATGCTTCCGCATTTGTCCTGTCATCGAGGTACTCCCAAAGGTAATGTCCCTGCACTTCATCGAAGGTATATCCGGTCATCGCCTCCAATGCGCGGTTCACACGCACGATTTTGCCTTCGGAATCCAGCACGAGCACCAAACTGTTCACGGTATCGAGAATGGCCGAGACAAAGTCCCTTTCAGTTTTCAACAACGCGGATTGCTGCTGGACCTCGCGCCGCTGTTTATACATGTCGACAAATGCCGAAACTTTGGATCTCAGCACGTCGGGCGAAAAAGGCTTGAAAATGTAATCGACGACGCCGAGCGAATAGCCCTGGCTGACGTGAACATCGTTCTTGCTGATCCCGGAGAGAAATATGATCGGCGTATGGAAAGACTTGTCGCGGTTCCGAATGAGGGTTGCGGTTTGAAATCCGTCCATATCCGGCATTTCCACATCAAGAAGAATGACCGCCGCATCATTCCTGAGGAGATATTTCAGAGCCTCGGGTCCAGAAGTTGCCTGGACCACATTCTGGCTCAGCCCACGAAGTATGCTCTCCAGAGCGAGAAGGTTCTGGGGGTGGTCGTCAACGAGCAGAATATTGACTTCATCAGACATCGCCTTCTTAATGATATCGAAAAAGAGCCGCGGATTGCGCAATCGGGCGCAATCCGCGGCTCTTTTTACATGAGGGAGGGTTCGATCTGCAGGACGAGTTTATCGGTCCCGCGCAGGATAAGGACCGGCGCCCTGACGCCCGGCTGGTGATCCGTGAGAATGCGGTGCAGCGCGTCAATATCGGCGACCGGGTGATCGGCAAAACCGGCAATGATGTCGCCTTCGCGCAGCCCGGCACGCTGTGCCGGGCTGTTCGGCTCGATGCTGACAACCAAGATCCCGGTCGCGGCCGGCAGATCGTGGCCACGCACCAGACGCCGATGCAGCGGGACGTTCTGCCCCGCAACACCGATGTAACCACGCCGGATCTTGCCATCTTTGATCAACCGTCCGGCGACAAAAGTCGCTGTGTTAATGGCAATCGCGAAGCACATGCCTTGCGCCGGCAAGATCACCGCAGTATTCACGCCGATGACTTCACCATTCGATGTGACTAGCGGCCCGCCCGAGTTCCCCGGATTCAACGCCGCATCGGTTTGAATGACGTTGTCAATGAGATGGCCCGACTGGGATCGCAAAGACCGCCCAAGGGCGCTAATGACGCCCGACGTCACGGTACACTGAAAACCGTAGGGATTTCCGATAGCAATAACGAGTTGCCCCACTCGAATGGATTGGGAATCTCCAAAAGTGGCCGGCACAAGATTCGCCGCGGTAATACGCACCACCGCAAGGTCTGTATCCGGATCATCTCCAACCTTGTCTGCCTGATAGCGCTGTCCGTCCGACAGCGTGACTTCAACGCCGTTCGCTCCATGAACAACGTGGCTGTTCGTGAGGATGAAACCATCCGGAGTGAAGATGAAGCCTGAGCCGGAGCCACCTCTCCGGTTCTGTTGTTGAAATTCGATATTTACTACCGAGGGATTCACGCGCTCTGCTGCCGTAATGACGGCTTCGGAATAGGCATCGAGAAGAGTAGCCATAATTCGAGCTTATGCCTGATTCGAAATTTTTCAAGACGCCGAGCCTGCGAGACTCAGGAGCGGGTCAAGTAGAACTCGATCGCTGGAGTAATGATGAGCGACAGTACCATCGAAATCAGGATGCCGCCGATGACGGCAATGGCGAGCGGCTGGAGCATTTGGGATCCGGCTCCCAAGGCGAGGGCTAGCGGCAACATGCCTGCAACGGCGGCCAGGGCCGTCATCACAATTGGCCGCAGCCGGCGGCGTCCTGCCTGAATGATAGCTTCTTCTGGTGCAAATCCGGCCGACCGGAACTTTTGGTTGGCATCCAGCAAGAGAATGCCGTTTTTGGCGACGATCCCGATCACCATGATCAGACCCATGAACGAAGAGACATTGAATGTAGTTCGGGTCATCAGGAGAGCCAGGAAAACCCCCGAGGTCGAAAAGACGGCCGAGGACAGAATCGCGACCGGAGGCGCGAACGACCGGAACTCGAAGAGCAGCACAAGGAAAATCAGCACCACCGCGAGCAGGAGAACAACGGCCAGATCGCGAAACGATTTCTGCTGCTCTTTGTAAGTGCCGCCGTATTCGACCCGAATAGAACGAGGCAACTTCAAATCGGCGACAGCTTTCTGCACCGCTGCTACGCCAGTGCCCAAATCCACTCCTTCCAGGCGCGCTGTGACTTCAACGTCACGCTGCAGATTCTCGCGGATAACTTCAGTTTGGCCGGGCAGTTCGTCGATCCTGGCCAGCGATCCAAGCGTTGCCGTCCCTCCGGATGAGTTCACGAGCATGGTATTGCTCATTGCTTCAAGTGAAGAGCGGTTTGCCGCTGGGAACCGAACGCGCAGAGTATAAGGACGGTCGTTAATAATCACCGGCGCGGCGGCGGGTTCGCCGTCCATGATGGCCGTAGTGATCACACCAAGATCGTCGGCGGCGAAACCCGTGCGGACCGAGTTCTGCGGATTGACCGTGAAAACCACAGCCGGACCGCTGGTCGTGTTATCAATGCCGTCCTCGATGTCCACGACGGCCTTCCTTTTGTTGATCGTAATCTTGTCGAGCGCGTCTGCCACCTGAGGCGCCCACGTGGAAAGGAGATCCGCATCGGGCGAAAACAGCTTCACCACCACCGGCTGGGGAGCGCCGGTCAGGTCGCCGATCATGTCCTGCAACACCTGAATGAACTCGACGTCGAGAGCGGGCTCCGCGCTTGTAACTTTCGCACGAATGTCGCTGATAATTTCATCGATGCCGCGGTTTCGCTCGTCCTTGAGTTTAACGGCGTAATCGCCCGTGTTGGGTTCGGTCACAGCCGCCAAACCGAGCTGCAAGCCCGTGCGCCGGGAAGTGCTTTCGACCTCCGGCACGGTGTGAAGAATCCGCTCGACGTGATTGAGGACGCGATTCGTCTCTTCGAGTGAACTACCTGCAGGCATAACGTAGTCGAGGACAAATCCTCCTTCATCAAACGCAGGAAGCAAATCGCTGCCCAACGCCCGGTAGGAGGCATACGAGACGACAATCAGAGCAACGCCCAGCACGCCGAGCCACGCCGCGTGTTCCAGAGCGCGACGCATCCATCGTTCGTAGATTTTGAGAATACGGCCGAAGAAGCCTCCTGTCAGGGACGCTTCCTCCGCCGCCAACATGCGCTTCATCTGCGTCACTCGTGTCGATTCGCCAGAATCGGCAATGACGCCGCTGTGCTCAGGCGACTTTCCCCGGCGGATCAGACGAGTGCTCAGATTGCTGGTCCAAACCAATGCCAGAACCAGCGATGTCAACAATGCGACGCTCATGGCAATCGCAAGAGCGCTGAAGAAGGTTCCTGTAACTCCTGTGATGGTGATCAGAGGCAGAAACACCACAATCGGGGTCAGCGTGGAACCGATCAGCGGGACCGTGAGTTCCTTGAGAGCGCTAGCGGTCGCTTGGAGCGGCCCTTCACCACCATCGCGGTGCAAGACGATGTTCTCGACCACCACGATCTTGTCGTCGATCACGAGTCCCACCGCCGCCGCGAGCCCCCCCAGCGTCATCAGGTTGAAGCTCTGACCCAGGATCTTCATTACAATGAAAGTCACTACGATCGTCACCGGGACAACCAGACCCGTCATGACGGCGGTTCCCCAGTCCCGCAGAAACAGCCAGATGATGAAGCCGGCGAGGAACAGCCCAATGATGATCGCATCGCGGACGCTTGCAATGGACTCTTTAACGATGTTGGACTGGTCGTAAAAAGGACGCATCTCAACGCCCGAGGGAAGAGTTGGGCGGATGCTTTCCATCTCCTGGTGGACTTCATCGGCAACCTGAACGGTGTTGCTGTCCGGTTGCCTGTTAACGCTGAGGAGCACGGCCGGCTTTTCATTCGCGCTTACTGCCGTATAAACCGGTGCCACAGCCGGCGCGACGGTCCCGACATCCTGAATTCGAACGGGTACGCTGTTCACGTTCTTGATAACGATGTCGCTGATCTCTTCGGGACTATGGACCTGGGCTGTAACCAGCCCGAGGAAGAGCTGGTGGTTGCGGGTCAACAAACCGGGCGAATCGATGACGTTCGTGCGATTGATAGCGGTCAGAATATCCGAAACCGCCACGTGGGAACGCAGCATCTGCGCGGGATCGATCGTCACGTGGATTTCCGGCTGCTGGCCCCCCTGGACGAGGACACTGGCCACTCCGTTCAGCCGGTTCAGGCGCGGCTTGATCTCATAGGTTGCCAACTCCCAGAGCTGCGTCTGCGGAACCTTATCGGACGTGAGACTGTAACCAATGATTGGAAAACTCGCGAAATCGAGGCGATGAGTTTGGATCTGGGCGGTGGAAGGGAGGCTGCTCTGGATACGCGATACGGCGGAATCGACCAACTGCAGCGTCTCCAGCATGTCCACGCTCCAGTCAAAAAAAAGATTGATCTCAGCCGATCCGCGGCTGGTGACGGAGCGGACCTGTTCGAGGCCCGGAACGCTGTTGACCGCTTGCTCGAGGGGACGCGTGATGGTGACTTCCATCTGCTCGATCGGCATCACACCATTGTCCACGCCGATGATGACCCGTGGGAAATTGGTCGTCGGAAACACCGCTACCGGAATGCTTAAAGCCTCATAGATTCCGACGATCGTCAGCATGACTATCAGAAAGATGATCGATTTCGAGTGGCGGGCGAACCAGTAGTTTTCCTCTCCTTTGGAGAGTGCGGTCAGCGTATCGGAAGGCGTCGGAGTTGGCTTTACATCAAGCATGACGGTAACGGGTAAGGAAAACGAAATCCCTTCCTGGCGCGGCTATGCCTCCTTCCAAGGAGGGGACCATATTCTTGCTACTGCTACTTCTCCTCCTCTTCTTCCTCTTCCTTTGGGGCCTGGATCTGAACTTTCGTTTTTGCGAATACGTTGTCATCCAATTTATCGATCTCAAACGCCCCCACCGTCACCACACGCTCACCGCTTTCGAGTCCTTCGGTCACCTGGACGATGCCCTTATCGCGGATGCCCAGGGTGACGCTTTTCTTGTGAGGCTTATTCTCGGAGTCAACCACGATTACAGATGTCCTGCCAGAAGAGCTTGTAAGTACTGCGGCTTGAGGAATGACAAGTGCGCTCGGCACGGTGTTCGCGATAACCTCCACACGCATGCTGGTTCCCGGCTTCAAACGCCCGGCGGGATTGGCGGCCTGTATCCAGACCTCGACGGTGGTACTGGTTGGGTCCAATGCCGGGCTGATTATCGTCACCTTCCCGGGGATGCCAGCGCCTCCGTCGGCAGAGAACAGATTTGCCGGGTTGCCGACTTTCAGCGCCTTCGCCCCTTCCTGGGAAATGTGAGCCCGGGCAACGACCTGGGACAGATCCATCACGGTAATAATGGGAGTGCCGCCTGCCGCCATTTCGCCAGGATAGATGGGGCGATCGGTGACGACGCCATCAATTGGGCTTGTAATCCTGGAGTAACTGAGTTGCGCCTGGGCCGTCTCATAATGTCCCCTGGCCGCGTCGCGCTGCGCCATGGCGGCTCTGAGTTCCTGATCCTTGGCGAAGCTCTGCAAAGTTTCGACGTGCGTCCGAGCTATCTCGTATTGGTTTCGGGCCTGACTCAGGTTGACCTGGGCATCGTTGACTTCCTTCTGGGCAATTGCTCCTTCCTTAAGCAACGCTTGGCGGCCGTCATAGATCTTTTGCTGCGCATCCAGGACATCCTTTGCCGCCCTGAGGTCGAGCTCCGCTTTCTGTACCTCTTGTGGCACCGTGGCCCTGGCTGTGGTTTCATAGGCCGCCTCCGCCTGTTCGTGTGCGGCCCGGCTTTCCGTAACTGCGCCTGCGAGATCCTGATTTTCAAGCTCCGCGAGCAACTGGCCGGCCCGCACATGAGCGCCCCGGTCTGCGTAGAATTTTTTGACCGGAGCAGCAATCTTCGGCACGATCGCCGCCTGCTGCATGGGATAAAGCACGGCATCGGCGTTAACTTTAAGCTGTATTGCCGAATTGAGCACCGGAGCGACGTCTACTGTGACTACTGGCTCGCCTTCGGGCTCTTTTTTCGCCGAACAGCCGCACAGCAGAAGGCCAACCGCGAAGGCGGTAATGGTTTGTACCCACAAATTCGCGCGGAACACGTGCTGGGCTTGTTCCACAAGTCGTCGGCAGCCGCTGAGCGGCGCCAGAATGTAGCCCCACGCGTGAGCGTGGGGTAAGGTGTGTTTTCTTCCAACAAAACAGTTGTGGGCCATATCTCAGAAATTCCCAGTGACGGTCTGCAACGTTGCCAGGGCAACTCGATATCGGGACTGTGCGTCGTCGTAGGCGTTGCGCATTTGCACTAGCGTGTTCTGCGCATCGACCACTTCAAGAGCCGTGGATTCGCCGGCCTGGTAACGCAGGTTGATGAGGCGCAGGCTTTCCGCTGCGAGGTCCGCCGCGTGACGTAGACCATCAACAGCGGCCCGGGCGGCCAAAG
>WNGG01000385.1_pt1 | contig 73831 bp, 59 predicted proteins | sample 5400661 | NCBI WGS metagenome assembly WNGG01 (sample SAMN13153372, study PRJNA577476) | soil metagenome | isolation source: 100 cm soil or saprolite under Garry oak tree replicate 1 | place: USA:California | collected 2016-06-15
AAGGACAGGGCTCCCGAGACGACGCCCGGGATCCAGGTGGGGCCGTTGAGGAGGGTGCCGGTGAAACCGTCACCCGAGGCGTCGAGGGCGGTCGTGCCGCTCCCGTCGTCGAGCTTCCAGTACCCGATCGGGTCACTGCCCGCGGCCGGCGTCGTGGAAAGGGTCGTGAGCGCGGCGTCGCCGGAGAGGGCGAGGTTGCCGGCGGCGTCCCTTGAGCGGACGCGGTAGTGGTAGAGGGCGCCGGACGACAGCCCGCTCAGGGTCTGGGCGTGCGCGGCGAGCAGGGTGATGGCGAGCGGCGTGCTGCTGCCGTAGGTGGTGGTCGGCCCGTACTCCACCTGCGAGTCGGAAGGGTCGTCGGTCGTCCAGGTGATGGTCGCGGTGGACGAGGTCAGCGAGCCGGCGGCGACGGCCGAGATCACCGGTGGCGTCGTGTCTTGAAGAGCCACCGTGATGGAGACCGGGCTCGAGGTGGAGATGTTGCCGGCGGCGTCGCGGGCCCGCGCCGCGAGGGTGTGGGCGCCGGCCGTGGTCGTGGCGGTGTTCCAGGAGATGGCGTACGGAGCGGTGGTGAGCTCCGACCCCAGCGTGGCGCCGTCGAGCAGGAACTGGACCCCGGCCACGCCGACATTGTCCGCCGCGCTCGCCGCGACGGGGATCGTGCCGGTGAGGTTGGATCCGGCCAGAGGAGAGGTGACCGATGCGATCGGCGGGGTGGTGTCGGATGAGGAGCCCATGATCAGCTCATAGGGGACCTTCACGATGAAGGCGTCCAGCCGGCTGCCGCCGAGGTTCGTCGTCCAGATGAAGTACCGGCCGGTCACGTCGAGGTTCCCCTTGGGCTCCTTCCCATAGTTGTCTCCGCCGCCCGATGCGCTCAGGTCGGTCATCACCGGGGCGACGACCAGGTTGTTCAGCGAGCCGTCGAGGCGGAAGCAGACGATCTCGTTGGCCACGTTCAGCACGCTATCGGCGTTGCTGCCGCAGGCGAACTGCTGGTCCGGCGCCACACCCGGTTTGGCGTTGCCGTGGGCGATGTGATTGGCGGCCCCGAGGCTCCAGCTCTTGTTGTAGTGGACCACCGGCCCCTTGACGACGGGAGGACCGAAGGTCCAGAGCAGCGTCGCGTTGGGGAGCGGGTTCCAGTTGTCCGCTCCCGCCATGTAGCCGTATCCGGTATCGTTGTGCCCCGGCGCGCCGTCCTGGTCCCAGATGGTGGTCTGCACGCCGGTATCCAGGTTGACGATGACGTTCTCGTTGTCGTACAGCCCGTCGATGTTTTCCAGGATCACCAGCCAGTGCCCGCTCTTGTCGACCTCGCATTCGTCGAAGCCTCCCTGCGCGGGGTAATACAGGAACTGCTTGGTGTCCTCGCGGTAGACCATGCAGCCGAGCATGTCGTAGTTCCCGAAGTTGTTCCGCACCGTGGCGGAGTGCACCCGGTCGTCGTCGCTCGAGTGCATCTGCCAGATCTCCTTGTCGGCCCCGAACCGAGCGGTGATGTCGAAGACCGTCTCGAACTGCTTTGTCATGACGTCGTAGCGCAGCATCCGCAAGCCGTCGTCGATGTAGATCTTGGTCGGCTGCGCGCCGCTCCAATACCAGCCCTCGCCGGTCCTCCAGCTGTAGGGAGAGCTCGCGTCGAAGAGAGGCCCGAGGCTGTTCACCTCGCCGGTGACCTTGTCGTAGCTGAAGAGGCTCGGTCCGGCGCCTCCCCGGGCCCTGTCCATCCCGAGGAAGATGAGGACCTGGTTGCTCGCGACGTGGTTGTTCATGTTCCGCCAATACGAGTAACCGACGTAGTTCACGCAGTCGGCCCCGCCGCAGTCGGATCCGTTGGTCAACCGGATCCCCTTCGAGTTGTAGGGAGAGGGGAAGGTGAACTCCCCGCGCGCCGGCAGGAAGGCCTGGATCTGCGCCGCCGTCAGGCGCGGCCTCACGGAAGTGTCGCTGTCGGCCTCGACGAACCCTCCCGGCGCCGTCGATTGCGCCAGCAGCGGCGCGACCGACACGAGAGAGGCGGCGATGAGGCAGGCGAGAACGAACGAACGTCGAGCGGCAGACCCACGGCTCCCAGCGAACATGGTGCCCTCCCGGCTACGCGGAAGACCACCCGTTCCCTGGGTGCTTCTGTGATGTCCCTGTCCTTCGGCAGCCAGGCTGTCAGGCCGATCGCCTGATCCTTGGCTTTGCGTCCCCGCCTCGCGACGGGTTTGCCCTTATCGGGAAGGGGTCTCCGCTACCCAATGTCGCTGTTCATGTCAGCAAGCGTGGTGCCACGAACCGTGCCCTCGGGATCGAGGCGACGAGCGACCCTGGAATCAACGTCTTAGGATGCTGTGGTCATCGTCGTCGGGTCGGCTCCGCTCCGTCTTCCGAGTGCCTCGGGGTTACCAAAGCGGATCGCCGCCTTACGAAATGGTGGCGGGCCTCTCCGCGTGGCTCGCCGGCCGACGCGCGGCGGGGAGCGCCCGCGCCTGAGAGGGGCGCCTCAGCCGGCCGGGCGCTCCCGCACACCGCCGCTCTCCTCCCGCTGCAGGCCGGAGGTCGCCTCGTCCCAGTCGACGTAGAGGTGGGCCAGGTCGATCTCGATCGCCTTCTTCTCCTCGCCCAGGCGGCGGGCGAGCCCGGGCTCCTTGTAGGTCTCGGACGAGGACATCGCCGCCTCGATCTCCTTGAGGCGGGTCTCCAGCGGGAGGATCCGCATCTCGAGGGAGGCGATACGCTCGCGCAGGAGGCGGAGCTCGCGGCCCTTCCGGTTGCGCGTTTCCGCATCGGCGCGGCGCTGCTCGCGGACGTTGGCCGTGCCGCGAGGCGCCCCCGCGCCACGCCCCCCGGCCGGCGCACCCCCCTCCTGCACCGGCCGGACGCGCCCGGGACGCTCGGCTGCGGGCGGCGCGGCGCCGCCGTCGCGACCGTGCGCCGTCCGATCCCGGGGCGGGCCGATAGCTCGGGCGCGGGAGACCCCGGCCTCCTTCGCCAACGCCTCTCTCCCTCCCGGGCCCCTCGCGCCCGCTCCTTTTCCGCCGATCCCCCTCGTGGCGGCGCCGCTCCGGGAGGCGGCGAGGTAGTCGTCGTACCCGCCGTCGTACAGCGCCAGCCGTCCGTCGCGGAAGGCCGCGACGCGCGTCGCCACCTTGTTGATGAAGTAGCGGTCGTGCGACACGAAGAGGAGGGTCCCGCCGTAGCCGGCGAGGGCATCCTCGAGCGCCTCGCGGGTCGGCAGGTCGAGGTGGTTCGTCGGCTCGTCCAGGAGGAGGAAGTTCCCCGGATCGAGCGTCAGCCTCGCCAGCGCCAGCCGGTTCTTCTCGCCGCCGCTCAGCACCTCGACCTTCTTGAAGGCGTCGTCCCCCGAGAACTGGAAGATGCCGAGGAGCGAACGGAGCTGTCCGGGGGATTTCGCGGGGGCCCACGCCTGCATCTCCTGCAGGACCGTCCTCCCCGGCGTCAGCGTCTCGAGGACGTGCTGGGCGAAGTAGTGGAGGACCACCTTGTCCCCGACCTCCATGGTGCCGGCGTCGGCCGGCTCGCGTCCCGCGACCAGCCGCAGGAGCGTGCTCTTGCCGCAGCCGTTCGGCCCGATCAGGGCGACGCGGTCGCCCCTCCAGATCTCGAGGTCGAGGTCCTCCAGCACCGGCCGCCCGTCGTACGACTTGCGGACGCCCGACAGCAGCGTCACCCTCTGCGCCGAGCGCGTCACCGCAGGGAAGGAGAAGCGCCATCCCTGCTCCTCGGCCATCACCTCGGTACGCTCCATCTTCTCGAGCATCTTGATCCGGGACTGCACCTGGCGTGCCTTCGTCGCCTTGTAGCGGAAACGCTCGATGAAGCGCTCGATGTCCTCGACGCGGTGCGCCTCCGAAGCGGCCTTCTTCGCGGCGAGCTCGCGCGCCGTCTCCTTCTCGGCGCGGTAACGGTCGTAGTTGCCGGGCCAGAGGCGCAGGCGCCCTCCCTCCAGCTCGGCGATCGAGCGGACCAGCCGGTTGAGGAAGGCGCGGTCGTGCGACACGATGACCAGCGCCGACGGGACATCCGAGAGGAAGTTCTCGAGCCAGGCGACCGCGTCCAGGTCGAGATGGTTGGTCGGCTCGTCGAGGAGGAGGTAGTCGGGCCGCAGCAGCAGGAGGGCGCCCAGGGCGGCGCGCATCCGGAAGCCGCCGGAGAACTCGCGCAGAGGCCGCGCGTGGTCGGCCGGAGCGAAGCCGAGACCTCCGAGGATCGCCTTGGCCCGTGTCTCCAGATCGAAGCCGCCGGCCGCCTCGAAGCGATGCTGCAGATCGCCGGCCCGGCGCGTCAGGCTCTCCTGCCGCTCGCCTGTCGCCTCGGCCATCTCGTGGTGCAGCCGCTCGAGCTCCCGCTCCATCGCCGCGATCTCGGAGAAGGGGGCGAGCAGCGCGTCGAGCACCGTCCCCTCGGCGAGCCGGGCTCCCTCCTGGGGAAGGTAGCCGATCGTGGTCCCGCGGACGATGTCGATCGCGCCGCGGTCCGGCTCCTCCTGCCCGGCGATCAATCTGAGGATGGTGGTCTTGCCGGCCCCGTTCGGACCGACGAGGCCGACTCGCGAGCGGGGCGCGACCCCCCAGTCGATTCCCCTCAGGACCTCGTGCACGCCGTAGGCGCGCGTCACGCCGCTCAGCCGGATCATGCGGGAAGTCTACTCTCAGTCGGCGGTGCCGCCGCCGTCGACGGCCAGGGCGGCGCCGGTCATGAACGACGCGTCGTCCGAAGCCAGGAAGAGGGCCGCCCGGGCGATCTCCTCGGGCCGTCCGATCCGGCCGAGCGGCCGGTTGGCCGCTCCCGCGAGGTAGGCCTCCCACGTCATGCCGCGCCGGCGGGCGTCCTCCGGGAGCATCGGCGTCTCGACGTCCCCCGGGCAGAGGCAGTTGACCCGGATCCCCTGGCGGCCGTGGTCGATCGCCATCGCCTTCGTCAGGAGCACGACACCCCCCTTGGCCGCGCAGTAGGCGGCCGCCGCGTCCCCGCCGACCAACCCCCAACCGCTGCTGTTGTTGATGATCACGCCGCGCCCGCGGGCGATCATCGCCGGCAGCGCGAACTTCGACATCAGGAAGGTCCCCTTGAGGCTGATGTCGATGGTCTCGTCCCACTCCTCCTCGGTGCAGTCGGGCACCGTGTGAGGGACGAAGACGCCGGCGTTGTTGAAGAGGATGTCGAGGCGCCCGAAGGCCCGGATCGTCTCCTCGACGGCGCGACGGCAGTCGGCGGCGAGACGGACGTCCGAGCGGATGAACAGGGCCTTCCCGCCGGCCGTCTCGATCTGGCCCACGACCTCACGGCCCCGCGCCTCGTTCCGGCCTGTGAGGCCGACACGAGCCCCTTCCTGCGCGAAGAGAACGGCCGTGGCCCGGCCGATGCCGGAGGTGCCTCCGGTGATCAGAGCGACCCGGTCCGCGAGACGCATCGTTTCCCCCCTCAGGATCCCGCCAGGAAGCCGCCGTCGATGACCAGCGCCGCCCCCGTGACGAACGAGGAGGCGTCAGCGGCGAGGTAGAGGGCCGCCCGGGCCACGTCCTCCGGGGTCCCGACGCGACGAAGCGGATTCGCGGCCGCGCAGGCCAGAAAGCGATCGGTCGTCTCGCCGAGCTGATCGGCCTCGCCTCGGAGCATCGGCGTGTCGATGTCGCCGGGGCAGAGGCAGTTGACGCGGATCCTCTGGCGGCCGTGGTCGATCGCCATCGCCTTCGTCAGCAGGACGACCGCCCCCTTCGAGGCGCAGTAGGCGGCCGCGCGCTCGCCCCCGACCAGCCCCCAGTTGGACGCCGTGTTGATGATGGAACCGCCGCCCGCGCGCGCCATCAGGGGGATCGCCCGCCTCGACATGAGGAAGATCGACTTGACGTTGATCTCCATGGTCCGGTCCCAGTCCGCCTCGCTCGTGTCGACCACCGTGGCGCGCCGGATGATCCCGGCGTTGTTGACCAGGACGTGCAGGCCGCCGAGATCCCGGACGGCGCGCCGCACGATCCGATCGCAGTCGGCCGCGCTCGACACGTCGGCGCGCTCGAAGATCGCCCGGCCGCCCGTCTCGGCGATCGCGCGCGCCACGGCCGTCCCGCCCGCTTCGTCGAGATCCGCCAGGGCGACCGTCGCCCCCTCCTGGGCGAAGAGGAGGGCGATGCCGCGGCCGATCCCGGAGGCGGCTCCGGTGACCAGCGCCACCCGGCCGTCGAGCGCGCCGCCGCGCCCCGTGCGAGCCATCCGCGCCCCGCTACCGGCTCGCCAGGCCGCCGGCGCTCTCCGCACCGTCGATGGTGTAGACGTGGCCGGTGATGTAGGCGGCGTCGTCGGAGGCGAGGAAGGCGAAGAGCGCCGCGATCTCCTCCGGTTTCGCGTGGCGCCGGAGGGGGATCTTCTGGTTCACCGCCTCGAGCATCTCGTCGGTGTACTCGGCGCGCTGCATCGGCGTCAGCACGTAGCCCGGCGCGACCGCGTTCACGCGCACCTGCGGCGCCAGCTCCAGGGCCATCGTCTTGGTCAGCGCGATCACGCCCGCCTTGGTGGCGTTGTAGTCGGCGTAGAAGGGGTAGCCGACGACGCCGTTGGTCGAGGCGGTGTGGAGGATGACGCCTCTCCCGCGCTCGACCATGTGGCGCGCCGCCGTCTGCGCCACGTAGAAGACCCCGGTCAGGTTGACCGCGAGGATCGTGTCCCACTCCTCCGGCGTGATCTCGAGGAAGGGGTGGCGGATGCTGATGCCGGCGTTGTTGATGAGGACGTCGACGCCCCCCATCAGACGCACCGCTTCCGCGAAGGCCGTCCGGACCTGGGCGAGGTCCGAGACGTCGCCGCCCAGAGCGCCCGACAGCGCCGGCAGCTGCCGGACGATCTGCTTCCGCGCCCGGGCGTCCCGGTCGAGGACGCAGACCTTCGCGCCTTCCTCCAGGAAACGGGCGGCCGTGGCCGCTCCAATGCCGCTCGCGCCTCCCGTGACCAGCACGCCCTTGCCCTCGAGCCCCCGCATCGCCATCCTCGCTCGCCCCGGCCGAGAGTCTACACGTCCAGGACGAGGGCTTCAACGCTCCGGCGCTCGCCGTCAGGGGATCAGGACGATCTTGCCGTGGGCCCCGGGCTCCATCACCGCCTCGTGGGCGCGGGCCGCCTCGGCGAGCGGCAGCTCGCGGCCGACGACCGGGCGCAGCGTGCCGTTCTCGAGACCGGCGACCAGCGCCGCATGGATCGCCGCGGTGTCGCGCTCGCCGGCGTTGAAGAGGGACATCCCGAGGATGGAAGCGTCGCGGCTCATCGCGTCGCGCGGGTCGATCGTGACCGTGCCGCGGCTCCCGATGACGACGACCCGCCCCGCCGGGGCGAGGAGCCTGAGGTCCGTCCCGAGGTTCAGGTTGGCGATCATCTCCAGGATCACGTCGACCCCGCGCCCGCCGGTGATCTCGAGGATGCGATCCTGGTAGCCGGGCGCGCGGTGATCGATCACGTGATGCGCCCCCTGCGCCGCGACCAGCTCGCGCCCCTTCGGCGTGCCGGCGGTTCCGAGGACGCGCATGCCGCTGGCCCGCGCGAGCTGCACCGCCGCGACCCCGACCCCGCCGCTCGCGCCATGCACCAGCACCGTCTCGTCGGGCGTGGCGCGGGCGCGCTGGAAGAGCGCGCGGTAGGCGGTGGCGTAGGGGACCGGGACGGCGGCCCCCTGCGCGAAGGAGACCTTCTCCGGAAGCGGATGGAGCTGCGATTCGGCGCAGAGGGCCAGCTCCGCGTACGCGCCGCTCGCCGTCCCGGCGGCGTAGACTCTCGCCCCCTCGGAGAAGCCGGTCACGCCGACGCCGACCGCCTCCACGATGCCGGCGGCGTCCAGGCCGGGGGTGTACGGCAGGGAAGGCTTCCGCGGGTACGTCCCGGCCCGGATGTAGGTGTCGGCGGGGTTGACGCCGATCGCCTTCACCCCCACGACGACCTGCCCCGGCCCCGGCTTCGGGTTCGGCACCTCCTCCAGCTGCAAGACCTCCGGGCCGCCGAAGCGGTGGACTCGGATCGCTTTCATGGCGTCTCCCTCAGGGGGTGACGACGGCGCGGAAGCGGACCGAGCCGTCGGCGACGCGCTCGTAGGCCCGGTCGATCTCCTTCAGGGGGTAGGTCTCGGCGATCACCTTCACCTTCCCCTTCGCCGCGTAGTCGAGCGCCTCATACAGGTGCTCGGGATTGTTCTGCGTCGAGCCGATGAGACGCCCCCGGAGGAAGACGAACTGGGAGGTGATCGGCAGCGTCTCGCCCGAGGCCCCCATCACGACCAGCCGCCCGTCCGGGCGCAGCCCCTTCAGCGCGTCGGCGGTCGCCTGGTACGAGTTGCTCGTCCCGAGGATGACGTCGGCGCCGCCGGCGGCGCGCAGGGCCTCGCCGTCCGCCACCACGTCGTCGGCGCCGAGCCCTCGGATCAGCTTCTCCTTGTCCCTGGAGTGCGTCACGGCGATCGTCGGGAAGCCGGCGGCCTTGGCGTACTGGACCGCGAGGTGCCCGAGCCCGCCGACGCCGACCACCGCGACCCTCTCGTGCGGCTTGGGGTCGCCGAAGCGCAGGCCGCTCCAGACCGTGTAGCCGGCGCAGAAGATCGGCGCCGCCTGCTCGAAGGAGAGCGCCTCCGGGATCAGGACGGTCGCCGCGGCGTTCGCCAGCATGTACTCCGCGTGGCCGCCCTGGGTCACGAGGCCGGTGACGACCTGCTCCGGGCAGAAGAGCGGCTTTCCCCGCTGGCACCACTCGCAGCGGCCGCACGATCCCTGGGACCATGGGACGCCGACGCGATCGCCGGCGCGGCGCGTCGTGACGCCCGCGCCGAGGGCCACGATCTCGCCGACCGGCTCGTGCCCGAGCGTGCGGGGGAACCGCGTGGGCAGGACTCCTTCCGTGATGTGAACGTCGGTGTAGCAGAGACCGCTGGCGCGGATCCTGATCAGGACCTGGTTGGGTCCGGGCTCCGGGGTGGGAACTTCGCGGACTTCCCATCGGCCGTGGACGGCCGGGACGACTGCGGCTCGCATCGTTGGACTCCTTTCATCCCTGCGCTCTGGCGCTCTCGGGCGGCACGCGCCCCCGATCACGTATACAGGAGAGAGGGAGAAATGCCAAGTACGCACCCGCCGGTGATCGACGCACCGGGGCGGTACGGTCAGCCGGCCGTTCCGACGACGGGCGGCAGATAGGGGAGCGTGCGCGCGAAGAGCCAGCAGAGGAAGACGACGACCGGCGCGTGGAAGAGGAGCTGCAGGATCGAGAAGCCGGCGAGGTCGCGGGCGCGAACGTTCAGGATCCCCATGAGCGGCAGCATCCAGAAGGGGTTGATCAGGTTGGGTAGCGCCTCGGCGGCGTTGTAGATCTGGACCGTCCAGCCGAGATGGACCTGGAGCGTGTTCGCCGCCGCCATGACGTACGGCGCCTCCACGACCCACTTCCCCCCGCCCGACGGAACAAAGAGACCGAGGATCGCGGAGTAGAGGGCGACGACGATCGGGAAGGTCCCCTTCGTCGTCACCCTGACGAAGAGATCCGCCATGACGGTCGCGATGGCGGTCTTCGAGATCAGCCCGAAAATCCCGCCGTAGAAGGGGAACTGGATCAGGACCCCGGCCGTGGCCGGGACCGATCGCGCCACCGCCTTGAGGAAGGAACGCGGCCGCCAGTGGAGAAGGAGGCCGATCGCCAGGAAGGCGAAGTTGAAGGTGTTCAGGTCGAGCGCCGCGAGGCCGCCCTTGTCGCGGACCCCCACCACGAGGCCGGCGATCATCAGGCCGGCGACGGCGACGCTCAGGACCGGACTGTCGTCCAGCTTCTCTCCCGGCGTGGCCGCGCGCCTCCGCTCCACGACCAGCGGCTCGTAGCGGATCCCCGCCTCCTCGGCGGTCTTCGCCTCCTCCGGCTGCGGGCAGGAGACGTAGGCGACCGTGACGGAGACGGCGATGAGCAGGGCGGCGGTGACGAGGCTCTGCCAGAGGAAGATCGTCTGCGACAGCGGGATCACGCCGGTCGTCGCCAGGAGGGCCGGCGGCATGGAGGATCGGGTCGCCTGCATCAGCGCCGCCGAGGAGGAGAGGCCGAGGGCCCAGACGCTCCCGAGGCCGAGGTAGGCAGCGGCGCCGATCGCGCGATAGTCGACACGTGGCACGCGGCGGCTGATCTCCCGCACCAGGAGCCCCGAGAAGATCAGCGACAGGCCCCAGGAGAGGAGCGAGGTCGTCATGGCGAAGAAGGCGACGAAGGCGACGGCACCGCGCGGCGATCGCGGCGCCGAGGCGAGCCTCTGGATGAGCCGGGCGACGGGGGGCGAGCTGGCGACGACGAAGCCGCCCACGATGACGAGCATCATCTGCATCGTGAACGGTACGAGGACCCAGAAGCCGTTCCCGAACTCCGTCACCAGCTTGAGCGGCTTCTCCCCGAGCGCGAGCCCGGCGACGAGAACGATGACCACCGCTCCGAGCGCGAAGACGAAGGCGTCCGGGAAATAACGCTCGCAGGCGTCGGCCAGCCGACGCCCGGCGCGCGCCAGGGGGGCGCCGCCGGAACGGCCTCCCTCTTTCGTCGCTTCGGGCACCCGGGTCCTCCCGCTCTCCTGCGCCGGGCGGTCGGATCGATCCACGTGTCGGCACTATAACCGATCTCGACCCGCCGGGCCGGCCGACCCGCTTCTGGGCGGATGGTATAATTCGCGCCTATGGATCGCCTGAAGGACAGCCTGCTGGAGCTGGTGATCGAGACCTCCACCAACCTGCCGCCCGATGTGCGGCGCGCCATGGCGCGCGCCGACGAGACCGAGCGGCCCGAGAGCCGATCGGCGCAGGCGCTCCACGTCATCGCCACCAACATCGACATGGCGTCCGACGGCAGGGGGCCGATCTGCCAGGACACCGGCTGGCCGACGTTCGAGGTGCGGGCGCCGATCGGCGCGAGCCAGATCCGGATCGAGGAGGCGATCCGTCAGGCCCTCGCCGAGGCGACGCGGCTCGGGAAGCTGCGGCCGAACTCGGTCGACTCGCTCACGGGGAAGAACAGCGGGGACAACCTGGGGCCCGGGACGCCGACGGTCCATTTCCACCAGTGGGAGCGCGAGGGCGAGATCGAGGTGAGGCCCCTCCTCAAGGGGGGCGGTTGCGAGAACAAGAACATCCAGTACTCCCTGCCGGCGGAGCTGCCGCACCTGGGTTCCGCCGATCGCAACCTCGACGGCGTGCGCAAGTGCCTGCTGCACGCCGTCTGGCAGGCCCAGGGGCAGGGGTGCAGCGCCGGCGCCCTCGGCGCCTGCGTCGGCGGCGACCGCACCACGGGCTACGAGCACGCGAAGCTGCAGCTCTTCCGGACGCTCGACGACCTCAACCCCGACCCGAAGCTCGCCGCGCTGGAGGATTACATCGTCCGGACCTCGAACACCCTCGGGATCGGCACGATGGGATTCGGGGGCGGCGTGACGCTCATCGGCTGCAAGGTCGGGGCGATCAACCGCCTGCCGGCCTCGTTCTTCGTGTCGGTCGCCTACGACTGCTGGGCCTTCCGCCGTCTCGGCGTCGTCCTCGACGCCGGCACCGGCGCGATCAGGCGCTGGCTCTACAAGGACGACGCGGCGCCGCCGAGGATGCCGGCGCAGGAGGGGTTCGCCCGCACGGGACGCGAGGTGCCGATCCGGCCGCCGCTCACCGACGAGCAGGTCCGCCGCCTCAAGGTGGGCGACGTCGTGATGATCAGCGGCATGATGTACACCGGGCGCGACGCCGTCCATCATTACCTCATGAAGCGGCCGCCGCCGGTCGATCTGCGCGGCCAGGTCCTCTACCACTGCGGGCCGGTGGTGCTGAAGGACGACGGAGGCTGGCGGATCACGGCCGCCGGCCCCACGACCAGCTCCCGCGAGGAGCCGTACGAGGCCGACATCATCGCGCGCTACGGCATCAGGGCGGTGATGGGGAAGGGGGGCATGGGGCCGCGCACGCTCCAGGCGCTGAAGAGGCACGGCGCCCTCTACCTCAACGCCATCGGCGGGGCGGCGCAGTACTACGCCCGCTGCATCGAGAAGGTGGAAGGGGTCGATCTCCTGGATCTCGGCGTGCCGGAGGCGATGTGGCACCTGCGGGTGAAGGACTTCCCGGCGATCGTGACGATGGACGCCGCCGGCAACTCGCTGCACGCCGACGTCGAGGACGCCTCGGCGGCCCTCCTCAAGGCGCTGTCCGCCCCGGTCTTCTAGGGACCCGTCCTCCGGACGCGGACGGGCTCCCGCGGCCGCGTCTCACCGCCCCCTCGTTCCGCCAGCAGCCGATCCAATTCGACCTTGAGCCGCGCCAGCACCTCGTCGTAGCGGAAGGCGCCGATCGTCTCCGACTTGCGCTTGAGGTTGACGTGGGTGGGGGCGCACCAGAGGCCGAGGTCGGCGTCGTCGGTCTCCCCCGGCCCGTTCACGCGGCAGCCCATCACGGCGATCGTCAGGGCGTGGTCGCGGGCATAGGCGGCCAGGTCGCGGACCTTCTCCGCCAGCTCGACGAACGCCTCGTTCTCCACGCGCGAGCAGGAGGGGCAGGAGATGATGTTCAGCCTCTTGCCGAGGTTCTCGGGGACCGAGCGGAAGCGTCCGAGAGCGATGTCCTCCAGGATCCGCCGCCCGGCCGCGATCTCCTCCCCCTTCCGATCGTTCGGCAGGGTGAGCGACACGCGGATCGTGTCGCCGATGCCGCGGGAGACGAGCTGCTCGAACGCGACCCGCGTCTTGATCACGCCGTCGGGCGGCAGGCCGGCCTCGGTGACGCCGAGGTGCAGCGGCACGTCCGGCCGGCGGGCGGCGAAGCGGCGGTTGGCGTCGATCACCTTCGCCGGGTCGGAATCCTTGAGGGAGACGATGTAGCGGGTGAAGCCGAGGTCGTCGAGCAGGGCGCAGTGCTCCAGCGCCGACTCGACCATCTCGGCGACCGAGTCGCCCCCGAAGCGGCCGGCCTTCGCCGGGTCGATCGAGCCGCAGTTGACGCCCACGCGGATCGCGCGGTCGTGCTTCGCGGCCACCTCGGCCAGGAAGGCGACCTTGTCGCCCACCGGCCGGCTCTTCTCGTGATGGTAGAGGTGGCCCGGGTTGTAGCGGATCTTCTCGACGTGCGGCGCCACCTGCGCCGCGAGCCGGTAGTTCTCCTGCAGGTCGACCGACAGGTTGGCAGAGACCCGGTCGCGGATCGCCGGCAGGGCGGCGGCGTCCGCGGCGCTGTCGACCGCGAGCCGGACGAGGTCGGCGCCGGCGCGCTCCAGGTCGAGGATCTGCCTGACGGTCGCCTCGACGTCCGAGGTGCGGGTGGCGCACATGCTCTGCACGGCGATCGGGTGGCCGCCGCCGATGGTGGTCCGGCCGACCCGCACGGGGCGGGTCGGATTGCGGGGACGTGCGTCGGCTCCTGGCATGACGCAGGGATCTTAGCACGGCGGGTCGGCCCGGAGCCGACGCCTCCCGGCGGAAGGCCGGGCTCCTAGGCGGGGCCGGGCGGCGCGGGCCCGGGGCTTTCGGCAGCGCGCCGTCCGGCTCCCCGGGGGACGATTCCCCGGCGCAGGAGATCGATCGGATAGAAGGTGCCACGCCAGCGCACTCCTCCCCGGCGCAGCGTCCGGAGGGTGGAGTTCCAGGCCGCCCCCAGGAGGAGGAGGACCGCGATCGGGTGCAGAAGCGCCAGCAGCGGGGCGGGGACCCCGAGGGAGCGTGCCTGGCGTGACGAAATCAGGAGGATCATCGTCGCCTGGAGCGCGAGCGGCGCCCACGGTGCCGCCGCCGCGGCCGGCGAGGATCGCCCGGCGGTTCCCTGGATGGACGATCCCGCGAGGGCGAGGATCGCAGGCCCGAAGGTCAGCGCCAACGCGATCAGAGTGAAGGCCGCGACCTGCCACAGCGAGTAGTCGAACCCGGCGAAGAAGTTCTTCTCCAGCCCGCGAATGACCTCGAGCGTCCCCTCCTGCCAGCGGCAGCGGACAAGATCCCTCCCATCGTAGAAGCGCTGGCGGGCGCCGCTCTCCTTCAGCAGCCTCCCCAGCTTGAAGTCGTCGGCGATCTCCATCCGGAGGAGATCGTGCCCCCCGATCCGCTCGTACGCGCTGCGCCGCACCAGATTGAAGGCGCCGATTCCGCCCCCGCAGCGCGGCCGGTCGCGCTCCATCTCGAAGGCGCGGGTGGCGGTGAGATACATCTGCCCGAACACCGCCATCAGGCCCGCGTGCAACGGGGACATCGGCCGCGAGTCGGGGATCACGGCGACATGGTCCAGGCGGTCGCGCCCGGCCAGGCGTACGACGCGCGCCAGGGTGTCGCCGCGCAGGAGCTCGACGTCGCCGTCCATGAACAGGATCCAGTCCCCGCGCGCCCTTTCCGCCCCTCGACGGCAGGCGTGCACCTTCCCCAGCCAGCCCTCCGGGAGCGCCTCGACGCGCACCACCCGCAGGCGCCCGGCGGCGTTCCCGGCCGGATTGACGGCCAGCTCGTCGAGGATCTCCGACGTGCCGTCGGCCGACCGATCATCCACGACGACCACCTCCAGATCCGGGTAGCGCTGGGCCAGGAGGCCGCGCACCGTCCGCGCGATCCTTCCGGCCTCGTCGCGCGCCGTGACGACGACGGAGAGTGTCGTCAGGGGGCGATCCGCGCGCGGAGCCTTCGGCGTCGTTGAGAGGTCTGGAGCCGTGGAGGTTCCAGGCTCGCCCTCCAGGACTTCACGCAGCGGCCGGATGGCCCGCAGGGACGCGAGGACCGCGAGTCCCAGGATCAGCCAGGACGCGCCGAGGAGCGCTCCGGCGGCCGGCGGGACCATGCCGCCCGCAATCACCGTTGTCGACGACGGCACGCCCGCCGACGTCGCCCGTGATCGTGCAGCCCGATCACTAGGTCGATCCCGGGATCGCCATGACCGCGGAGCGGGCGATCTCGTCCTGGCGGACCTTGTCGATCTCGAACGCATCGAGCGAGGCGGTCAGCCGGACGAGCGCCTGGTTGAACGTGGGCAGGGTCTTGCGGCCGCGGGTGAGCGGGCTGCAGCGCGCCAGGACGAAGTTCTTGACGAAGGGGTGCCGGATGCCTCGGCGCTTCAGCTTCTCGACGACCGTCGCGAGCGCCGCGTCGGCCTCCCGCACGCGCTCGGCCCGGTTCTGGCGCTCGGCGTAGGCCGCCTTGAGCGGATTCTTGAGGAACGCGTCGACGCGCCTCAGGATGGCGGAGAAGGCGCTGCCGGCGAAGCGCGCGTTCGTCTCGTAGACCAACCCGAGGGTGACGAAGTGCGGCTCCTCGAACTGGAAGGCGAACGCCGACTCGTCCCGTCTCTCGCCCCGCTCCAGGAGCCCGCGGTACATCCGGATGACCTCCAGCGACTTCTCCTTGAGGTTGTGGGCCTTCTCCGTGTTGAGCGCCAGGATCTGGAAGGCGACGTCGGTCTCGGGGATCACGATGGCCGGCACCAGGGCCGCCTTGAGCTTCTCAAGGACATGGCGCCGGTGGTTGCCGTTGGGCGTCCAGTAGACTCCGTCGGCGCGGACGGCGACCAGGGGATCGATGAAGCGGTCGATCTTCCGGACCACCTTGAGGAGTCGCTCGGCGTGCGCCTTGGAGAGGTCCCTCTGGTAGGGCGTCGGCTGCACCTTGTCGCGCGGCAGCAGGGCGAAGATCTGCCAGTGGCCGCCGACCGGCTCGCGATAGAGCGCCAGGGCGGCCCCTCCGTCCTGGTCGATCTGGCCCGCCAGGCGCACCACCTCGGCCGGCGGTTCCTCGCCGTCCGGGTGCATCGAGAACCCCATGCGCGCCACGGGCTTCCTCGCGGTCTCCGCCCGTTATTCGGGGCAGACGGTGAGCCGGCTCTTGACCGCCTTCACTTTCTTCACCTTCTTCGCGACGGCGACCGCCTTCTTGATGAAGTCCGAGGTCTCCGCGCATCCCTTGAGCGTCACCACGCAATCGTCGGTCTCGACGTTGATCTTGAGGGCCCCGGTCGGGCTCCTGGCCGCCAGCCGCGCCTTGACGTCGGCCGTGATCAGGGCGTCGGGGCAGCTGTCGACCGCGGCCCGGGCGATCTCGGCCGCTCCGGGAAAAAGCAGGGCGCCGAGAGCCAGGCCCGCGGCGAGGGCGCGCCGGGGGAACGGTCGCAGGTTCCTGGAACGAGCGAGGGGCATGACGGACACCTCCCGCGAGACATTACCGCGAAGGGTTCGATCCGGGCAAGAGCGTCTCCGGCACCGGGCGGGCAGACGCGGTAGAATGTTGGCCACGGCGGAGCGATGAACGCACCGAAGAGACCGGTGATGCGATGGGAGGATGGCCAGTCAAGGGGGAGCAATCCATGACGAAGACTCGACGGGCGGGGGCCGCACGCGGGCTGGCGCTCGGGATGATGCTCGCGGCTTTGTCGGCGGGCCCCGCAGCGGCGGGGCACGCATTCCCGATCGGTGCCATCTACACTTCGCCGGAGGCGATCGGAGAGGCGCAGGCGATCCTGGCAAGGATCGACCTTCTGAAGCCGGGCACGTACACGAAGGGTGACCTGGATCAGCCGACGATCGACGCGCTCCGGCGGTTCCAGCGCAGCCACTTCCTGAGGCCGTCGGGGCGGCTCGACCCCGAGACGATGGGTCTCCTGAGCAGCCACGCCGGCGGCCCGGCCAAGTCGGAGAGCGCCATGCCGGCGGCCCCCGCAGAAGCTCCGCCGACACCCGCCGCGCCGACGCGAGGGAAGGGGGCCTTGGTCGGGAGCGCGAGGACGCCGCGCGCCGGGGGAGAGCCGGTCGCCGCGATCCGGACGCTGCCCGAGACCGGATCGGTCCACGCGACCCGGACAGGATCCGAGAGGCCCCTCGTCGAGACCCGGGCGGGATCCTAGAGCTGCTTGACGCTGAGTCGCCGGTCCTTGGGGATCGACTTGCCGTGCGCTCCCCGCCTCGAACGGCGCCGGACCAGCGACCGTGGATCGCTGTACCCCTTGGGGTACCAGAACCCCGTGCGGTCCCTCTGGCCCGGAGGGAGAACGGTCTCCTCGTCCCACGGATCGACACCCCTGACTCGTACCGACACGGCGACCCCCCCTGCCGTTCCGGCGAGCGAACCGTGAATTGTCGAGACCTCGGCGAACGCCTGCGATTGTAGTCGATCGCCGCGCGGAGGGTCCCCGGCCTCGCGAGAAATCACGCGGTCGGCCGTGGCGCCGACGGCGTTTCACGATGAGGGCCAAAGGTCGCGGATCCGGGGTGGCTACTGCTGGGCCCCCTGTGGCCACTGGTAGAACGATCCGTTCGAGTAGACGATGTCGCAGTCGAGGTTCGTGGTGGGACCGCCGGTGACCGGGCTCGAGACCCCGTCCCGGCCGAAGCTGGTGATCGTGTACTGCGTGCCGTTGGCGGAGGTCTCGATGTGCCAGGGATGGTTCCACCCGTCGGCTCGGGGGACGTTGCGCAGGTAGATCGCGACGAAGCCGGCGATCGCCTGGGAGTCGACGTCGGTCAGGCCGCGAGGGTAGACGTTGTTGTCGACCGCGTAGCTCTCCAGGGCGTTGCCGATCACCTTGATCTCGCTCATCGTCTTCGTCTGCTTGGCGCGCTGTAGGGCGTTCATGATGTTCGGCATGGCGATCGCCGCGATGAGACCGATGATCGCCACGACGATCAGGAGCTCGATCAGCGTGAAGCCTTGGTCCTTTCCCATGCCACGCCCCCTCCGCACGACGGAGCAGTCTAGCACGCACCGACCTGCCGATGACTTATGTACGGGCGCGGCGTCCCGAGCGTCTAGGAGCGAAGCCGCGTGCCCCCGAGCGCCCGGCCCGGAGCGGGATCGCGCGCAGGCCGTCCTTCAGGCGGGCCGCGATGGGGAGGCCAGGAGGGCGTCGGGGTCGGCGTTCCCTCCGCTCAGGATCGCGACGGTCGGCGTCGCCGGAACGCGCACCACGCCGGAGAGCAGGGCGGCCACGCCGACCGCGCCGCTCCATTCGACCAGCAGGTGCTCGGTCTTGAGCAGGAACTCCGCCGCCTCCCGGATCGCCTCCTCGCTCACCGTGACCACGTCGGAGACGTAGCGGCCCACGACCGAGAAGGTGAGGTCTCCGGGACGAACAGGCAGCAGGCCATCGGCGATCGATGCGGCTACGGGCAGGGTCACCGGGGCGCCGGCGCGCAGGGACGCCTTCATCTTGGCGGCTCCGTCGGGCTCGACGCCGATCACCCGGATCCCGGCCCGGTGGTATCCGCACGCCAGGGCGATCCCGGCGATCAGGCCGCCCCCACCGACCGGCACGAGGACCGCGCCGACCTCGGGCATCTGCTCCAGGATCTCGACGCCGCAGGTCGACTGCCCCGCGATGATCCAGGGGTGATCGAAGGGAGGGACCATGGTGAGGCCGCGCTCCTCGCGGATCTCCTCGGCGCGCGCCTTCCTTTCGGGAGAGGCCGGCCCGACGAGGTGCACCTCGGCTCCGAGGGCACGCACCCTGTCGAGTTTCACGGCGGGAGCCGTGCGCGGCATCACGACGATCGCGGGGAGGCCGGCGCGGCGGGCCGCCAGCCCCACGGCGATGGCATGGTTGCCGGAGGAGTAGGTGATCAGCCCGCGGGGCGGGTCTACCTCCGACGCCCGCGCCAGGAAGTTGGTGGCGCCGCGGATCTTGAAGGCGCCCCCCACCTGCAGGTTCTCGCACTTGAGGGCGACGCGCCACCCCAGCCGCTCGGTCAGCATCTCCGAGGGGAGAAGCGGCGTGGACAGGGCGCCTCGCGCCACCCGGGCGCGCGCCGCCCGCAGATCGGCCGGTGCGAGTCCCTGGTCACCGCTGTCCATCGCCGGCGTCTCCTGCGGGGTTCCCGGCCACCCGCCCACTGTATCTTATATAATAATGCGTCGTCCGGCGGAGGAGTCGGATGTTCGCGAAGGAAGGGCTCGAAGGGGTCGTCGCGGCCCGGACGGGCCTCAGCCTCATCGACGGCGAGAGGGGACGCCTCAGCTACCGCGGGTACTCGATCCGCGAGCTCGCCGAGAGCTCCAGCTTCGAGGAGACCGTCCACCTGCTGTGGTACGGGGAGCTGCCGACCCGCGCGCAGCTCGCGGAGACGAGGCAGGCGCTCGCCTCCCAGCGCGCCCTGCACCCCGACGCCGTCGAGATCCTGCGACGCTTCGCCCGGGACGCCTCGCCGATGGACATGCTGCGGACGATCGTCTCCGCGCTGGCGATCCACGATCCGGACGTGCACGAGTCGACCCGCGAGGCAAACCTGCGGAAGGGCATCCGGCTGACCGCGCAGATGCCGACGATCGTCACCGCGCACGAGCGGTTGCGCAAGGGGAAGGAGCCGGTGCCGCCCGACCCGGCCCTCGATCATGCCTCGAACTTCCTCCAGATGCTGCACGGCACGAAGCCGGATCCGCTCAACACCCGCGCCCTCGACGTCGCCATGATCCTGCAGATGGACCACGGGCTGAACGCCTCCACCTTCGCGGCGCGGGTGACCGGCGGGACGCTCGCCGATCTGCACGCCGCGATCACCTCGGCGATCGGCACGCTCAAGGGGCCGCTGCATGGCGGGGCCAACCACGACGTGATGGTGATGCTCCTGGCGATCGGCGAGGCCGGCCGCGCCGCCGAGCACGTCCGCCTGGAGCTGCAGCAGAAGAAGAAGATCCCCGGCTTCGGCCATCGCGTCTATAAGACGATGGATCCGCGGGCGCCGATCCTGCGGTCGCTCTCGGAGAGGCTCGGCAAGGCGCTCGGGCAGGAGACCTGGCACCAGATCTCGGTCGTGATCGAGAAGACCTGCAAGGAGCTCAAGAACCTGAACCCCAACGTCGACTTCTACGCCGCGTCGACCTACTACCTGCTCGGCTTCGAGATGGACCTGTTCACGCCGATCTTCGCCTGCAGCCGCGCCCCCGGCTGGATCGCCCACGTCATCGAGCAGCACACCGACAACCGCCTCATCCGCCCGCTCGAGGAGTACATCGGCCCCCCCGAGCGGCCCTACGTGCCACTGGACAAGCGGGGATGAGCAGCGGACTTGAACCACCCGCGGCGTTATGAGAGACTAGATTCACCGCGAGGGAAACGGATGCCGGCGCCCACCGACTACAAGAACAGGTTCCTCAAGAAGCCGCCGAAGCGTCTTGCCGTGGTGGACCAGCATGGCTGCTCGGGCTGCGCCAACTCGCCGGCCTGCGTCGCCTTTTGCGAGACGGTGACGGTGAAGGATCAGATCGTCGACGCGATCCGTTACGTCAGGTCCCCGGACCATCCGAACAACCTGGCGGTGATCGAGTACGACAAGTGCATCGGCTGCGCCCTCTGCGCCGAGGTCTGCCCCTGGGAGACGATCACGATGCTCAACTTCGATGAGGCCTGGGACTACGCAGATCAGGTGACGGTCGTGGCTTACAGTCCCGAGATCGACGTCAACCCGAAGGCGGAGGAGGACGAGCCGGTCGCGGCCGCCTCCGCCTCCTGATCCGCGGGAGGCCGTTCGTGGATGTCGTCGCAGTTCTCCTGTCGGCCGGCGACTCCGAGCGCATGGGACAACCGAAGGCGCTCCTCGACTGGCATGGACAGCCCCTCCTGTCCTACCAGCTGCAGCAGGTCCAGAAGAGCCGCATCGCCGAGTGCGTCGTGATCCTCGGACGGGACGCCGAGAGCCTGGCCCCGCTCGTGCGCCCGAGCATGCGGCCGGGCTGGAAGGCGCGCGCGATCGTGAACCCGCGCCACGCCGAGGGGAAGTGCGGCTCGATCCTGGCCGGCCTGGCCGGGGTCTGGTCGCGCCCGGACGGCGTCCTCTTCGCAACGGTGGACCAGCCGCTCGAGCACCGGCTCCTGGATGCGCTGATCGAGGCCGCGGAGGAGGAGTGGGAACGCGGCGACGCCGCCCGGCGGCGGACGATCGTGATCCCGGCCTACCACGGCCGGCGCGGCCATCCGGTCCTATTCTGCGGTTCGCTGTTCGGCGAGCTGATGGGCATCTCCGAGGAAAGCGAGGGGCTCAAGGCGGTGGTGCGCCGGGATCCCGGGCGCATTCTCGAGATACCATGGGACAGCTCGGAGATCCTGCTCAACCTGAACCGGCCGGTGGACCTTCCGCGGCCCGAGGCGCGCGGACATCTGACACTCCGTTAGTCGTCCCGATCGAGGAGCACCGGGAGAGGCGACCATGGCTCGATCGACGCGCAGGCGCAGGCGCACGGCTCCGGCGCAGGGGTTCACGAGGCGCGATTTCCTCAAGGGGTTTGGAGGAGGCGCTCTCGGCGCCGGCCTCCTGGCCGCGGCACCCGCGCCGAAGACGGCGCCGGCGGCGAAGGGGCCCGCGACCCTCGGTCCGGGCGCGGTGCCGATCTCCCTCAGGATCAACGGCCGGACGCGCACCGTGAGGCTCGAGCCGCGTGTCACGCTGCTCGACGCGCTGCGCGACCGCCTCGACCTGACCGGGGCGAAGAAGATCTGCGATCGGGGCGAGTGCGGCGGCTGCACGGTCCTGCTCGACGGAAGGCCGGTCTATGCCTGCATGCTCCTGGCGCTCGACGCGCGCAACCGCGCGATCACCACGGTCGAGGGGCTGGCCTCGAAGGGGAGGCTCCATCCGCTGCAGGCGGCGTTCGTCGAGAAGGACGCGCTGCAGTGCGGTTTCTGTACCCCCGGTTTCGTGGTCGCCTCGAAGGCGCTCCTCGATCAGCAGCCGAAACCGAGCCTCGATCAGGTGCGCGAGGCGCTCTGCGGGCACCTGTGCCGCTGCGGCACCTACCCGCGCGTCTTCGAGGCGGTCCTGGAGGCGGCCGGGCGGATGAAGGCGTGAGGGTGACCAGGGGTTGGCGAGCCCGACAGGGCCGGAGAGGGTGAGGGAACCGATGGCGCAGCCGCGAAAGGTCCGGATCGGATACGCCGACAAGCTCAGGGAGATCGAGATCCAGGTCCCCGAGAACGAGCCGGCGATCTGGGACGCCGGGGCGAAGCTCAAGGTCGTCGGGACCGCCGTGCCGCGCCTGGACGGCGGCGCCAAGGTCACGGGGGAGGCGCGTTACACCCACGACGTCAACCTGCCGGGGATGCTGTACGGCCGGATCCTGCGGAGCCCGCACCCCCATAGCCGACTGCTGTCGGTCGACGCCGGGCGCGCGGCGAAGCTCCCGGGCGTCAAGGCGGTGCTGACCTTCGAGAGACCCGACTCCTTCGCCGCGCTCGGGGAGACGGACGACTCCGGCCGTCCGGTCGACGACGCCGCGAAGAGCGAGGCGAAGGCCGGGGGCACCCGCCGGCTGCTGTATGCCGGGGAGGAGGTGGCGGCGGTCGCCGCCACGACGCCGGAGACCGCCGAGGACGCGATCCGGCTGATCGAGGCCCGCTACGAGGTCCTGCCGCACGTCGTGAGCCTGGAGCTAGCGCGCAAGCCCGACGCGCCGCGGGTCTTCCCCGACCACCCCAACGCCAACCCGCCCGCCGTCCGCAAGCGCGGCGACGTCGAGGCCGGCTTCCGCGAGGCGGAGGTCACGGTCGAGGGGACCTACACGACGCCGGTCGCCCTGCACAACGCCCTCGAGACGCACGGCGCCGTGGCCCGCTGGGAGAACGGCAAGCTGTCCGTCTGGGCGTCGACGCAGGGGGTCTTCGGGTTCCGCGACGACCTGGCGAAGTTCTTCAAGATCCCCTCCGGCGACGTGCGGGTGGTGACCGAGTACTTGGGCGGCGGCTTCGGCGCCAAGTTCGGCGCCGGCGTGTGCGGCGTCATCGCCGCGATGCTGGCCAAAAAGGCCCAGGCGCCCGTGAAGCTGATGCTCGACCGTCAGGAGGAGAACCTCGCGACCGGTAACCGCCCCAGCTCGGTGCAGTGGATCAAGATCGGCGCGAAGCGCGACGGCGCGCTCACCGCCCTCCACCTCCGATCGCACGGCAGCGGGGGGATCGCCGGCGGCGCCGGGGTGGGCGGCCCCGCCTGGATGAGCTACGCCTGTCCGAACGTGCTGATCGAGGAGCAGGACGTGCTGACCAACGCCGGGCCGGCGATGCCGTTCCGGGCCCCGGGCTTCCCGCAGGGATCCTTCGCGCTCGAGTCGACGCTCGACGATCTCGCCGACCGCCTCGGCCTCGACCCGCTCGACCTGCGGCGCAGGAACTACATCGACGCTCCGACGAAGGCGCTCCATCTCGAGTACGACCTGGCCGCGAAGGCGATCGGCTGGGAGCGGCGGCGCGCGAAGCCCGGACCGGGTGCCACGCCCGGAGGGAGTGTGCGGCGCGGCCTCGGCATGGGCACCGCCATGTGGCCGATGTACGGCGGGCCTCCGACCGACGCCACGGTGACGCTCCATTCCGACGGTACCGTGGAGTGCATCTGCGGCACGCAGGACATCGGCGGCGGAACCCGGACGGCCATGGCGATGGTGACCGCCGAGGTGCTGGGGCTGCGTCCCGATCAGGTGCGCGTGATCCTGGGCGACACCGCATCCAAGATGTACTCGCCGGCCTCAGGCGGGAGCGTCACGCTCACCTCCATCCTCCCGGCGGTGCGTTCCGCCGCCGAGGGAGCGCGCGAGAGGCTCGTGAAGGCGGCGGCGCCGGCGCTCGGTGCCCGATCCGACGAGCTGGAGCTGCGCGACGGGAGGGTGCGGACGAAGGGCGGGACGAAGTCGCTGACCTTCGCCGAGGCCGCGGCGCGCCTGAAGACCACGGTGATCTCGGCCCAGGCGTCGCGGGCCGAGAACTATAAGGGAACGGGCGCCGAGTCGTACGGGGCCCAGTTCGCCGAGGTCGAGGTCGACACGGAGACGGGGCAGGTCAAGGTCGTGAAGATCGTCGCCGCCCATGACTGCGGACGCACGATCAACCGCCTCACGGCCGAGAGCCAGGTGAACGGCGGGGTGATCATGGGACTGTCCTACGCCCTCCTCGAGGAGCGCGTGGTGGACGACCCGACCGGGATCGTGCTCAACGCCAACCTCGAGAACTACAAGATCGCCGGGACGCTCGAGATGCCGGAGATCGTGCCCATCATGGTCGAGGTGAGCGACCCGGCCAACAACGTCGGCGTGAAGGGACTGGGGGAGCCGCCGATCGTGCCGACCGCCGCGGCGATCGCGAACGCCGTGAGCAACGCGATCGGCGCGCGGGTGCGCGACCTGCCGATCACTCCCGCCCGGGTCCTGACCCTCCTCGTCGGCAAGAAGGAGGCCTGAGGTGCGGTCGTTCGCCTACGTCGAGCCCGACTCGCTGCAGACCGCCTCGGAAATCCTGGCGCGTGAGGGGGCGCGCGCGCGTCCCATCGCCGGCGGCGTCGACCTCCTCGGCGAGCTCAAGGACCGCCTGGCCGAGCCGGAGACGCTCGTCAATCTCAAGTCGATCCCCGGGCTCGACGCGATCCGCTTCGATCCGGACGGGACGCTTCGGATCGGCAGCCTGGCGACCCTGGCCGCCGTGGCGGCGCACGAGCGCCTGCGCCGCGAGTTTCCGGCGATCGCGGAGGCCGCCCTGAGCGTCGGGTCGCCGGAGATCCGGAACGTCGGAACCGTCGGGGGGAACCTCTGCCAGCGGCCCCGCTGCTGGTACTACCGCTCCCCGCTCCACACGTGCCTGAAGAAAGGGGGCGACGTCTGCTTCACGACGACGGGCGACAGCCGCTACCACGCCATCCTCGGCGGCGGGCCGTCGTTCATCGTCCATCCGTCCGACCTCGCCCCCGCCCTCATCGCCTGCGATGCCCGGGTCAGCGTGACGGGGCCGAAGGGGGCGAAGGACCTGCCACTCGAGCAGTTCTACCTCCTGCCGCGCGTGCGGATTGATCTGGAGACGATCCTGGACCCGGGGGAGATCGTGACGGGGGTGGAGGTGCCGGCGTCCTCCTCGACGAGCGCCGGGTGGAGCAGCCGCTATCTCAAGTTCAAGGAGAAGGACTCGATGGACTTCGCCCTGGCGAGCGTCGCCGCCGCCCTGCGGATGCAGGGGACGTCGTGCGCCGGCGCGCGCCTGGTGCTGGGCGGCGTGGCGCCGATCCCCTGGCGCTCCAAGGAAGGGGAAGGGGCGATCGTCGACCAGGCGGTCGACGTGCAGTCGGCCGGCCGCGCCGCCGAAGCCGCCCTCGCGGCGGCCGATCCCCTGCCGCACAACGGGTACAAGGTGCCGCTGGCGAAGGCGCTCGTGCGCCGCGCGCTGCTCGATCTGGCCGGGCGAGGCGCCGGTCCGGGGCCCGTATGAGCGGGCCGGACGGCGTCGGCCTACCGGCGAGCGGCCTCCCGGGTCTCTGCCGCAGCCTGAGGACCAAGCGCTACTACTACGGGTCGACCGAGCAGACGCTCGAGACGAGCGAGCTCTCCACGACCGCCCAGTTCTGGTGCCTCCGGACGATGCGCGTGGTCGGCCCCGACCAGGGGCCGGTCACCGCCCAGGCCTGCCGTCCGGGGCGATCCTGCTGCGAGCCCTCCGAGACCCGATGACAGGATCGTGCTCGTCTACGGCCGCCGGCCGTGCCGTTCCGCGTTCCCCTGCCTGAAAGACCTCGCCCGGCGGCCGATCTGCCGGTATATTTCGGTCCTTCATCATGATCTCCCTCCGGGGCCGTGGATCGGCGCGACGGGCCGGCACGCTGGTGGCGGCCTGCTTCGTCCTGCTCCAGGCGCCGCCGGCGCGCGAGATCGCGGCGTCTGTCGCGGGCGGATCGGCCGCGCCGGCCCCTCTCGCTGCGGGAACCGAGGCCCGGGTGGTGGTGCGTTCGGGCGACGAGGCCCCGGTCGACGTCGGCCTGCCCCGGCGGTTCGGCTGTCGCCTGGCGACGCCGCCGGCCACGAGCCAGCCGCCTCCGGCCGGCGACCCGTTCCTCTTCGTCGACGCCGCCGGCACGGCCCTGTTCGGCCACGTCGGCGCGAGCGTGATCGGACCCATGGCGTACGTCGGACAGGAGGTGACGGGCGGAGGGCGGCTCGCGTTCCTGTGCGAGGCGGCCTCGGGCGGGAGCACGACCGCGTTCCACGCCACGCTGGCCGACGGCCGGGACGGGATCTTCCGGGTCGCGCCGGACGGTGGGCTTCAGGGCTTGTTGCTGGCGGGCACGACCGTCAATCTGCGCTATGGCCCGGAAACGCTGGCGCTGATGTCCGGCCCGAGGGTCGACGCCGCGGGGGAGGTCGTGGTTGCGGCCGACTTCCTCGAAGGAGACCACGCGATCCTGAGGCTCTCCGCCGACGGCGGGATCGACGTCCTGGTGCAGACCGGCGACACGCTGCCGGGCGCAGGCTCCTTCGCGCGCGCCCTGACCGCGCCGGCGGTCAGCCCGTCGGGGACCGTCGCCTTCGCTGCGGCGACAGACGCGGGAGCCCAGCTGGTCGCCGTCGTGCCTACCGGCGGCCCGCCGGCCGTCCTGTTCCAGCCGGTCGCCGTGCCCAACGGCGCAACGCCGAGCCTCTCGATCGCCGCCCCGGCGATCAACGACGCCGGCCAGGTCGCCTTCCTCTCGTCCGACGGCGTCAAGGTCCGCCTGCAGATCGTCTCGGGAGGGCTCTCCGCCACCCTGGCCGCGACCGATGGCCCGGCGCCGGGGGGTGGCACGTTCATCGATATCACCGACCTCGACCTGGCGATCGATCCCTCCGGCCGCGTCCTGTTCGGCGGCGCTCGATCAAATGGAAGCGAGGGAATCTACACCGCCGGCGGAGGGCTCGCGGTCGTCGCCGAGACCGGCGCGGATTTCCCGGACGCGGGGACCCTGACGCACGTCGCCAACAACCACCTGGAGGCCACGCCGGCGTTCGGGCCGAACGGCGCGATCCTCTTCGCCGCCGAGGGGACGAGCGCCGCCGGCATCTTCTCGCGGGGGGCGACGACGAACGGGATCCTCGTCCGCTCGGGCGACCCGATCCCCGGGCCGGCCCGCTTCGTGTCATTCCTGGAGGCAGGGGGTCTGCTGCAGGGAGACATCCCGACAGTGGGAGCCGGACCGGCGCTCGGTCCGGGCGGGGGGATGATCTTCGACGCCAGGGTCACGGGCGGATCGCGCGGCCTCTTCCTCCGCGCGCGCGAAGGGAGGCCGCTCGGCATCGTCGCCCTGGACGGAGGGCCGGCCCCCGGGGGCGGAGATTTCGACGGCGAGACCTTCGCCTACCACTCGATCGCGTCCGACGGCACCGTTGCCTTCGTGGCCACGGCGCCGGACGGTGCCTCGGGCGCCGTGTCGGCTCTCTACTACGGCGTTCCCGACGGTCTGTCTCTGCCCGACGGAGCGCGGCCGCTGTCCCGGCTGCTCGGCGTCGGAGATCGGGAGCCCGACGGATCGCGGACCGTGACCGATCTGCAGGCGCCGTCACGCCTCAACCGCGGCGGCGCGATCGCGATCCCCGTCGTCCTGTCGGACGGGACCTCGGCCCTTCTCGGCTACGACGGCGAGTCGCTCTTCAGGGTGGCGGGGACCGGCGACCCGGCACCGGACGGCGCGAGCCTCAGGGAGATCTTCACCGGATCGAACATCTTCTTCCGTACGTCGGTCGCGCCCGCGCTCGATGACGACGGCACCGTCCTGTTCGGCGCCACGACGACCGCCGGCGACGCCGCCCTGTTCACATCCCGCCTCGTGCCCGGAGGAGGGGGGCCGCCGGTGCGGGTTGTCGGGGAAGGCGACGGCGTGAGCGACGGCGCCGGCGACGTGCGCTTCAGCCCGTTCGCCCTGCAGGCCGTCGACCGGGACCGCCAGGGACGCGTCCTCTTCTCGGCGATCTACGACGAGGACTACGACTTCGGCCTGTTCCTCTCCGATGCGGCCGGGACGAGCGTGGTGGCGCGGAAGTTCGACCCGGTCCCGGGTCTAGGAGACATCTTCTCCACCACGCCGCGCCTGGCGCTCGCTGGGAACGGCGAGCTGGCCTACGGACTCCGCTTCTTCATCGGAGGCGAGATGATCCTTCTGAAAGGACCCGGATCGTTGTCCGTGCTCGCCGCGACGCAGGCGGCCGCGCCCGACGGAGGAACCTATCGCGCGTTCCAGATCGGCGTCTTCGGGACCGGGAGGCTGGCTTCGGACGGCGCCGGATCCCTGGCGTTCGCGGCGGCGACCGACGCCGGCCCCGAGGAGATCGTCCTCTTCGGTCCCCCTCCCAACACGCCGCCCGTGGCCAGCGCAGGCCCTCGTCAGATCGTGGAGTGCGCCGGGCCGGCCGGGACGGATGTGCGACTCGACGGACGGGGTTCGTCCGATCCGGACGGTGATCCCCTCTCCTACTTCTGGAGCGGGCCGTTCGGGCAGGCGACGGGTCCCCAGCCGACGGTGACGCTGCCGCTGGGCACCTGGGTCGTCACGCTCCGCGTCGGCGACGGCAGGGCGCTCTCACCGCCCGATACCGTGACGGTCGAGGTGCGCGACACGCTGCCGCCTTCGATCGCCGTCGCCGCCCTCCCGGCCGTCCTGTGGCCCCCCGACGGCCGGATGGTCGCCGTCTCGCTCGCGATCACCGTCGCCGACCGCTGCGACCCGCGCCCGTCCGTCGCCCTCCTGGACGTGGCGGTTCAGGACGCCGCGTCCGGGGCCCGCCCCGGTCCGGCCATCTCCGGGGCCGACCTCGGCACCGCCGACACCTCGATCGGCCTGCGCGCCGACCGCTCGGGCGCCGGCACCGGACGCGCCTACCGGTTGACGTATCGCGCGTCGGATGGATCGGGGAACACGGCCGAGGCCGCCGGCCTGGTCGTCGTCCCGCACGACCATCGCCGCGACTGACTCCTCGACGCCCGTCGTCAAGACCAGGCAGTCCGTCAGCCGCCCGCCACCGCCGGGATGATCGTCACCTCGTCGCCGTCGGAGACGGGGGTGGTGGGGCCGTCGAGCAGGCGTGCGTCGTTGTCGTTGATGTAGATGTTGACGAACCGGCGGATCTCGCCCTGCGGTCCGCGCAGCTTCCCTCTGAGCCCCTGGTAGCGGCTCTCCAGCTCCTCCAGGATGTCGCCGAGGGTGGCGCCTTCGAGAACGACCATCTCGTCGCCGCCGGTCTGGCGGCGCAGGACCGAGGGGATCCTCACCTGGACTGCCATGATGTCCTCCCGTGGGTGGGCGCCGGGGGGACGGCGCGCGTGGATGAAGAGACGAGGGATGAAGGGACGGATCCTGCCGACGCGGCGCCTCGTGGCGCCGCGTCGGCGATCGTCTTCTCGAAGACCTCGATGCGCGGCTCGATGACCGGGTAGGCGGCGGCGGTCGAGGCCAGGGCGTCGATCGTCTTGAGTCCGTTGCCGGTGATCACCAGGACGATCGGCTCGTGACGCGGCAGGCGCCCCTGCTCGATCAGCTTGCGCGCCACGGCCACGGTGACCCCTCCCGCGGTCTCGGTGAAGATCCCCTCGGTCTCGGCCAGGAGGCGGATGCCGTCGACGATCTCGGAGTCGGTGGCGTCCTCGGCCTGCCCGCCGCTGTCGCGGATGAGGCGCGCGGCGTAGTAACCGTCCGCCGGGTTGCCGATGGCGAGCGAACGGGCGATGGTGCGCGCCTTGACGGGGCGGATCTCGCCGGTACCGTCCTTGACCGCGGCCACGATCGGATTGCATCCGGCCGCCTGCGCGCCGTGGAAGCGGGTGTCTCGCGGCTCGATCCAGCCGAGGCGACCCAGCTCGTCGAACGCCTTGCCGATCTTGGTGATGAGCGACCCGCCCGCCATGCAGCAGACGAGGTGCGCCGGGAGCCGCCAGCCGAGTTGCTCGGCGATCTCGTATCCGACCGTCTTCGATCCCTCTCCGTAGAAGGGGCGCAGGTTGACGTTGACGATCCCCCAGCCGAAACGATCGGCGATCTGGCTGCAGAGCCGGTTGACCTGGTCGTAGTCTCCCTTCACGCCGACGAGCCGCGCGCCGAAGACCGTGGTTCCCAGGATCTTCGCCGCCTCCAGATCCTCCGGAACAAGGATGCAGGTGTCGAAGCCATGACGCACCCCCTGGGCGGCGACGGCGTTCGCAAGGTTTCCCGTCGAGGCGCAGCCGACCGTCGTCATACCGAACTCGCGCGCCTTGGTGAGAGCGACCGAGACGACCCGGTCCTTGAACGACAGGGTCGGGAAGTTCACGGCGTCGTTCTTGACGTACAGCTCGTGCACGCCGAGACGCGCCGCCAGCCGTTCGGCGCGCAGCAGGGGAGTGAAGCCGACCTCCTCTCCCAGGATGGCCGCGCCGTCCACCGGCAGCAGCTCGCGGTAGCGCCACATCGACCGGCCGCGCCCGGAGAGCGCCTCGCGGCCGAAGCCGCGCTTCAGGGCGTCGTAGTCGTAGACCACCTCGAGCGGGCCGAAGCACTCCTCGCAGATGGCCCGCGGCGCGACCGGCACCTCGGTCCCGCACTCCCTGCATCTCAGTCCCTTCACGAAGCTCATCGCTCGACCCTCATCGTCCCGTCTCCAGGCAGGCCTGGATCGTCCTTCCTCAGGCCGCGGCCACCTCGTCGAAGGCGGCGGCCGCCTGCCGCATCTCCTCCGGAGTGGTCAGGATCCCCACGCTCAACCGCACCGTCCCCTGCGGGAAGGTGCCGAGATGCTTGTGAGCGTAGGGAGCGCAGTGCAGCCCGGCCCGCACCGCGATGTCGAACTGCTCGTCGAGGATCGCCGCCAGCTCGGCGGGGGCGAAGCCGGGCAGGTTGATCCCCACGAGGCCGACGCGCCCCTCGCCCCGCCTCCCGGCGATCGCCTCGTCGGCGCCGTACCACGCGAAGCGCTCCGGGTCCTTGAGGGCCGCGTGGAACGTCGTCAGCAGGAGCCGCTCGTGCGCGAGCACGCCGTCGACGCCGCGCTCGTGCAGCAGCCGCGCCCCCTCCCTCAGGCCGGCGATCCCGAAGACGTTCGGCGTCCCGCCCTCCAGGCGGTGGGGGAGCTCCGGCGGCTGCACGGGGGAGGAGGAGTCCCCGCCGGTCCCACCCTCGCGCCAGGCGGCCACGTCGGCCCGCTCGCCGATGATCAGCCCCCCGGTCCCCGTCGGGCCGAGGAGCCCCTTGTGGCCGGTGAAGGCGAGGAGGTCGATGGCGTCCCGCTCGACGTCGATCGGGACGACCCCGGCGCTCTGCGCGGCGTCGACGAGGAGCAGGGCCCCGCGCTCGCGCGCGATCGCGCCGACCGCCGCCACGGGCTGGATGGTCCCGGTGACGTTGGAGGCCTGGGTGAGCGCGACGAGGCGGGTCCTCGGCGTGAAGGCGCGCGCCACGTCGTCCGGATCGATCCGATGGTCCGCCCCCGCCGGCAGGCGGGTCAGGGTGATCACGCCGTCGTGCTCCAGCCGGTTCAGCGGCCGGCTGACCGAGTTGTGCTCCAGGACCGAGGTGATGGCGTGGTCGCCGGGCCGCAGCACCCCCTTGATCGCCATGTTCAGGGCGTCGGTCGCGTTCAGGGTGAAGACGATGCGCTCCGGGCGCGTGCCGCCGAGAAGACGCGCCAGCAGGCGCCTCGTCTCGCCGATCATCGCCTCGGCCTCGAGCGCCCGGCGGTGACCGCCGCGGCCCGGGTTGGCGCCGGAGGCGCGCACGAACGCCTCCATCCCCCGGAAGACCGCCTCCGGCTTCGGGAACGACGTCGCGGCGTTGTCGAGGTAGATCATCGTGTGCTCTCCGCCCGCGGCGGAACGCGCCTCATCGCGGCCCTCACGTTCCGATGTAGCGCGCGTAGATCGACTTGGCGACCGCCGGATCGCTCGTCCCGCCGACGATGGCGCGGCCGTCGGCGAAGACGGTGAGCGGGTGCCCGTCGATCGTGACGCGCACCAGGAAGCGGTTCCTCTCGATGGTCCCGAACGAGGCGAGCCGGCCGGCGAGGCCGTCCAGGTCGATCCGGCCGCCGTCGCGCCGGCGGATCTGCACGGAGTCGCGACCGCAGAGCGTCGTCGTGTCGGCTCCGAGCGAGCCCTCGAGGTAGGGGAACTCCCTCCGGCCGCAGCAGGGGCAGGCGGGATCGCGCGGCGGCAGATCGATCGCGTCGTGCCGGTTGTCCCACAGGTCGATCACCGTCATCCGCCGGCTCACGCGGTCGCGCCGCGCGGACAGGATCTTCAGAGCCTCGGCCGCCTGCAGCGAGGCGATCGCGCCGACGATCGGCCCGATCACGCCGGCGGTGTCGCAGGAGGGCGACAGGCCGGGCGGCGGCGCGCTCTCGAAGATGCAGCGCAGGCAGGCGGTCTCGCCCGGCAGGATCGGGAAGGTGAGGCCGTACGAGCCGACGCAGGCGCCGTAGATCCAGGGCATGCCGGTCTTCACGGCGAAGTCGTTCAGGAGGAAGCGCGCGTCGAAGTTGTCGGTGGCGTCGACGATCAGGTCGAAGCCCTGGAGCAGCCGGCCGATGGTCGCGGCGTTGAGGTCCTCGACCAGCCCCTCGACCCGCACCAGGGAGTTGACGGGCCGCAGCTTCCTCTCGGCCGCCACCGCCTTCGGCAGGAGCGCGCGCACGTCCTCCTCGTCGAACAGCACCTGCCGCTGGAGGTTGCTCTCCTCGACGAAGTCCCGGTCGATGATGCGCAGCCGCCCGACTCCGGCGCGCACCAGGAGCGAGGCCTGCACCGTGCCGAGCGCGCCGCAGCCGACCAGGACCACGCGCGCGGCGCAGATGCGCGCCTGGCCGTCGCGCCCGATCCCGTCGAACAGGACCTGCCGCGAGTATCGTCCCGGGATCTCCGCCTGCTCCGGCGCCTTCCCGCCCGCGCCGGGCTCCGGCGTCCTCTCGGTCTCCAGGTTCGTCGCCACCTCGACCTCGCCGCGGGCGGCCACGCCGCCCCTCAAAGAAAAACCTCTTCGAGACGTCGAAGAGGTTTGGGGGAAACGTCTTCGCTTTCCGTCTCTCATCGGCCGGGGCACCGTGCCCCGCAGGAGTTGGCACCGGGCGTCCACGCGTTCAGGACCGGTTGCCGTGGGATCGTCGGGCCTGTCCCTCCCCCACTCTGGATAAGATGGAAGCGCTAGGTTTTAGTCGTGCTCGCCGGGATCCTCCACGAAATGAATCGTTCGCAAGGTACCACGCTCGCCGCCGACTGTCAACTCGCGCGCGCCACCGGAGGAACGAAAGGCGAGGGCGTGTTCCGCATCATGAATCCACCGGGCCGGACCGAGTCGGGATACAGGCTATTTCCCGACCGGTCGGTAAGTTCGCCGCAACGCGGATCCCGTGCTAGATTGGCCTCGTCCGAGCGCGGCGGGGGTGGCCGGTGACCTTCTGGTTCCACATACTGCAACCCAGGGGCCGCCGGTCCGGAAATCCTGTTGACACCATGCTCTCCAACCGGTATAAGACACTCCAAACATTGATCTAAGGAGTTCGAGTGTCGCATCGCCTCATCATCTTCGACACCACGTTGCGCGACGGCGAGCAGTCACCGGGCGCCAGCATGAACCTGGAGGAGAAGGTTCGCATGGCGCGGCAGATCGACGCCCTCGGCGTCGACGTGATCGAGGCGGGCTTCCCGATGGCCTCCGAGGACGATTTCCGTGCCGTGCGCGCCGTGGCGCGCGAGGTGCGCCGGCCGCTGATCGCGGCCCTGGCGCGCACCACGCGCGACGACATCGAGCGGGCCTGGAGGGCGCTCGAGGGGGCCGCGCGCCCGCGCATCCACACCTTCGTCGCCACCTCCGACCTCCACATGAGGCACAAGCTTCGCAAGGAGCGCGAGGAGGTCCTGGCGATGGCCGTGGAGGCGGTGCGGCTGGCGAGGTCGTTCACGCCGGACGTCGAGTTCTCCGCCGAGGACGCCACGCGCAGCGACGTCGAGTTCCTCTGCCGCGTGGTCGGCGCCGCCCTCGAGGCGGGCGCGACGACGATCAACATCCCCGATACGGTCGGCTACACGATCCCGGAGGAGTTCGCCCGCATCATCCGGACGCTGCGCGAGCGGGTTCCGGGCCTCGCGCGGGCCACGCTCTCGGTCCACTGCCACAACGACCTCGGCCTGGCGGTCGCCAACTCGCTGGCGGCGGTTGAGGCGGGGGCCCGGCAGGTGGAGTGTACCGTCAACGGGATCGGCGAGCGTGCCGGCAACGCCTCGCTCGAGGAGCTGGTGATGGCGCTCTACGTGCGGCGTGACCTGCTGCCGTACACGACGGGCGTCGTGACCACGGAGATCTACAAGTCGAGTCAGCTCCTGTCGGCGATCACCGGCATGCTGGTGCAGGCCAACAAGGCGGTGGTGGGCAAGAACGCCTTTGCCCACGAGGCGGGGATCCACCAGGACGGCATCCTGAAGGAGCGGCGCACCTACGAGATCATGACGCCCGAGTCGGTCGGCATCAAGTCGAACCGGCTGGTGCTCGGGAAGCATTCGGGGCGCCACGCCCTCGGAAAGAAGCTCCAGGATCTGGGATACAGCCTGACGCGCGGGGAGGTCGATCGCGCCTACGCCCGCTTCATCGAGATCGCCGACCAGAAGAAGGAGATCTTCGACGAGGACCTGATCGCCATCGTGCACGACGGCATGCGGGAGATCCCGGAGACGATCCGACTGAAGCTCCTGCAGGCTTCGGCCGGGAGCGTGCGGCCTTCGACCGCGACGGTGACCCTCGAGATCGAGGGGCGCGAGGAGGTCGCCTGCGCCATCGGCGACGGTCCGGTGGCGGCGAGCTACAACGCCATCGACCAGATCTCGAAGTTCCGCGGCCGGCTGCTCGACTACGCGATCCGCGCCGTGTCGCGCGGGCGCGACGCCATGGGCGAGGTGTCGGTGTACGTCGATTTCGGCGGGCGGACCTTCACCGGCAAGGCGGCCTCGACCGACGTCGTGGACGCCAGCGCGCGGGCCTACCTGCACGCGGTGAACAAGGCGCTGCACCTGTCGAAGAGCCTGGAGCAGGCGTCCGAGGCGGCGCTGCCGGCGCAGGTGCCGCGCGTCGCCGAGGCGGCGGTCGCGCCGCGTCCCCAGGCGGCCCCGGGCGTTCCGCCCGGCTCGCCGGCGGAGCTGCGGCAGGCACAGGGGGGGATCGCTCCCGGCCCGGTGGGCGGGACGGGGTCCGACAAGTTCGTTCGGCTCATTAATCTCGTATAGCGCAGGCCGGTCCGGCCAGCGACACGAACGCCGGACGCGGGGCCTGCGCTTTAGTTTTTTGCACCTCCCGGGTGACGGAGCGGGGGGGCGGAAGCGAGGGGTCGACACAGGGGAAGGTCCAGACCGACCCGCGGCCGTTTCTGCCGCCGGAGGGGGAGGTTCTCACGGGCGTATCCCGCGGGAGCCGCCGGCGGCAGGAACGACCGCGGGAGCGGCCGGCGTCCGGCACGGGACGACGATCAGGAAGACCAGGAGAGAAAGGGAGGAGGAAAGGAGTCCACGACCATGCGAGGCAGAGCGCACGTCTACCCGAAGGCCCACATCACCACCGACGAGATCATCCCGGCCAGGTATCTTTCCGCCGAGGACGAGGCGCACCTGGCGGCGCACGCCCTGGTGGGCGTCGACGCGGGCTTCCCGGCGCGCGTCCAGAAGGGGGACATCGTCGTAGCCGGCGAGGACTTCGGGTGCGGCGCCTCTCGCGAGCAGGCGATCTGGGCGCTCAGGGGGGCCAAGGTCGCGGCAGTCGTGGCCAGGTCGTTCGCGCGGGTCTTCTTCCGGGACGCCCTGAACAACGGCTTCCTGGTGGTCGAGTGCGCCGCGGTGATCGATCGGACCGAGACGGGCGACCTCCTGGAGGTCGATCTCAAGGAGGGGGTGGTGCGGAACCTGACGAAGGCCGAGAGCTTCGCGTTCGTGCCGTTCACCCCGTTCGCCATGGAGATCCTGGAGGCGGGGGGCCTCCTGCCCTACGTGATGCGGCAGACGACGGGCGCATCGAGTGCGTAGGTCGCGCGGCGGGCCGGCGGCGCGGCGGATCCTGCTCCTGCCGGGCGACGGCATCGGGCCGGAGGTGATCGCCGAGGGAGCGCTGGTTCTGAGCGAGGCGCTCGCAGGGGCCGGGGTCGCGGCCCGGATGGAGGAGAGGCCGGTCGGCGGAGCGGCGCTCGATGCCGCGGGAGAGCCGCTGCCCAGGCGGACGCTCGAGGCGGCGCGGCGGGCCGACGCCGTGCTGCTGGGGGCGGTCGGCAGCCCGCGCCACGACGCGCTGCCGCGGGACCGCAGGCCGGAGCGGGCGCTCCTCGCGCTGCGCAAGGGGCTCGGAGTCTACGCCAACCTGAGGCCGGTGAGGCTCCACCCGGCACTGGCGGCGGCGTCGCCGCTGCGGCCGGAGCGGGTGCGCGGGACCGACCTGCTGATCGTGCGGGAGCTGATCGGGGGCCTCTACTTCGGGACGCCGCGCGGCGTGGCGGGAAAGGGCGCGCGGCGCGTGGCGCGCAATACGATGGTCTATTCTGTGGCGGAGATCCGGCGGATCGCTCGGGTCGCCTTCGAGGCGGCCCGCGGCCGGCGCCGGAAGGTGACCTCGGTGGACAAGGCGAACATCCTCGAGACCTCGCAGCTCTGGCGCGAGGTGGTGACCGGGACGGGTCGGGACTATCCGGACGTCCGTCTCGAGCACCTCTACGTCGACAACGCGGCCATGCAGCTGATGGCGCGCCCGGCCGATTTCGACGTGATCCTCACCGAGAACATGTTCGGGGACATCCTGAGCGACGAGGCGGCGATGCTCGCCGGCGGCATCGGCATGCTCCCCTCCGCCAGCCTCGGGGAGGGACCGGGACTCTACGAGCCGGTGCACGGCTCGGCCCCGGACATCGCCGGGCGCGGCGTCGCGAATCCGCTCGGGGCGATCCTCTCGGCGGCGATGCTCCTGCGCCATTCCCTCGGCCTGCCCGGGGAGGCGGCGCGCATCGAGGAGGCGGTCGCCCGCGCGCTCGAGGGGGGGGCACGCACCGCCGACCTGGCGGGGCCGGGCGAGCGCGCCCTCTCCACCCGGGAGATGGGGGCGAGGGTGCGCGAGGCGCTCCGGCATTCGGCGGCGGCGTGAGGGAGACGATGCACGGGCAGCGGCGGACCGACACGGCGAAGCGGCGCGAGGCGGCGGGCGTCGCGCCGGCGGTGCTGCGGAGCGTGGCTCCGGCGGTCGCCGTCGAGATGCGCGGCGCCCGGATCCTGATCGAGGCCCTGATGCGCGAGGGGGTCGACACGATCTTCGGCTACCCCGGAGGCGCGATCCTGCACGTCTACGACGAGCTGGCGCACCATCGCGACGCGATCAACCACGTCCTGGTGCGCCACGAGCAGGGGGCCGTGCACGCCGCCGAGGGGTACGCCCGCTCGAGCGGCAAGGTCGGGGTGGTGATGGTCACCTCGGGCCCGGGCGCCACCAACTGCGTCACCGGCCTGACCAACGCGTTGATGGACTCGACCCCGATCGTCTGCATCACGGGCCAGGTCCCGACGCACCTGATCGGCAACGACGCCTTCCAGGAAGCCGACGTCGTCGGCATCACCCGCCCCTGCACCAAGTACAACTACCTGGTGAAGGACGTGCGCGACCTGGCGCGCGTGGTGAAGGAGGCGTTCTACATCGCCCGCACCGGCAGGCCGGGGCCGGTCGTGATCGACCTGCCGAAGGACGTGACCGCGGCGCGCACGACCTTCGTCTACCCCGAGACCGTCGACCTTCCCTCGTATCGGCCGCCGGGGGCGGGGGATCCGCGCCGGGTCCGCCAGGCGGTCGAGATGATGGTGGCGGCCGAGCGCCCGATCCTGTACGTGGGCGGCGGGGTGATCAACTCCGACGCGTCGGGCGAGCTTGTGGCGCTGGCGGAGAGCCTCAACCTCCCCGCGACGCCGACGCTGATGGGCCTCGGCGGCTTTCCCGCGGCGCACCCGAACTGCCTCGGCATGCTCGGGATGCACGGCACCTACGCCGCCAACATGGGGGTCTCGAGCGCCGACCTCCTGATCGCCATCGGGGCGCGCTTCGACGATCGGGTGACCGGCCGCCTGAAGGACTTCGCCCCGAAGGCGAAGGTGATCCACGTCGACGTCGACGCCTCGTCGATCAACAAGAACCGGGTCGTGGAGGTCGGCATCACCGGCGACGCGCGGCTGGTGCTCCGGCAGATGCTCGACTGCCTGGCGCGCGACGTGCGGATCGAGGGACCGCCGCCGCGGGAGGAATGGTGGAGGACGCTTCGCGACTGGCAGGCGAGGCACCCCTTCGGCTACAGGCGGCGCCGGGGGGTCATCATGCCGCAGGCGGTCATCGAGGAGGTGCACCGGATCACCCGGGGAGAAGCCATCGTGACGGCCGACGTCGGCCAGCACCAGATGTGGGTGGCGCAGTACTACGGCTTCAACCGCGCGCGCCAGTGGCTCAACTCCGGCGGCCTGGGGACGATGGGGTACGGCTTCCCGGCGGCGATCGGCGCCGCCAAGGCGCACCCCGGTGGCCGCGTCGTGTGCGTCACCGGGGACGGCTCCTTCCAGATGTGCATCCAGGAGATGGCGACCGCGGTGCAGGAGAAGGTCGACGTCAAGGTGGTGATCATCAACAACAACTATCTGGGGATGGTCCGCCAGTGGCAGGAGCTGTTCTACTCGCGCACCTACAGCGAGGTGGGGATGGAGTGGTTGCCGGACTTCGTGAAGATCGCGGAGGCGTACCATGCGAGGGGGCTGCGCGCCACGAAGCCGGAGGAGGTGCGCCCGGTCCTGGAGGAGGGGCTCAACGCCGAGGGTCTGGTGATCCTCGACATGATCGTCAGCCAGGAGGAGAGCGTCTACCCCATGGTGCCGGCGGGGGCGTCGCTCCAGGAGATGGTGCTGGAGCCTCCCGACGACGGCGCGGAGGAGCCGGAGCCGAGGGACCTGGCGTGAGGCGAGGGGGCATGAACGGAGAGAGCCAGCGTCACATCCTGTCGATCCTGGTGGAGAACCGGTTCGGGGAGCTCTGCCGCGTGGTCGGCCTCTTCTCCGGCCGCGGCTACAACATCGACTCGCTGTGCGTCGCCCCGACGCCCGACCCCGCCCTCTCGAAGATCATCCTGGTCACGAACGGCAGCGCGCAGATCATCGAGCAGATCCTGAAGCAGGTCGGGAAGCTGGTGCGCGTCGTGGAGGTGACCGATTTGAACGAGGTCAGCCACGTCGAGCGCGAGATGGCGCTCCTGATCGTGAACACGACGGCGCCCGCCGACCGCCAGGAGGTGCTGAACCTGGTCGGGGTCTTCCGGGCGAAGGTGATCGACATCACGGCGGACGCGATCACGGTCGAGACCACGGGGAGCCAGGAGAAGGTCGACGCGCTCCTGGATCTGCTCGGGCCCCTCGGCATCCGGGACATCGTCCGCACCGGGCCGGTGGCCATCCCTCGCATCGGCGCGGCGTCGGAGACGGAGGCTGGACCGCTCACGGGCCAGCCGGTGCCCGAGGCCGAGAGCGCCGTGTAGGGGAGCGTCACGCGGCCTCGTCGTGAGGCGCGCGGATCGAGGGAAGGAGGAGATCAGCCGGTGGAGCGGACGCTGAGCATCATGTACGACAGGGACGCCGAGCCCGGGCGCCTCGAGGGGAAGAGGATCGCCATCCTGGGCTTCGGCAGCCAGGGGCACGCGCACGCCCTCAACCTCAAGGACGGCGGGCACGAGGTGGTGGTCGGCCTGCGCCGCGGGAGCGCTTCGCGCGCCAAGGCGGAGGCGGCCGGCCTCGAGGTGGTCGACACCGCGGAGGCGGCGCGCCGGGGCGACGTGGTGATGATGCTGGTCCCCGACGAGCTGGCCCCCGAGACCTACGAGAGGGAGGTCTCCACCGGGCTGCGCCCGGGAACGTACTTCGCCGTGGCGCACGGCTTCTCGATCCACTTCCGGAAGATCGTCCCCCCGAAGGAGGTGAACGTCTTCATGGTCGCGCCGAAGGCGCCCGGCCACCTGCTCCGGCGCGAGTTCACCAAGGGGGCCGGCGTGCCGATGCTCCTGGCGGTGCACCAGGACCCGGCCGGGGACACCCGGGCGGTCGGCCTGGCGTACGCCTGCGCCATCGGCGGCGGCCGAGCCGGCGTCATCGAGACGACCTTCAAGGACGAGACCGAGACCGACCTCTTCGGCGAGCAGGCGGTCCTGTGCGGAGGGCTCTCGGCCCTGATCACGGCCGGATTCGAGACGCTGGTCGAGGCCGGCTACCCGCCGGAGATGGCCTACTTCGAGTGCCTGCACGAGATGAAGCTGATCGTCGATCTGATCTACGAAGGCGGCCTCCAGAACATGCGGTACTCCGTCAGCAACACCGCCGAGTACGGCGACATGACGCGCGGCCCGCGGGTCATCGGCCCGGAGGCGCGCCGCGTCATGAAGCAGCTCCTCGCCGACATCCAGTCCGGAACGTTCGCCGACGAGTGGATGGCGGAGCACAAGGCCGGCCGGCCGAACTTCAGGCGCCTCGAGGCGGCCGGCAAGGAGCACCTGATCGAGAGGGTGGGGGAGAGGCTGCGGGGGATGATGCCGTGGCTCGCCAAGAACCGGCTGGTCGATCGGAGCAGGAACTGATGGCCCAGGAACGAGCCTCCGGCGAGACCAGGATCTTGGAACGAATCGGGACCGGGCTACCGGTGGCGGGACCGCACGCGACCTCCGACGCCCGCGCGAGCGCGGCGGCGGAGCTGGCCGCGGGCGCTCCCGCGTCGGGACTGCATCCCGGCCACGAGACGCATGCGCCCTGGGTCTGGGTGAACGGCGGCCTCGTCCGCGCCGAGGATCTTCGGGTCCACTACTTCACACACGCCCTGCATTACGGCAGCGGCGTCTTCGAGGGGATCCGCTGCTACGAGACCGCCGGAGGCCCCGCTCTGTTCCGGCTGCGCGATCACATGGAACGGCTCCTGGCCTCGGCGCGGTTCTACCGCATGGCGCTCCCGTTCGGCGCCGCCGAGCTGTGCGCCGCGGCCCTGGAGACGGCGCGCCGCAACGGCGTCGCCAACGGCTACGTCCGGCCGCTCGCCTTCTACGGCGAGGGATCGATCCACCTGACCCCGAACAACGGCTGCCCGACCGAGATGCTGATCGCCATCCGCCCGTTCGGCGCCTACCTGGGCGACGATGGGCTGGCGCGCGGCGTCAAGGTGGTCCTCTCCTCCTGGCGGAAGTTCGACCGCTCCATGCTGCCGCCGACGGTCAAGGGATGCGGCCACTACACGAACTCGATCCTGGCGGCGCAGGAGGCGGCGGCCCGCGGCGCGGCGGAGGCGATCCTCCTCAACCCCGACGGAACGGTGGCCGAGGCGACCGGGGAGAACGTCTTCTTCGTGAGGCGCGGGACGCTGGTGACCAACGACGAGGCCTCGAACATCCTGCCGGGGATCACGCGCGACAGCGTCCTGACGCTGGCGCGCGATCTCGGCATCCCGTCGGAGATCCGGACCTTCACGCCGGAGGACCTGTTCGCGGCCGACGAGGTGTTCCTCACCGGCACCGCGGCCGAGGTGACGCCGGTCGCCGCCATCGACGACCGGCCGGTGCCGCGGGTCGCGGACGGGATCGTGTCGCGCCTGCAGCAGGCCTACTTCCACTGCGTGCGCGGCCGCGACCTCCGTTACGCGAGGTGGCTCTCCCATGTCTGAGATCCTGAAGTCGATCCCGCCGCCCGTCCCCGAATTCCGGCCGGAGCGGGAGGGGGACGGAGGCCCCGACCGGGTGGAGATCTACGACACCACGCTGCGGGACGGGGCGCAATCGGAGGGGATCTCCTACTCGGTCGAGGACAAGCTGAAGATCCTGCGGGCCCTCGACCGACTGGGCGTCGACTTCGTGGAGGGAGGCTGGCCGGGGGCGAATCCCAAGGACGTGGAGTTCTTCGAGCGGGCCGGACGCGAGCCCCTGCAGCACGCGCGCCTGGCCGCCTTCGGAAGCACGCGCCGGGCACGCGTCGCCGCGGCCGGCGATCCCGGGCTGACGGGCCTGCTCGACGCCGGGACGGCGTGGGTGACGATCTTCGGAAAGTCGTGGGACCACCACGTGACCGAGGCGCTGCGCACGACGCTCGACGAGAACCTGGCGATGATCGCCGACTCGGTCCGCTTCCTGCGCGAGGCGGGCCGCCGCGTCATCTACGACGCCGAGCACTTCTTCGACGGCTACGCGGCCGACCCGACCTACGCGCTCCTGACGGTCCTGGCGGCGGCCGAGGCCGGGGCCGAGCGGATCGTCCTGTGCGACACCAACGGCGGGGCGCTCCCCGATCAGGTGCGGTCCGCCGCCCAGGTCGTGCGGGCGCGCGTCCCATCGGTCGTCCTCGGCGTGCACGCCCACAACGACGGCGAGGTGGCGGTGGCCAACACCCTGGCGGCGGTCCTGGGCGGCGCCCGCCACGTGCAGGGGACGATCAACGGCTACGGCGAACGCTGCGGCAACGCCAACCTCTGCTCCGTCATCCCGAACCTGGAGCTCAAGCTCGGGATCCGCGGGCTGCCCCCGGGAATGCTGGCGCGCCTCACCGCGACGGCGCGCTACGTGAGCGAGGTCGCCAACCGCATCCCGGGCACGCACCAGCCGTTCGTGGGACGGAGCGCCTTCACGCACAAGGCCGGCATCCACGTCAGCGCCATCGAGCGGTCACGGCGGGCCTACGAGCACATCGATCCCGCGCTGGTCGGCAACGCCACGCGAGTCCTGGTCTCCGACCAGATGGGGTCGAGCAACGTCCTGAACCGCGCCCGGGCTCTCGGCATCGACCTGTCGGGCCGGCCCGAGACGATGCGCGCCCTGGTGGAGAGAGTCAAGGCGCTCGAGTACAGGGGGTACCAGTTCGAGGACGCCGAGGGATCGTTCACGTTGCTCGTGCTCGAGGCGCTCGGCAGGCGACCACGCTTCTTCGAGCTCGTCGACTACCGCGTCCTGATCGTCGCGGGAGGCTCGCCCGAGGCGACCGTGCGCGTGCGCGTCGACGAGGACGAAATCCACGCCGCCAGCCTCGGTGTCGGGCCGGCGCATGCCCTCGATCAGGCTCTGCGCGGCGCCCTGATCGGGGCCTATCCCGAGATCCGCGAGTTCCAGCTGATCGACTTCAAGGTGCGGATCCTGGACGGTCACGACGGCACGGCGGCGCGCACCCGGGTGCACGTCGAGAGCGGCGACGGCCAGCGCACCTGGAGCACCACGGGGGTCGACCCCAACATCATCGCGGCCACCCTGCATGCCATGATCGAAGGGTACGAGTACGGGCTCCTGCTGCGACGCGCGGCCGACATCCTGCCGGCCGGCACGCTGCAGGCGCCGCCGCCCGAGCCGCGTCCGGAGGCGCGGCCGGCAAGCGGGGCCGTCTCGGCCTCCGGGAACGTCAGCCTGGTGCCGAACGGCGAGCGGAAGGTCCCGATCGTCATCCTGCACGAGGTGGATCCGGGCCGATCGGAGATCGGCGCCTGAATCCCCGAAGACGCGTGTCCCACGCCGACCGGGTCGTGTCAGACGGTACCGAGCAGTACGGCGAACAGACAGCACCGTAGTTCCCGCCCCAAGGGATCCCCTCCCAAACCGAAGACCCGCGCCCCGGTCGGCGCCTGTCCGCCCACCGACCGTCCGGTAGGCGGCGGCCGCCCACGGGCGACGGGCTCCATCGCGGCGCGTCGCCGCGCCGGCGATCTCCTCTATAATCCTCCGAAGCGCAGGGAGGCGACGATGCCCAAGATCCCCGGCTGGTACAAGGAGCAGCGCACGAGGTATCCCAAGGTGCTCGAGGCCTACGAGGAACTGGGCGAGGCGTGCCGGGCGTCGGGCCCGCTCGACGGCAAGACGCTCGTGCTGGTCAAGCTGGCGATCGCCGTGGGGGCGCGTCTGGAGGGGGCGGTCCACTCGCACGTCCGCCGCTCGCTCGAGGCCGGGGCGACGATCGAGGAGTGCCGGCACGTGGTCCTCCTCGCGACCACGACGATCGGCTTCCCGGCGATGATGGCGGCCCTCTCCTGGGTCGAGGACGTGGCGAAAGGCGGTGACTAGGAGCCCGTCCGGGTCCGGGAGGCGGGTTCGCGAGCCTCACCCACGAGCGATTCGTGCACGGAGGTGCGTATGGTCGTGATCAACAAGCGTCGGATCTGGCTGGGGGCCCTCGCGGGAGGCCTGGTCTGGACCGTCGTGAGCCTGGCGATCCAGATGTTCGCGCTCGCCCCGCGCTACGAGGCCGAGCAGGCGGTCGGCCATTTCCTGGCAGCCCCGCGCTATCCACTGTTCCCCGTCGAGTGGATCGTGATGCTGTTCGTCCTGGCGTACGTGGTCTCGCTGCTCTACGCCTCGGCGCGCGCCACCTGCGGCGCGGGGCCGAAGACGGCGCTCGGGGTCGGACTGATGGTGGGGTTCGCGGCCGGCTTCCCGGGGAACTTCGCCGCCGCGACCTGGTCCCCGGTCGATCGGATCTTCCCCCTCTGCTGGATGCTGGAGATGTGGGGGGGCGCGATCCTGGCGGCGCTCGTCGCGGGCTGGGTCTACCGCGATCCGGAGCCGGTGCGACCGGGCTCGTGAGGCGCGGCTCAGGCCTCCCGCTTCGCCGTAATCCACTTGTTGGGCGTCCCCTCCATCGGCGATCCCTGCGCCGGCCGCCAGAGGGCGAGCCTCTCGATCTCCTTCGCCAGGGCGAAGTCCCTCTCCGTGATCCCGCCCGCGGAGTGAGTCTTCAGCTTCACCCAGATCTTCCCCCACGTCACCTCGAGATCGGGATGGTGGTACCCCGCCTCGCTCAGGAACCCGATGGCGTTGACCAGCATCAGAGTCGTCGGCCAGCCGTCGGTGCCGTACTTGCGGCGGATCCAGCCGTTCTCGAGGTACCACCCGGGCAGCTCCTCCTTGAGCCGCGCGGTCACCTTGTCGTCCGGGATCGTCGGCAGCTTGTCGGGCATGGCGCCACCTCCGTCTTCAGAACTCCCACTTTCCCTTGGCCTGGTTGAAGTACATGTGCCGCGGCCTGCGGCGATCTTCCTTGAGGAGGTCGGCGATGGAAGGCTTCTTCTTGAGCGCCTTCTCGATCGCCTCCTTCATCGCCGTGCGGTTGTTCTGGTACAGCTCGTCCCAGTTCGCGTCCTTCATGTCGGCGAGGCGCGGATCGACCCACACCAGGGCGATGATGCAGAGATCCTCGACCCTCGCCTTCGGGATGATGCCGGCCTCCACGGCGTCGAGCACGCCGTCGGCGATCCCCGCCTGCACCGGCCCGCCGAAGACGTTGACGTCCATCATCTTCTTGAGCTGCACCTTGGGCACCATCAGGGTGACCGGCTTCACCTGCTTGCCGCCGTCCACGAGGCAGAAGAAGCGCGAGAACCCGGCGCTCTGGCCCATCAGGCCGGCCAGGGCCTGTCCCACGGGGCCGTCCATTTCCCCGATCGCGATCTCGGGCTCGGTCCAGAGCCAGTCCTCGCTTCCCGCCCCCATCGCCTCGCCGAAACGGATGCCGATACGGTTGGCCATCGCTTCCCTCCAGGATCTGTCCGCGGAACCGGATGTCGGGGAACGGTTCATCCTACCCTAGGCTGAAGCAGGTGTCACCGCCCCATCCCATCCCGTGCAACGCGGACCGCTTGACAGGATCGTCTCCCGTGGCCAGAGTGGCGGTGCGCAGAGGGTCACGGGGGAGAGGCATGGCCGCGGGTGGACAGGGGAAGCGCCGCCGCTGGCGGCTCGGTTTCGCCGGCTTCGGCAACGTGCATCGCGCCCTGGCGCGGCTGCTGCTCGACCGGCGAGAGGAGCTACTGCGCCGGCATCGCCTCGCCTTCGATGTGACTTTCGTGGCGAGCGCCCGCCGGGGTGCCTGGGTCGACCCCGGCGGCGTGGATCTCGAGCGGGCGCTGGCGGGGGATTGGTCGAGCCCGCTCCCGGCACTGGAAGCGATCAAGACCGCGGCGATCGATCTCCTGTTCGAGGCGACGCCTCTCGATCCGCGGGCCGGTGAGCCGGCGACCTCGCACGTGCGCGCGGCGCTCGAGCGCGGCGTTTCGGTGGTGACCGCCAACAAGGGGCCGCTAGCCTTCGCGGCGCGCGAACTGCTCGAGATCGCACGGCGGACCGGGGCGGGGCTGCGCTTCGAGTCGGCAGTCGCCGACTGCCTGCCGGTCTTCGACCTCGTGGAGACGGCGGTGCCGGTCGGAAGGGTGACCGGGTTCCGAGGCGTCCTGAACTCCACCAGCAACCACGCGCTGCAGGCGCTGGCGCGCGGCGCGTCCGTGGAGGCGGCTGTGGAGGAGATGCGGAGGCTGGGCTTCGCGGAGGCCGATCCGTCCTACGACCTTGACGGCTGGGATCAGGCGGCCAAGGCGGTCATCCTGGCGAACGTCCTGCTCGGCCGCGACCTGCGCCCGGCCGACGTGGAGCGGGTGCCGCTGTCGGAGGTCGACACGGGATGGCTGCGCGTGGAATGCGCGGCCGGGCATGTGGTGCGCCTCGGCGCCGCCGGGCGCCTGGAGGGGCCGGTGCGCGTGCAGCCTCTGAGCCTGCAGCCCGGAGAGTTCCTGGCCTCCCTCGGGGGGATCTCCCTCGGGCTGACGCTCGAGACCGAGCCGGCGGGGACGATCAACGTGTCGACCGTCGACCCCGGCGTGGAGCAGACGGCCTACGGAATGCTGACCGACCTCGTCGCCATCCACCAGGGACGGCTTATCGTTCCCACGCCGCTCGCGATCCCTCCCGGTCCCGGGGCCGGCCCCCGGAGCGGGACCGGTCGCCCGGGCGTTCCCTGAGCCGCGCCTGCGATCCGTGATTCGAGCGATTGGACGGGGGTCCCGTCGACCGCTAGAATGGGACCGTCAGGATCCGCGGTCGACAGCGATCCTGGAGGAGGAACCATGAACCCTCGATCCTCACGACGTACGATGCGCGCGGCCGTCCTGGGCGTGGCGATCGCATCGGCCCTCTTCCCGGCCGTGTGGTGCGCACAGGAAAAGACGATCACGGGCGAGGTCCTCGACCTGGCCTGCTACCTGACGCAGGGCGCGAAGGGGCCGGACCACGCCTCCTGTGCGAAGGCCTGCGCGAAGGGCGGGCAGCCGATGGGCCTCCTGGGAAGCGACGGCAAGGTGTACGTCCTCGTCGCCAGTCACGACAACGGCAAGCCGTACGACGCCGCCAAGGACCTGGCCGGATCCAAGGTCGCGAGGCGATCGAGGTCCTCTCCATCACGGCGAAGTGACCTTCCCCTTCAGAGCGCAGGGTCCCGGTACACCTCGCGGCCGCCGACCAGGGTGAGGAGCACCTTCGTCGTGTGGATGTCCTGTGGCGGGATCGTGAAGATGTCCTGCGACAGGACGACCAGGTCGGCGAGCTTGCCCTCCTTGATCGATCCTTTGGCCTCCTCCTCGAACGAGGCGAAGGCCCCGTTGATCGTGTAGGCGGCGACCGCCTGCTCCAGGGTGATCCGCTCCGCGGGCACCCAGCCTCCCTCCGGCCGGCCCTGGGTGTCCTGGCGCAGCACGGCGTTGCGGATCCCGGCCATCGGATCGAGCGTGACGACCGGCCAGTCGCTCCCGAACACCAGGCGGGCGCCGGCGAGGGCGAGGCTGTTCCAGGCGAAGGCCCGCTGCACCCGCTCCGGCCCGACGTTCCTGGCCCAGACCGTCTCGAGGTTCGGCTCCGGATAGGCGTGGAACGGCTGCATGCTGGCGAGGACTCCGAGCGATCCGAAGCGCGGGATGTCCGTGACGGCGATCGTCTCGATGTGCTCGATCCTGTGCCTGCGTCTCCGCCCCGGGTGGGCGCGTGCCGCCTCCCCCAGCGCGTCGAGCGACATGCGCACCGCGGCGTCCCCGATGGCGTGGATGTAGATCTGGAGCCCCGCCTCGTCCACCTTCCGCACCATCGCCGCGATCTGCCGGCCGTCGTAGTGCGGCACGCCCCGTGTCGTCCGATCGTTGGCGTACGGCTCGAGCATGGCGGCGGTCTTCGACTCGACGACGCCGTCGGCGAAAAACTTGACAGTGCCGGCACGCACGAAGCGGTTGTCGCGGTGGGCCTCAGAGATCGCGACGATCTTCGCCACCGTGGCGTCGGTCAGGAGCGCCGGGCTGTCCGGCATCGGGAAGGCGGTCGACGTGCGGAGCGTCAGGCGGCCGCTCCCGGCGAGATCGTCGTACAGGGCGATCTCCTCCTCCCCGCCGCTGCAGTTCTGCACGCTGGTCAGGCCGAGCCTGGCGGCGAGCCTCAGCCCCTTCTCCAGGGCGGCGAGCTTCCTGTCGTGCGACGGTTTCGGGACCACGCGCTCCACCAGCGCCATCGCCCCTTCCTTGAGGGCGCCCGTCGGCCGGCCCGTCTTCGGATCCTTGACCACCTCTCCCTGGCTCGCCCGAAGCTGCGGCGTCGCCGCCGTGACCCCGGCCGCCTCGAGCGCCTTGCCGCTGGCCCAGGCACTGTGCCCATCGTAGGAGTAGAGGAAGACCGGCCGGCGGCTCTCGACGGCGTCGAGGTCCTTCCGGTCCGGCAGGCCGCCGGGGAAGGTGGAGTAGAGCCAGCCGAATCCGAGGATCCAGGGCTCGTCGGGATGATCGGCGACGTAGCGCCGGATCCGTTCCTGGATCGCCGGGAGAGTCGTCGCGTCGGTCAGGTCGACCTGCTCGAGTCCGAGCGACCCGTCGAGGAAGTGCGTGTGGGAGTCGATCAGGCCGGGCAGCACGAGGCGTCCCTTGAGATCGAGGATGCGCGTCCTCGGGCCTGCGAGGGCGCGGACCTCGGCCTCCTTCCCGACCCTCGCGATCCGCCCGCCCCGCACCGCGACCGCCTCGGCCCATGGGCGCGCTGCCTCGACGGTGTAGACGCGCCCGCCCGCAAGGATCAGGTCGGCCGGCTCCTCCGGACGGGATCCGCCGCAGGCAAGCGTCAGCCCGAAGGCCGCCGCCAGCGCGACCCACGGGGCCGCCGCGCGACCGCGTGCTATCATCCGCAACGGCCGTCGGCGCCCCCGGAGGCGAGGAGACGCGCGGCACGGGTCGATCTGTCCCGGCCGGCCCGGGAGGAGTCGGAGATCCTGTCCAACCTGTCTCATGGTCGCCCTCTCGCCTTCGCGCCTGCCGGCGCGCGGCGCGTGCGTCTCCGGGCAGCCGCCGGCCGCCCCGGCGCGATACTCTACAGCATCCTCCTTCTGGCTTCGTCGGAGATCGCCTGCTTCGGCAAGCGGCCGGCCGGGGCCGAGCTGATCCTGATCCACGGCCTCGTGCGCACCGGGGCGTCCGACGCAAGGCCGGCCTCGGCGATCGCCGTGCGCCGGGGACGCCTCCTCGCGGTGGGGGACGAGCAGACCGTGATGACATACCGCGGCCCCACCACGCCGGTCGTCGATCTGCAGGGACGGACCGTCCTCCCCGGTTTGATCGATGCCCACGTGCACCTCCTCGGGGTCGGCGAGTCGCTGATCAACGAGGCGATGGGCGAGTCCCTCTACCTCGACCTCTCCGACACGGAGAGCGAGGAGGATGCGGTGCAGCGGGTCCGCGTCCGGGCGCGGACGCTGAAGCCGGGGGAGTGGGTGGTGGGCCGCGGATGGAACCAGGAGCTCTGGACCGGTCAACGCCTCCCCGACAAGCGTCTCCTGTCGGACATCGTCCCGTACAACCCGGCCTTCCTGGTCCGCTCCGACGCCCACGCCGTCTGGGTCAACCGCAGGGCGCTCGAGCTGGCCGGCCTCGGCGGGCGCGCCCTCGATCCGCCCGGAGGGAGGATCCTGAGGATGCACGGCTCGGGCGAACCGAGCGGCGTCCTGCTCGACCGCGCCTGGGAGCCTGTCTACCGGCTGCTCCCGCGGCCCGCGCCGGAGGAGATCACGGCAGCGATCCTGCGGGCGCTGCAGCGCTGCGCCGCGCTCGGCTACACCTTCGTCCAGTCGGCAGGGTCGCTCGACCATCTCGGGCTCCTCGACGTCGGCGCCGGGGGAGACGAGGAGGCCGACATGTTCCGCTCGTTGGCCCTGGCCGGACGCCTGCCGATCCGCGTCGCGCTCATGATCCCCGGTCCCTCCGAGGCCGCGGAGGCGCTGCTCAGGCGCGGGCCGGAGATCGGCCTCGGCGACGATCACCTGGACATCCGGTCGATCGAGCTGATCGCCGACGGCGCCCTGGGAAGCCGCGGCGCGGCGTTGCTGCAACCGTACGCCGACGACCCCGCCACGTCGGGCATCCTGAGGATGAGCCAGGAGGAGATCGCCTCCTGGGCTTCGCGTGGCGTGCGGCACGGGATCCAGATCGCGGTGCACGCCATCGGGGACGCCGCCGTCCGCGCCGCGGCACGCGGCTTTGCGGCGGCCGCGGCCCTGGCGCCCGGGGCCGACGCGCGCTTCCGGATCGAGCACCTGAGCCTGTTCGACCCGGCCGATCTCGAGGGCCTGGAGCGCGCCTCGGTCATCGCCTCGGTGCAGCCGAGGCTCCTGGTCCCGGGCCCGGACGGCCCCATGGAGGCGCGCCGGGTCGGCGAGGAGCGCGCGCGCCGGATCTACGCCTTCGGCACCCTCCTGGAGGCGGCGATCCCGCTGGCCGGATCGACCGACGCGTTCGATCGTCCCGTCGATCCCTGGACCGGGATCTACGCCGCGGTGACCCGCGAGATCCCGAGCAGAGGCTGAAGCGCGCCGAGGCGCTGCGTCTCTTCACGCTGGGGGCCGCCTTCGCCGCCTTCCGCGAGAAGGACGCCGGCTCCCTCGAGCCCGGGAAGTGGGCCGATTTCGTCGTCCTGTCGCAGGACGTCATGACGGTGCCGGAACCAGGCATTCTGAAGACCGAGGTTCTCGCGACCTACGTCGCCGGCCGTCCGGTCTACCAGCGCGAACGCGCCGCGGCGGCGGAGGGGGCGCCCCGGTGAGCGGCTCGCGATGCCTGCTGGCCACCCGCCTCGGCGCCCCGGCGGCGCGCGCGTGGGTGCCGGTCGCGCTCGCGTCCGTCCTGGCCGCGCCGCCGGCCGGTCTCGCCGCGGAGCCCGCGCGCAGCACGCTGCGAGAGTTCGTGCGGGTGGTCGACCGCCCATGGCAGCGCATCGGCTTGACGGTGACCGTGACCGATCGAGGAGGCCGCGCGGTGCGCGGGTTGACGCGCGACGACTTCCGGCTCATCGAGGACGGGAGGCCGGTCGATCCGGCCGACTTCGGTGTCGAGGGGGCGCGCAGCGACCGTCCGCTCTCGGTCGCCGTCCTCCTCGATCTTTCCCAGAGCATGCAAGGGCAGGTGAAGAAGGTCCGCGAGGCGGCCGGGGCGCTGCTCAGGGGATTGAGACCGCGGGACGAGATCATGGTCGCGAAGTTCAACGACCAGATCACCGTCCTGCAGGCCTTCACCGCCGACGCGAGCGAGCCGGAGCGGACGCTCGCGAGCCTCGGCCGGGCGTGGGGCGGCACCGCCCTCTTCCGCTCGATCGAGGAGACGCTCAAGGACGTGCGTGAAAGGCCCGGCCGCAAGATCATCCTGGTGGTGAGCGATGGCCTGGACAACGACATGGCGCGCGGCGAGAGCGTCGTGCAGTCGCTCTACCTGCAGGATCTGCTCCGGCTCTGCCTGCGCACGCAGACCGTCGTCTACGGCGTCCGGCCCGGGATGTCGGCCTCCTCGTGGCTGCCCTTCGAGGGGTTCGTGGAGGCGAGCGGCGGCCGGCTCCTCTACACCGGCGGCGACCTCGAGCGTCTCTTCGCCAGGCTGGCCGAGGAGTTCCTGAGCCAGTACTACATCGCGTACGACACCGATCCGAAGCTCAGGGCCGGGGCATGGCGCAGGATCCGCGTCGAGGTGGCGCGGCCGGAGGTCGTGGTGAGGACGATCGGCGGGTACTTCGCTCCCCGCAGGCGCCTGGGCGCCCTGCTGACCGACCTGCGCGACGGAGACGCCGGAGAGCGGGCGGACGCCGCCTACGATCTCGGGTTCACGGGAGACGCGCGCGCTTCGAAGGGTTTGATCACCGCCCTCGACGACGAGGACGGGAAGGTGAGGAGGCTGGCGATCGAGGCGCTCTCCCGGCTCCGGGAGTCCGGGGCGGTGCCGCATCTCGTCGGTCTCCTCGGGGACGACGATCCCTCGGTCCGCGAGGCGGCGGCGGGGGCGCTTCTTCCGTTCGGGCCGGCGGCGATCCCCGATCTGGCGGCGCTGGTCGCCGGCGCGCCGCGGCTCGCGGGGGACGCTCGATTCACGGGCGCGGCGCGCCTCCTCGGCCAGATCGGGGACGATCGGGCCCTCGTTCCTCTCGCCGCGCTTCTCGCGAAGGGGACGGTCGGCGAGCGCGTCGTCGCGGCCGAGGCGCTCGGAGCTCTCGGGCTGAGCCGCGGCATCCCGGCGCTCCGTCTCGCGCTCGCGGACGGCGCGGTCGAGGTGCGCGGCGCCGCCCTCCGCGCGATCCTCGCCATCGCCGGCCAGGCCGCCCGCCCCGTCCTCGAGGACTTCATGCGCAGGGAGGACGACATCGAGCTCAGGCGTCGCGCCGGAGCGGCCCTGGAGGCGCCATGAGAGTGCGCCACCGGCTCCTCCCGGCCCTCGCCGTCCTCGTCCGGGCGGTGGCCCTCGTCGCGTGCGCCACGGGCGCCGGGACGCCGCCCGCCGACGGGTCCCGCGCCCTGCCGGGTGGGCCGGCGCCGGCGTCCGAGCCGGGACCGATCCTGGCCGGCGCCGCAGCGCGCACGATCACCCCCGACGTGAAGGAGGGAGGATCCCCGGTCCGGATGGCCGGCTTCGGTCCCGGGAGGGACGCGCAGGGGGTGCACGACGACCTCGACGCCAGGGCGCTCGTCCTGCAGGCCGGATCGCGCTCCGTCGCCCTCGTCGCCCTCGACCTGATCGGGCTGTTCCACGATGACGTCGTGCGGATCAGGGAGGAGATCCGGGCCCGCCACCCGGAGGCGGCCGTGGAGTACGTGATGGTCGCCAGCACCCACACGCACGCCGGCCCGGACATCCTCGGCCTCTGGACCCCTCCCGAGCGCACGGTGGATGCCGGATATGTCGCGCGGGTCAGGGCGCAGGTGGTCGAGGCGGTCGCGGGGGCCTGGGCGCGCCGCCGGCCGGCGCGACTGTCGTTCGCCTCGGCCCGGCTGCCGCAGCTCATCGAGGACTCGCGCCTACCGCGCGTCATCGACGACCTGGCCCTGATGATGAAGGTCGACGCGGCCGACGGACGCTCCACGATCGCAACGCTGGTCGACTTCGCCGACCATCCGGAGTCGCTCGGACGCGAGAACAACCTGATCTCCTCCGATTACCCGGGCGCGACGCGGCGCGCGCTCGAGGAGAGGTTCGGTGGCACGTCGATCTTCTTCAGCGCCGACATCGGCGGGCTCCTCACGCCGCTCGACGCGGGCGACCTCCTCGACCCCGACACGGGGCGGCCGGTGCCCAGGAAGAGCTACCGGATGACGGAGCTGCTCGGCCAGGCGATCGCGAGCGCCCTGGGCGACGCCTGGAGCGGGGGCGCCGCGCCCGGATCGCCGCCCGATCGGGTCGAGCGGGCAGCGCTCGAGATCCGCGCGCGCGAGTTCCGGGTGCCGCTCGCCAACCCGCGGTTCGCGCGTGGCCTGTCGGAGGGACACCTCTGGCCGCGGGAGAGGGACGCCGAGGGCGCGCTGCGGAGCGAGGCGGCCGTCCTCTCCGTCCTGGCGGAGGCCGTCCCGGACCCCCCGGCCGGAGACCCGGTGACCGTCGGAGCCCGCCTCGCGACGCGGGCTCAGTTCGCCTGCGTGCCGGGCGAGATCTACCCCGAGCTGGTGATCGGCGGAATCCAGGACCCGCAAGATCCGGGGGCCGACATCCAGAAGGCACCGCGCGAGCCGGCCCTGCGATCGCTCATGGCGGGGCGCGAGCGGTTCGTTCTCGGCCTGTGCAACGACGAGCTCGGGTACATCATCCCGATGTCGGAATGGGACGAGCAGCCGCCCTTCGCCTACGGCCGCACCGGCCCGCAGTACGGCGAGGTCAACTCGACCGGCCCGCGCACCGCCCCGATCCTCCTCGAGCTCTTCGCCGACCTCCTTCGCTGAGGGGGGAGCGCCCCAGCCGTTCCGCCGCCTCCCGGCGCGACCCAACCCGCGACCCGGACCGGCTCCCGGATGCGCTACAATGATCGTCCCACACCACAGGAGGGCGCGACGATGGCGGACAGGACAGCGGGCGGGCCGAAGGTCACCTACGCGACCCTCGCCGCCGGCCAGACGCCGGAGTTCAGCAAGGCGTACGACGAGGCGATCGAGCGCGTGAAGACGAGGCTCGGCAAGACCTACCCGCTGGTGATCGGCGGGAAGGAGGTGCACGCCCGGGAGACCTTCGACGACACCTGCCCGGCCGACACCCGCGTGGTCCTTGGCCGCTTCGCGAGCGGCACGCGCGAGGACGCGCGGGCGGCAATCGCCGCGGCCCGCAAGGCGTACGAGACGGTATGGCGCGACCTCCCCTGGAAGGAGCGCGTCGCCTCCATCCGCAAGGCCGCGTCCAACATCGAGACGCGCCGCTTCGAGATCTCCGCCCTCGTGAGCCTGGAGGTCGGCAAGAACCGCCTCGAGGCGATGGGGGACGTGCAGGAGACCGCCGACCTGATGAGCTACTACTGCGATCAGGTCGAGGAGCACCACGGATACGAGACGCCGATGGGGCGGCTCTCCGAGAAGGAGGACAACCGCGACGTCCTGCGCCCGTACGGCGTCTGGGTGATCATCTCCCCATTCAACTTCCCGATGGCCCTCGCGGGCGGGCCGAGCGCCGGGGCGCTGCTCGGGGGGAACACCGTGGTCTTCAAGCCGGCCACCGACACGCCGCTGACCGGACACGAGCTCCTGGAGTGCTACCGAGCGGCCGGCCTGCCGGACGGCGTCTTCAACTACGTCACCGGCCCGGGATCGACGGTCGGGGAAGAGCTGGCGACCAACCCCGGCGTCGACGGGATCCTCTTCACGGGCTCCCGGGAGGTGGGGTTCGAGATCTACCGGAAGTTCGCGCGGGACTTCCCGAAACCGTGCATCGCCGAGATGGGCGGCAAGAACCCGGCGATCGTCACCGCCAGCGCCGACCTCGACGTCGCGACCGAGGGTGTCTTGAAGTCGGCCTTCGGACTGCAGGGGCAGAAGTGCAGCGCCTGCTCGCGCGTCTACGTCGACCGCACGGTCGCCAGGCCGTTCCTCGACATGCTGGTCGAGAAGACGAAGGCTATCGCCATCGGCGACCCGGTCAGCAAGGAGAACTGGCTCGGTCCCGTCATCAACAAGAGCGCCTTCGAGAAGTACGCCCGGTTCGTGGAGATCGGCCACCGGGACGGCCGGATCGCCGTCGGCGGCGAGACGCTCAAGGGGGCGCACTACGATCACGGCTTCTTCGTGAAGCCGACCGTCATCACCGGTCTGCCGAAGGACCATGCGCTCATGCGCGACGAGATGTTCCTGCCGATCACCTGCGTCTGGGAGGTCGACTCGCTGGACCAGGCGCTCGATCTCGCCAACCGCACCGAGTACGGCCTCACCGCCGGCCTCTTCAGCCGTGACGACACCGAGATCAGGAGGTTCCTCGACCGGATCGAAGCGGGCGTCGTCTACGTCAACCGCCGGGCCGGCGCCACCACCGGCGCCTGGCCGGGGATCAACCCGTTCGGCGGCTGGAAGGGGAGCGGCTCGTCCGGCAAGGCGAGCGGCGGCCCCTACTACGTCGCGCAGTTCATGCGCGAGCAGAGCCGGACGCTGATCAAGGGCTGAACGCCACTTGACGCGCGCCGCCCGCCCGCGGTAAGCAGGGAGCAGCGCCGACCGCTCCAGAAGCCGCCCTCATACGAGCGCGCTCGTCGTGCGTCCGCGGCGCGGGTTTCTGCCGGAAGGCTCCCTGCACGGGAGGGACACCCCATGACGATCCGCAGCGTTCCTCTGATCCTCGGCGCGCTCGCCGCGATCATGCGCGCCGGCCCGGCGCTCGCGCAGCCGGTCCTGTTCTCGCCGCCGCTCCAGCTGGAGGTGGGCGAGTATCCGATCGCGGTCGCGGTGAGCGACTTCAATGGAGACCGGCACCTCGACCTCGCCGTGATCGGCGGGCGCTCGGACGAGATCCTGATCTTCCTGGGGGACGGCGCCGGGCGCTTCTCCGAGCCGCGCGCGACCTACGTGGGAGAATACCTCAACGCCCTGGTGGCCGCCGACTTCGACCGGGACGGCCGGATCGATCTGGCGGTCTCCCGCGGCGGTTCGAGCCTCGTCGCGGCCCTGCTCGGGGACGGCGCCGGGGGGCTGGGGGCGCCGTCGATCTCCTACGCGGGAGGGTATCCGGTGGCGCTCGCGGCCGTCGATCTCAATCGCGACGGCCTGCCGGACCTCGTCCTGGCCAACCAGTTCAACGATACTCTCTCGATCCTCCTGGGGGTCGAGGGTGGAGGCTTCGGCTTCTCCAGGAACGTGCGCGTGCCGCGCTCCCCGGTCTCCCTGGCGACCGGCGACTGGAACGGGGACGGCCTCGTCGACGCCGCCGTCGCCCTCGCCGACGCGGATGGCGTCGGCGTCCTGCTCTCCAACGGGCGCGGCGGCCTGGGGGAGGCCGGCGGGCTGGTCTATGCGGTCGGGAGCCGTCCCTCGTCGCTGGCCTCGGGGGACTGGAACGGCGACGGCCATCCCGACCTGGCGGTCGCCGACCTCCGCTCCCACGACGTCTCGATCCTCTTGAACGACGGGACGGGACGCTTCGGAGCGGCGAGCCGCTTCCTCACGGGGGAAGGACCGAGCTCCCTGGCGGCCGCCGACTTCGACGGGGACGGGAGGCTCGACGTGGCGGTCGCCGATCCCTACACGGCGGCCGTCTCGATCCTGCTGGGGGATGGCGCCGGCCGGCTCGGTCCACCGTCCTACTTCGCCGCGGGGCCGTCCCCTTCCTTCGTCGTGGCGGGGGACTTCAACGAGGACGGGTTGCCGGATCTCGCGGTCGTCAACGGCGAGGACACTCTCGCCATCCTGTTCGACCGGGGCCCCGACGCCGACGGCGACGGGGTGCCGGATCGCGCCGACGACTGCCCCGGCGTCGCCGATCCGGATCAGCGCGACGCCGACGGGGATGGCCGCGGCGACGCCTGCGACAACTGCCCGCCCCTGCCCAACCCCGATCAGGCCGACGCCGACCACAACGGCACGGGGGACGTCTGCGACGCCCTGCTGTCGCTCCTCGCGTCGTCGGCGCCGATCCTCTCGCTGCAGGCGGCCCTCGACGGGGTGAGAGCGCGGCTCGACGGGCTCCTCGATTCGGAGGCGCGGCACGTCCGCGATCTCGCGGACCTGCGCGCCGACCTGACGGCGCTGCAGGCGCGAGTGGCCCGCATCGAGTCGCTGCCGGTGATCCGCAGCCAGATCAAGAAGGATCCCTGAGATGGTCGGCTTCGACGCGTGACGCGTTCGCCCGAGCCCTCCGGGAGTCCTTCCGGGCGAGCTCCTGAACCCGCTCACGTTTCGCCGTGCGGCCCGTCTAATCAGGACGCAGGGCGGGATCGGCTTGGAAGTGGAACCGAACGGATAGCGAGACTCGTGCCGCCACCCGACGATCCGGAGCTCGTCCGCCAGGCGCAGCGGGGGGACCAGGCCGCGTTCGAGCTCCTCGTGCGCCGCTACGACCGCAGGGTGCTGCGGCTGGCGCTCGGTCTGGTGCGCTCCGAGGAGACGGCGCGCGACCTGTACCAGGAGGCTTTCTTGAGGATTTACAGGTCCCTCGGTCGTTTCCGTCATGAGTGTGGCCTCGAGACCTGGATCTATCGCGTGGTCACCAATGTCTGCCTCGATTACCTGCGCCGCGCGGCGGCCGACCGGGAGGCCGGGGCCGGCAGCCCCGCCGGCGGTGTGCGCAACGACGACCCCCTGGCGCGCCTCGTCGAGTCCCGGCCGGACCTCGACCCCGAGCGCGCCCTGGTCCGCCGGGAGCTGCGCCTCCGGATCGAGGGGGCCCTGGCCACGCTCTCGCCCCGCGAGCGTCTGGTGTTCGAGCTGCGCCACCACCAGGGGCTTCGCCTGCGGGCGATCGCCGAGATCCTGGAGACCTCGGAGGAGACGGTCCGGAACTGCCTCTACCGCGCGCACCAGGATCTGCGCGCCCAGCTCGAGGACCTCAGGAGCGGCGCCGCGCGGGGAGCCCGTGCCCGGCTCGGCCCGGCGGAGGCCGGCACATGAAGCGGGACGGCGCCCGCCTGAGCGGAAGCGATCGACACCGCCGGAGGAGACCCGATGACCTGCGCTGAGGCCCGATCTCTCATCGTCCTCCTCCTGCACGACGAGCTCGGGACGGAGGAGCACGAGCCGGTCGCCGTCCATCTGAGGGAGTGCAACGCCTGCGCCGAGGAGCTGGCGGCCGGGCGCCGCCTGCTCGCCACGCTGGCCGATCCGGGACCCGAGCCGTCCGAGGATCTCCTGGAGCGCTGCCGGCATGACCTGTCGGCGGCGCTGGCGCGCGAGGGCCGTTCCGCCGTCACGGTGCCCGGGTGGAGACGCCCCGGCCTGCCCTCCGGCGGGCCGCGCCTGTCGCCGGCCTTCGCCGCGGGGCTCGTCGCCTGCGGGTTCCTGGCGGGCTGGATGATCTTCGGGCCGGGGATCGCCGTCTTCAGGAAGGCGGCGGGCCGGGCGGTCCTGGGCGGTGAGGCCGAGGCGGCGACCGCGAACGTCAGCTCCCTGGTGGCCGACCCCGCGACCGACCGCGTCAGCCTCAGCTACGAGACGCTGCAGCGCCGCTCGCTGGAAGGATCCACGGACGATCCCGCCATCCGGCGGCTGCTCCTCGCCACGCTGCGCGACAGCCTGAACGCCGGGCTGCGGCTCGACGCCATCGACGCCCTGCGCCGCCGGTCCGGCGACGCGGAGGTGCGCGAGGCGCTCCTGCGCACCCTGCGGGAGGATCCGAACGCCGGCGCCAGGCTGAAGGCGCTCGATGCCCTGCAGGCGCGCGCCGCCCTGGACGAGGAGGTGCGCGGAGCGTTCCTGCGGACCCTGACGCGCGATGACAACCCGGGGATCCGGGTGCGCGCGATCGATCTCCTGGCGGGAGCGCGCGACCCGCGGACGCTCGCGGTCCTCGAGCGACTGGCGCGCGAGGATCCGAACGGCTACGTACGCCTGCGATCGTCGGCCGCGCCGGCGTCGCAGGAGGCCCGCTATTACCGCGAAGGGCGCGATCTGGTCCGCGAGATCAGCGGCGCCATCCCGGACGCCGCTCCGCGCATACGGATCGCCGCGGACGTCGGATCGGTCGAGGTCCAGGCGGGGCCGGGGGCCGAGGTCCGCTACCGGATCCGTGCGCGCGCGTCCGGCGTCGACGCGGCTCGGGCCCGCCGGAGCCTGGGCGAGCTGCTGGTCAGCGCCAGCCGGAGCGGCGGCCGCCTCCTCTTCAGAGGAGAGGCGCCGAGCCCGACGAGTGCACAGGGGGTGACGATCGAATTCTCCCTGACCGTGCCCGCGGCGACGCCGGAGGTCGAGGTGGCGACCGGGGCCGGGGACGTGGCGGTGCGCGGCGTCGGCGGGAGCGCCACCCTGTTCACGCGCGGCGGCGGCATCGCGATCGACCGGCTCGGAGGTGCTTTGCGGGCCGAGACGCGCGGCGGGAACATCGAGGTCGGCACGGTCGACGCGACGGCGCGCCTCGTCACGGCCGGTGGCAGCGTCCGGGTCGCCTCGGCCGGCGGCGCCGTGGTGGCGCAGACCTCGGGCGGTGACGTGACGATCGGCCACGGGCGGGGCGACGTCCGCGCGGAGACGGGGGGAGGCGGCATCGACATCGCCTCGGCGTCGGGAGACGTCGAGGCGCGCTCGGGCGGGGGCAACATCACGCTCGGCGCCGTGGGCGGCAAGGTGACGGCCGCCACCGCCGGCGGGAGCATACGCGTCGTGTCGGCCCGCGGGGGGGCGCACTGCGAGACCGCCGCCGGGCCGATCGTCCTGAGGGGGATCGACGGGCCGATCCATGCCGTGACCTCGTCCGGCAGCATCCGGGCCGACCTCGCACCCTCCGCCCACCCTTCCTCCGACTCCTTCCTGGAGACCTGGCAGGGAGACGTGACGGTGATGGTGCCGGAGACGCTGCCGCTGACGATTCGCGCCCTGATCGACGACCCCCTCGGCAGTGGCATCCGCAGCGACTTCCCGCTGGCCATCGCCCGCGAGGCCGAAGGGGCCGGTCGTCCCCTGGAGATCGGAGAGGGACGGGTGGGCGCGGGAGGGCCGCTTCTCAAGATCCGCACCCTGGGAGGGAACATCGCCATCCTGAAGACCGGGAGCCCGAAACGCTGAGCCGGAGGTGACCCGATGTCGCGCACGATGATCGCACCCGCACTCGCCATGGTCCTGGTGTTCGGCCTGGCGCTTCTGGCGGCCTCGCCCGCCCCGCCGGCCTCCCCGACGCCGCGGGCCACGCGCGCGCCTGCCCCTCCTCCCGATCCCGACGATCCGGTCTTCTTCTTCTCCGCCGGCGGGTCGTGGCTCGGCGTGCAGATCGCCGACATCAGCGGCGAACGCGCCAAGGAGCTCGGCCTGAAGGAGGAGATGGGGGCCGAGATCAAGGCGGTCCTGCCCGGCAGCCCGGCCGCGGAGGCGGGCCTCAAGGAGGGTGACGTCATCCTGGAGTACGCCGGGAGCCGCCTCCTCGGAGTGGCGCAGCTGACGCGCATGGTGCGCGAGACTCCCTCGGGACGGACAATCCGTCTGAAGGTCTTCCGGGACGGCGCGACCCGGGACGTGCCGGTGACCATGAAGGAGAGGGAGAGACGTGGTCCGGGAGGCAGGGGATCCCGCCGGATCCATGTGCCGCACATCGAGGTGCCCGACATCGACGTCGAGATTCCCGACGTCGACATCCCGGAGATCCCCGGCCCGCCCTTCGCCCCCTCGCTCCCGCGCCTGGGGGCCCGGGTGGAGGACCTGGACGACCAGCTAGGAGAGTTCTTCGGCGTCAGGAACGGCGACGGGGTCCTGGTGCGATCGGTGCGCAAGGGAGGCCCCGCGGAATCCGCGGGGCTGCGCGCCGGCGACGTCATCGTGAAGGTCGACGAGGAGGCCATCGCCGACCATTCCGACCTGCGCGGCGCCCTGCGCGAGCGCCGGGACGCCCCCTTGACTCTCACCGTCGTGCGCGATCGGAAGGAGATCACCCTGAAGGTCGCGCCTCCGAAGAGGGGCGATCGACTGGGGGACGACGAAGAGGACCTCGAAGGATCGCGCGAACCCGCGTGAAGACTCCCCCGCCCTCCCCGGCCGGCCCGCGAAGGGCTGTGGTAACGTATCGATCGCGCACGCGATCGCGGCGCGCCGTCGGGAGCGCGCGATGCCGGCCGTCATCGAGGCTCATGGGCTGACCAAAAGATACGGGGATCTGACCGCCGTCAACGGCATCGACTTCTCCATCAGCACCGGTGAGTGCTTCGGATTCCTCGGGCCGAACGGCGCCGGGAAGACGACGACGGTCAAGATGATCCACTGCTTCGCGCCGGTCACCGCCGGGGATCTGTTCGTCTTCGGCATGAGCGTGCGGGACCACCCGCGCGCCATCAAGACGCGCATCGGCGTCTGCCAGCAGGAGGACAATCTCGACCCCGACTTCTCCGTGCTCAAGAACCTGACCGTGTTCGCGCGCTACTTCGGGGCCCCGGCGCCGGAGGCGGCGGCGCGGGCGCGCGAGCTCCTGGAGTTCATGGGGCTCTGGGAGAGGCGCAACGACGGCATCCGGCAGCTCTCGGGCGGGCTGAAGCGGCGGCTGGTGATCGCCCGGGCGCTCAGCAACCGACCCGACCTCCTGATCCTCGACGAGCCGACGACCGGCCTCGACCCGCAGTCGCGGCATCAGGTCTGGGACCGTATCCGCAGCCTGCGCAGGCAGGGGAAGACGATCCTGCTGACGACCCACTACATGGACGAGGCGCAGACGCTCTGCGACCGCCTGGTGATCATGGACCGCGGGAAGATCCTGGTCGAAGGGCCGCCGACCGATCTCGTGCGCAGCCGCATCGGCAAGGACGTCGTGGAGGTCTGGGGATATCCGCCGGCGCTCGTCGAGCACGCGCGGCGGAGCGGCTGGCGGTTCGAGACCGACACCGACCGCCTCTTCATCTACACCGACGCCGGGGAGGCGGTGTTCGCCGCCATCGCGGGACGATTCCCGGCCGAGCGCTGCACCGTCCGGACGGCAGGGCTCGAGGATCTCTTCTTGAAGCTCACGGGCCGGGAGCTTCGGGATTGATCGGGCGCAGAGGGGCGTGGCCGGATCGGCCGGGGCCGCGCGCATGAGCGGCGTGGCAGGCAGGGTGAGCTGGCGGTCGCTGCGGGTCTGGCAGCGCAACCGGGACGTCTACTTCGTCACCTGGAAGACCAACCTTGTGCCGCCGCTCCTCGAACCGATCCTGTACCTCCTGGCGTTCGGCGCCGGGATCGGCGCCCTCGTCCGCACGGTGCCGTATCGGGGCGAGGCGATCGGCTACACCGCCTTCATCGCGCCGGGTCTCCTCGCCACCCAGGTGATGTTCCAGTCCTTCTTCGAGACCACCTACAACACCTTCGTGCGGATGTACTACCAGAGGACCTTCGACGCCATCGTCACGACGCCCTTGAGCCTCGATGACGTCATGGCCGGCGAGCTGCTCTGGGGGGCGACGAAGGGGACGATCGGCCTGACGGTGATGATGGTGGCGATCAGCTTCTTCGGGCTGATCCACTACCCCGCGGCCCTGGTGATCCTGCCGTTCTCGTTCCTGGCGGGGCTCTTCTTCGCCGGCCTCGGCCTCTGCTTCACCGGCATCGTCCCCCAGATCGACTCCTTCAATTTCCCGGTCTTCCTGTTCGTCATGCCGATGTTTCTCTTCTCCGGCACCTTCTTCCCGCTCGAGGTCCTGCCGGGCTGGGCGCAGACCGTCGCGCAGCTCCTCCCGCTGACGCACGTCGCGACGGTAATGCGCGAGGCGTGCCTCGGCAGGCTGCCTGCGCGCCTCGTCCTCGACGTGGTCTACCTGACGGCGGCCACGGTCCCGGTGACGTTTCTCGGCATCGCTCTGATGAAAAGACGGCTCGTGAAATGAAGGCGGTCTGGCCTGCCCTGATCGCCCTCGCGGCTTCCGTCCTCTGGTTCCTTGTTTTCGGCGCGATCGGTGCGCGCGCGCGTCGCCTGGCGCGGTTGCCGGTCGGGGCGTGGCTGCGCCTGCCACTCGACTTTCTCTTGGGAGCCTGGCTCTTGAGTTTCGTCGTCCTGCTGTGCGGGATGCTGCGCGCCTTCCGCCCCGGGGTCCTGCTCGCCGCCACGCTCGCGCTCGGAGTCCTTGGCCGCTGGCGGAACCGGCGGTGGTCTCCGAGGGTGGCCTTGCCGCTTCTCCTCCCGGCGCTGCTCCTCCTGCCGATCGCCGTCGCGCCTCCATTCTTCTACGACGCGCTGGTCTATCACCTCGGGCTGCCGTGGCAGGCCCTCCAGGAGGGACGGCTGTCGCCGCACCCCGAGAACTTCTTCTCGGCCTTCCCGCCGCTGGCGCAGCTCGTCGCTGCGGGCCCCCTGGGAGCGAGTCTCGCGGCTTCCCCCGCGGCGCCGGGCGTCGACCGCGGCCCGCTGGCCGCGGGGCTCGAGCGGGTGCCGGCCCTGCTGCACCTGCTGAGCTGCGTCGCCGCGGGGGCGGGGCTTTCGGCGCTGGCGCGCCGGCTGGGCGCCCCGCGTGGGCTCGCGCTCCTGGCCGGAGGGACGCTATCGATCCTGCCGGCGTTCGCGCCCGTGCCGGGATTCCCCGCCGCGGAGGGGTGGGCGGACGCGGCGATCGTGGCGGCGCTCGCGGTGGCCCTGGGTGGACGCGGCCGCCGTGAGCAGGCGCTCCTGGCCGGCCTTCTCGTCGGGGTGGCGAGCGCCGCGCGGCTGCAAGGGATCCCGTGGGCCGCCATCGTGATTGCTCTCGTGGCCCTGCGCTCCCCGGCGCCCCTCGCACGGTCGGCGCTGGCGACGGCCGGGTGGATCGTCGGCAGCGCTCCCTGGTGGCTCAAGAACCTCGCGCTGCTCGGCGATCCCGTCGCTCCTCTCGGCTGGCATCCCGAGGGGATCGAGACCCTCCGGCGGGAGGCCGGCAGCCATCTGTACGGTCTGTCGGGGGCAGGGGATTGGTTGTGGGGCCTGGGCACGACGCTGCAGCCCCACGCCGCCTATCTGGTCCCCCTGGCCCTCGCGGCTCTCCTGGCGCTGACCGGACCAAAGGCGGGTCGCGCCCGGCTCCTGAGCGGGGCGCTGCTCCTGAGCGTCGCCGCCTGGTGGCTGACCGGCAGCACGGTGCGCTTCCTGGTGCCGAGCCTGGCGGTGCTGCTGGCGCTCGCCGCGGCGGCGAGCGGCAGCAGAGTCCGGGTCGCTGGCGCAGGCACGGTCCTCGCTTGGACCGCCGCTCTCGGGATCGTCTCGACCGCCAGCTGGGTGCACCTCATCGGAGCGATGCCCCCGGCGCCGGACTCCGGAGCGGAATCCGCGGCTGACCTGGTGGTCGACGACCCGGGCCCTGCCTTTACGGCGGCCCGCGCTCTCCCGCCGGGCTCCCGGGCGCTCTTCGTCGCCGAGGCGCGCGGGTTCCGGTTCCCGCGCCGTTTCGTGACCCCGTCGCCCTATGATGCCTCGCCGCTGCGGGGGCCGCTCGAGGACCTGGCCTCCGCCGCCGCGGTGCGCGACTGGTTGGTGCGGCATGGATACACGCACCTCCTCGTGAACCGACGTGAGATGGCGCGCATGGCCTCGGACTACCCCGTTGTCCCCTGGAAGAGCCCGGGCGGCCGGCGGCGTTTCCAGGAGCTTCTGAATCTTACGGCGCCGCCGGTGGTGCTGGTTGGAGAGGTGGGGATCTTCGCTCTGGGCGTGGCGCGCGCCGACCCGGGGTCGGCGGAGTGACATCCTTCGAGCTCCTCGCACTGTCTCTCGCGGTCGCCGTCCTGTGGTGCCTGGTGCTCGCCTCCGCGGGGTCACGGGCACGTCGGATCGCGCGTCTGCCGGTTGGCGTCGACCTTCGTCTGTCGATCGATTTCCTGCTCGGGAGTTGGATCTTCGCCATGGCGGCCTTGCTGTGTGGTTTGGCCGGAGAGTTCCGTCCGGCGCCGCTCCTGCTCTGCGGCGGCGTGCTGGCCGTCCTCGGGCGCTGGCGGGCTCGCGGCTGGCGGTTGGCGTCGATCCTGCCGCCGCTCGCCGCCGCCGCGGTCCTCGTACCGGTCGCCCTGGCGCCCCCCTTCTTCCACGACGCCCTCGTCTATCACCTCGGACTCCCTTGGCAGGCGCTCAAGGAGGGACGCCTGTCGCCGCATGCCGAGGATCTCTTCGCCTCCTTCCCACCTTTGGCCCAGCTCGTCTTCGCCGGTCCGCTGGCCGCGGGCTGCGATCGAGTGCCGGCGCTCCTGCACCTCGCCGCGTTTCTCGTCGCGGGCGCGGCCATCGAGGCCCTGGCGCTGAGGCTCGATGCGCCACCTACGCTCGCCCGTCTGGCCGGAGCCGCGCTTCCCGTCCTGCCGGCCCTGGCTCTGGTGCCCGGCCTGCCGGCTGCAGAGGGGTGGACGCTGGTGCCGCTGCTCGCTGGTCTGGCCGTGGCGATCGAGGGTCGCGGCTCGCGCCTGCCGCGGCCTGGGCCACACGGCAGCGGTGCTACGGATCGACCTCGCGATGACGGCGACCCGGCCGATCGTGGCCGGGCCGTCTTGGCCGGCTTCCTGGCAGGTGTCGCGAGCGCGGCCCGCCTGCAGGGGATCCCATGGGCCGGGATCATCATCGCCGTGGCCACGTGGCGCGCTCGCCGGCGGCTACGGGGAGCGGTCCTCGCCGCCTGCGCGTGTCTCGTAGGGAGCGCACCCTGGTGGTTGAAGAACCTCGTCCTACTGCACGATCCGCTCGCGCCGCTCCTCTGGCGGCGCGAGGGGATCGAGACGCTCTGGCGCGACGCCTCGAGCCTCGGCCTGCGCGAGGCGGGGATGGCAGGGTGGCTGCAGGCGTTGCCGCCGGTGCTTCTGCCGCACCTCGCCTACCTCGGGCCGCTCGCCCTGTCTGCGCTCCTGGGGGTGCTCGTGCGCCGCGACGGCCGCCTCTGGCTGCTGGGGTGCGCCGCCATCCTCGGGATCGTCGCCTGGTCGCTGACCGGGAGTCTGCCGCGCTTCCTCGCGCCGACGCTCGCGTTGCTGCTCGTCCTGGCCGCGGCCGCCGGGCACGGAGGCCGGGCGCGCTTCCTGGCAGCCGCTTTGGCGATCGGAACGTGCGTGCTCCTTGGGCTGGCCTTCACGTTCGGTCAGGTCGAGCGCCGGGGCGGGGCCGGGCTGGCGCTCTCCCGGCCGGAGGCGTGGCGCTCCGACCTGGTGATCAACAATCCGGCGCCGGCGTACGCCGCGGCGCGCGATCTCCCGCCGGACGCGCACGTTCTCTTCGTGGGAGAGACCCGAGGCTTCGCGTTCCCGCGCCGCTTCACGGCGTCGTCGCAGCACGACGTCTCGCCGCTACGCGATCCGATCGAGAGCCTGCCCTCGGCGGACAGAGTGCGCGATCGCCTTGTCGCTTCGGGCTTCACACACCTCCTCGTCAACCGCGGGGAGCTTCTCCGCCTCTCGCGACGATATCCCGTGGCGCCCTGGCGGAGCCCAGCCGGCCAGGAAAGGTTCCAGGAATTGCTGAGCCTCCTGACTCCTCCGGTGCTGGTTCAGGGGGAGATCGCGGTCTTCGCGCTGGCGAGACCCTAAGAGCCTGTCCGGTTCTCGAGGAAGGGCCGCGGTTCGGTCGGCCGGCTAGAACTTCACGCCCAGTCCGACGTAGGGGCCGGTGAAGGTGTTCTCGACGTGACCGTAGTCGCTGGCGTCGACGCTGAAGCGGTACGAGCGGTAGCCGCCGAAGAGGCCGAAGGAATGCAGGAAGTACGACTCGACCTGCACCCGGGCGTCGAGGATCTGGACCTTGTTGCCGGAGACGTTGACCGACAGGCCGTTCGCCTCGGCGCGGATGTGCAACCCCGGGATCGGCTTGACGACCACGGAGGCGTTCACGGTGGGGTAGGGGACGTTCTCGTCGAGGGAGGCCGCGCCGGTCGTCGAACCATTCAGGTCGATCTTGATCTGCGCCACGTTGAGCCCGATGCCGAGTCCGACCTCCGCCAGCTTCGCATCGAGGAGCGTGAAGCGATACTGCCCCTGCAGGAGGGTCAGATCGTAGCGCGAGCGGATCGTCTCGCTGGTGTTGTAGGTGACGCCGTTGAAGGTCACGGGCTGCGAGAACCGGCCGTCGCCGGTGCGGGCCGAGCTCGAGTAGTCGAAGATGAGGCGGCTTCGCCCCAGGCGGAACCAGACGCGCCCCGCGGGGGAGGTGTCGCGGTTCTCCAGCCCGAGGTCGCTCTTGAAGTCGATGAGGGTTCCCTGCGAGGATCCATTGTCGATCGCGGCGTTGCCATCGAGCCCCTGGAACCAGGCGGCACCCTCGACCCCGGCGTAGTCTCCCAGGGCGTGGGCCGGCGTCGGGGAGGCGAGGACGGCGAGCAGGGCCAGCGCGATGGTCGGGAGCACGCGAGCTGGGCACAGGGGGTTGCCGCGTTTCTGGGTCATGGATCCCTCCTCATGAGTCGCCACAAAACGTAATGTCCCGCACCCTCCCGCGCAACCCCGGCCGGGTTGACAGGGGCGGGGGCCGCTCCTATCATCCGTTTCATGAAGCGCAACGGGGCGCGGCCTCCCGATCTGGTCCATGACTGGAACCTCGCCGGGTCGCCGCCGAAGCCGAATCATCCGATCGGCCTCGTGGACGAGACCCTGCGCGACGGCCTGCAGGGACCGAGCGTCACCGATCCTCCGATCGAGACGAAGAAGCGGATTCTGAGGGCGATGGACGCGCTCGGGATCGAGGCGGCCGACGTGGGGCTGCCGGGCGCGGGGCCGAAGGCGGTGGCCGACGCCACCGCTCTCTGCAAAGAGGCGGCCGGAGGGCGGCTGCGGATCAGGCCGAACTGCGCGGCGCGCACGATGATCCGCGACATCGAGCCGATCGCCCGCATCGCCTCGGGGGCCGGCATTCCGGTGGAGGCCTGCCTGTTCATCGGCTCGTCCGCCATCCGGCAGTACACCGAAGATTGGACGATCGACACGCTCCTGCGGCACACGGAGGAGGCGGTGACCTTCGCCGTGAAGGAGGGGCTTCCGGTCATGTACGTGACCGAGGACACGACCCGCGCCCATCCCGACACGATCCGGCGGCTCTACACCGCCGCCATCGAGTGCGGGGCGCGGCGGATCTGCGTGACCGACACCGTCGGGCACGCCACCCCCGAGGGAGTGACGGCGCTCATCCGCCACGTCGCGTCGGTCGTGCGGGAGACCGGGGAGCCGGTGACGATCGACTGGCACGGCCACCGCGACCGCGGACTCGACATCCCGAACAGCCTGGCCGCGCTCGTCGCCGGCGCCAGCCGGGCGCACGGCTGCGGGCTCGGGATCGGGGAGCGGGCCGGCAATACCGCCATCGATCTCCTGCTGGTGAACTTGCGGCTGCTCGGCTGGATCGATCGCGACCTGAGCCGGCTGGGGGACTACTGCCGCCTGATCTCCGAGGGATGCAAGGTCCCGATCCCGCGCAATTATCCGGTGGTCGGCAAGGACGCCTTCGAGACCGGCACCGGGGTGCACGCCGCGGCGGTGATCAAGGCGCTCCGGAAACACGACGTCTGGCTCGCCGACCGGGTCTATTCCGGCGTGCCGGCCTCCGACTTCGGCTTCGCGCAAACCATCCGTATCGGCCCGATGTCGGGGCGCTCGAACGTCCTCTTCTGGCTGGAGCAGCGCGGGATCGATCCCGCGGAAGAGACCGTCGACCGGATCTTCGAGGCCGCCAAGCGCAGCGACCACGTCCTCGAGGACCACGAGATCTTCGCGCTGCTCGACGTCGCCCGCCGCCCCGCCTGAGGACGGGCGGCCCGTCCCCGCACCGCTAGTCCTTGGGCTCGACGCAGACGCGGTTGCGTCCCGACTCCTTGGCGCGGTAGAGGGCGCTGTCGGCGCGCGCCACCAGGACCTTGATCTCCTTCCCGTGATCGGGGAAGAGGGCGATGCCGATGCTGATCGTGACCCGGATCGTCGTGCCGTCGAGAGTGAACGGGTGGCCCTCGATGGCGCTTCGGACCCGCTCCGCCACCTGGTGCGCGCCGACCAGGGGCGCCTCCGGCAGGTAGGAGACGAACTCCTCGCCTCCGTACCGTCCCGACACGTCCACCGTCCGGATCGACTCCCGGATCAACCGCCCCACCTCCGAGAGGACGTGGCTTCCCATCAGGTGACCATGCGTGTCGTTCACCGACTTGAACCGATCGAGGTCCATCATCAGGACGGCGAGCGGCGCCGCATAGCGGTCGCAGCGCCTGAGCTCCTGCTCCAGGGCCATGAAGAGCGACTCCTTGGTGAGCAGGCCGGTCAGCTGGTCGAAGGTGATGCGGCTGCGGACCTCGGCGTGAAACCTGGCCTCGATGTCGTCGAGGAGGACGAACTTCAGGACCGTGTCGCCGATCTGGATCTTGTCTCCGTCCTTCAGATCGGTGCGATCGATCTGTCGCGAGTTCACGAAGGTGTGGTTGGTGCTGCCGAGATCGAACAGGCGGAAGGCGGCGCTCTCCGTCTGCGCGTCCCAGGCCAGCTCGATCCGCGCGTGCTCGCGCGACGCCAGGTCATCGAGGATCCGGATGTCGGCCACGAGCCCGCGCCCGAGGACCATCGAGCCGCGCCGCAGGCGGAAGTCGCGCCCGATCTCGGCCCCCTGGAGGATGACGAGCGAGGCCTGGCTCTTGCGCAGCCGGCCGCTGTCGAGCTTGGCGCGCTCGATCGCCGTCGTCTGGTCGAGGTGTTTCCCGGACATCGTGTCACGCCCGCCGCACGAGGGGAGCCTCCGGCGCTTACCGTTTGGCAATCGCCGGCCGGGTCCCTGCCCCTCAATCTAGGCGCACTCCCGGGGATGTCCAGGGTCGAGCCGGCGCTTCAAAGCGTGAGGAAGCACCACTCCTTCGAGTACGGCACGCTCGACAGCTGCAGCCCCCGCTTCGCCGTCACCAGCACCACGTCGGAGTGGTTGTACCCGAAGCCGAGGTCCGGAGCGTAGAGGCCCGGCTCGTTGCTGAAGGTCATCCCCTCCTCGATCATAGTGTGGTCGCCCAGCGAGACGTAGGGTGGCTGGTGCCCCTCCGACCCCTCACCGTGGGCTGGGCGGTGGTAGACGTACTTCGCCATGCCGCCCTTCACCTGGTGCTCGTGCACCTGCCGGGCGACGTAGGAGCAGGTCACGCCGGGAACCGAGGCCTCCGCCTGGATCCGGCAGCACTCGGTGTGCACCTCCCAGACCTTCTCGCGCACCGGGTCCCAGGGGGCGATCTGGTAGGCGCGGTAAAGCTCGCCGCCGAATCCGCCGACCTTCACGCTGCCGGCGACCTGGAGCGCGTCCCCCTTCTTGATCCGGTTGTGGTGGAACTGGTTGGGGTGCGGGTAGGCTGTCCCGACGCCGGATCGCACCTCGATCCCGACCTCGATGCCGACGGCGGTGTGCGGGCGGCCGTCCCGCCGGATATCGTTCATGAGCAGATCGACCCCGTGCTGCGTGGTCGCCATCGCCACCTCGAAGTCGGTCGCGTCGGTGCCGCGCGCGAGGAGGTAGTCGCGGGCGAAGGCGTGGATCCGGCTGAAGTAGTTCATCGCCCTCTGGGTCAGGGCGATTTCCTCGGGCGTCTTGACCATCCGCAGCCGGTCGCAGATTTCGTCCACCTTCTTCAAGGTGGTCTTCGGGAGGACGTCGGCCGCCGCCTCGGCGAGATCGGACGTGATCGGGACGTCGACGCCGATCACCTTCCCGGCGTAGCCCCGCTTCCTGAGCCCCTTGAGGACCCAGCGGTTGAGATCGACCGTGGCCCCCATCTGCACCTTCCCGAGGTTAGGGAAGGCCCCCTCGCCGTGCTTGAAGTCGAAATAGGTCTCGCGGTCCTTGATCCACCAGGAGCCGACCAGGTCCCGATCGAGGCTCGGATGGAACCAGGTCGGCTCGGATCCGCCCGCCGGGATGAAGACCAGAAACGGCCGCTCGGTTTCCGTGTGCCAGAGGCCGGTGAAGTAGATGACGTTCCAGTGGCCACCCAGGAGCGCCCCGTCGATCCCTTCGTCCTGGAGGCGGGCCTGCAGGCGGCGGAGGGCGGCGCGGTGCCAGGCCTCGTCCAACCTGTCGAAGGCGGCAGGCTTCGGGTGATCCGGGTCTCCCCTGAGGAGCGGCGTCGATAAGGAGGGTGGCCCGGCGGCCGGCCCGCCGGGCCCCGGCGTCCCCGACGGGGCCCCGCCCGGGCCCTGCGCCGCCCGGACCCCGACGATGCCGCTCGCGACCGCCGCCATCGAACCGACCAGGAACTCCCTCCGCGTCCTCGCCATGGGTCGCCTCCCTCTCCCGGCGCCGCCGGGACGGTCCTTCCACGCTGGGGGTGTGAGAGCGGCCGGATGGTAGCCGATCGCGGGAGGCGTCTACAACGTCGACGCCAGACGAGGCCACGCGCCGAGCGGGTGGAGGCGCGGGCGCGCGCCGGACGGACGGGGTCGCGACGCCGAGACGTTGCGGGAGAGGAGGCGGAAGGCCTCCTCGAGGTCGGCGAGGGCGGCGCGCCTTTGCGTCTCGCAATCGAGCGACACGAGGACCGGCGAGTCGGCGCGCAATGCCTGTCTCAGGCGCATGTAGGCGGAGAGAATCTCCTCGTGCGTGGCTCCGGGCGCCAGGTCGAGCACCCCGCAAGGGTCGCGGAGGCCGGGCGCCCTCTCGTCGTCCGCCGGGCGAAACCACCCGGCGGACGCGGGGCGGCGGGCAGGCCACGGATCGGCGATCGTCTCGGCCGTGGCCCGGAACGCCTCGGCGGTGCGGCTGCGCGGATACTCCAGAAGGTACGGCCGGCGCGTCTTGACGCTGCGCACCAGCACGGGATCGTACGGCACCGAGCCGGCGCAGCGCACCGGGATGCCGAGAAACCGCTCGCAGACCGCCTCCAGCGCCTCGCCGATCCGGGCGTCCTCGTGGTCGCGCACCTGGTTCACGATCAGATGCGGGAGGAAGGCCTCGAGGTGACCCGCGATCTCCTGCGCGGCGTAGGAGTCGATCCGCCGGATCTCCTCCAGGATCCCGGTCGGACCGTCCGGAAGCGATCGTCCGCGGTGCTCCAGGACGAGGTCGACGACCGGCTGGTAGCCGAGCGTGCGCGCGAGATGCTGCATCCGCCGCAGGAATGCGGCGCGGAGGAAACGGTAGCAGTTCTCGAGGGAGGTCGGCTCGGGGAGGATGACCAGGACCCCGCGGTCGGCGATCGAGAAGACGTCGAGGACGTGGAGCGACGTCCCGGCGCCGAGATCGACCAGCACCACGTCGGCCCGCAGGGCCAGGAGCAGGCGGAGCAGCCGCGTCTTCTGGAAGTGCTTCAGGCTCTCGGCGTCGAGGCTGTTGCGGGCTCCGCTCACGATCCGGAGGCGCGGCACGCCGGTCGGGACGGCCGTCTCCTCGAGCGACGGGACGTTTCCCTTGATCGCGCCGCTCAGCGAGAGCGCCGGGGGATCGAGGCCGAGGAAGGTGTGCAGGTTCGGAGCCCCCAGGTCGCCGTCCACGACGACGACCCGGCGCCCCATCTCGGCCAGATGGATCCCCAGGCTGGCGGTGACGAGGGACTTGCCGGTCCCTCCCTTGCCGCCGCCGACCGCCCAGATCCGCGGCCTGCCGGATGTCGATGACCGTTCGTCGTTCATGGGCCTGTTCGCGCCGGGAGCCGAGATGGAGATCACGCGACCCCCGCGGCGGGGGGCGCCTCCGCTCCTCATCGATCAGATACGATGCCCCGGGGGTCCGCGCAACCGCCGGGATCGTAATCCTGGCGTCAGTAGGATGCCGCCGCCCGCGCGCGGGTCTGCGCGCGGGTCTTGTCAAGCGGGGTCCAAGTGGAGTAGAAGCCGCCCTGACCCGCGAAGGGAGAACGCCCATGTCGTACCGTGCGCTCGCTCCAGCCCTCGCCGCTCTCATCGTGGCCGGCTCGACGTCCGCGCTGAGGGCCCAGGCCCCCGAGGCGTCCGCCGCCGGCGCGCGTCCGCCGGGGACGGCGGCGCCGGATCGCGGGAACCGCCGGTTGTTCCAGCGCTTCGTGGAGGACGCGGCGATCACGCCCGGCGGCTGGGTCGAGGGGCAGTACCTCTACGAGAACCTGCCGGACGGGGCCCGCCACTTCGCGGGGCCGCTCCTGTCGTTCAAGGTGGTCACGGATCTGGAGGCCGGGATGCGCTTCGGCTTCCTCCATCTCCGTCCCGACGCCTGCCCGACCGAGTCGGGGCTGTCGGACGTCGACCTCTACGCCAAGTACAGGCTGCCGGGCGGGCGCGGGCGCTTCGCCCTCGGCGGGCTGGTGAAGGCGGCCACCGCGGACGAAGCGAAGGGGCTCGGGACCGGCAAGACCGACGTCGAAGCGTTCGGCGCCTACCGGGCCGATCTCGAGGCGGTCACGCTGGTCGCGAACGCCGGGATCCGCTTCAACGGCGAGCCCGACCCTCCCGCGCCTTCGGCGCGCGACTCGATCCTCTTCGGTGGCGCGATCGTCATGCCGGCCACGCCGACGGTGAGCTTCGTCGTCGAGGCGACCTACGAATCAAAGCGGCGCGTCGGGGGCCGGGGCGACGCCCGGCTGACGGCGGGGCTCCAGGTCTTCGGTCCCCAGCGACGAGGGGGTCTGCGCGGCGCCGTCGCCTTCCCCCTGAGCGACGGGGCCCCGGATCTTCAGATGCTGCTCGGCGCCTTCCTGACTTACTGAGACGTGCCGCGGCCGCCATCGCGAGCGCCTCGCCCACGCCCGCGCCGGGCCCCGATCCGCGCCGGAGCCCGCCCCGCGGGCGGTCGGCCGCCCGGCGCCGTGCTAGAATCGGCAATGCGACGGGATCCCCCAAAGGTGCGCCGGTGACCAACCCACTCCGGGGGCTCAGGATCGGAACCAGGCTGTTCCTGATCGTCCTGGTGATGATGTTGCTGACCCTGACCACGTCGTTCCTCGTCTACTCCCACTTCGAGGCGGCCCTCCTCGACCAGGTCCAGGACCAGACCGAGTCGCTCTCGAAGGCGCTGCAGATCAGCGTGCAGCAGCTCACGTCGCAAGGCATGA
>WNGG01000120.1_pt1 | contig 73809 bp, 70 predicted proteins | sample 5400661 | NCBI WGS metagenome assembly WNGG01 (sample SAMN13153372, study PRJNA577476) | soil metagenome | isolation source: 100 cm soil or saprolite under Garry oak tree replicate 1 | place: USA:California | collected 2016-06-15
GGCGACGTCGCGTCTGGTCATCCCCTGGGCGAGCAGCGTGCGGGCACGGGCCTCGGGATCGGGCGGGGGCTCCTCGCGGGCGGGCTTGCCGGTCCCCGCCACCACGACCGTCACTTCGCCGCGGGGCGGTGCTGCGGCGTAATAACCCGCGAGCTCGGTGAGGGTCCCGGCGCGGGTCTCCTCGAACACCTTGGTGAGCTCACGCGCCACCGCCGCGCGGCGCTCGCCGCCGCAGGCCGCCGCCAGGTCTTCGAGCAGCTCCGTCACGCGCAGCGGTGCCTCGAACAGCACCACGGTCCACTCGCTCGTGGCGACGGTCTCGAGCAGGCGCCGCCGCTCCGTGCCCTTGCGCGGCAGGAACCCCAGAAACACGTAGCGGTCGGCGCCGAGGCCGGAGACAGAGAGCGCGGCGGCGACGGCCGTGGGGCCCGGGACGGTCACGACCGGGATGTCGCGCTCGCGCGCCGCGGCGACGAGCGCGGCGCCGGGATCGCTCACGGTGGGGGTGCCCGCGTCCGTCACGAGCGCCACGTCCTTGCCGCTGCCCAGCAGGTGCAGGATGCGGCGCAGCGCGCCTTCGGTCGAGTGGGCGTGGAAGCTCAGCAGCTCGGCGCGCGAGCCGACGTGCGCCAGCAGCGGCTTGGTGTGCCGCGTGTCCTCCGCGGCCACCGCCGTGACCCGGCTCAGCGTAGCGGCGGCGCGCGGCGACAGGTCGTCGAGGTTGCCGAGCGGCGTGGCGACGACGTACAGGGTGCCGGACATGTCACCACGACACCTGCCACGGCAGCCGGCCGTAGTAGCCGGCCGATTGCAGCACGTAGCGGTGCTCCCGCGTTGCCTCGCGCAGGATCTTGGGGGCGGTCCCCGGCATCATGACTTCCACGCCTTCGAGCAGCTGCAGCGACCAGTCGGTCAGCGCGCTCGAGAGCTCCTCCGGCTGGACGACGGCATCGGGCGTCTCGGCCCCGCGCGGCGCCGACAGCAGCGCGATCGCTTTGTGCGCATCCTGGATGCCGGCGCTCACTTTCTGCGCGCGTCGCCGCGCGTCGCCGGGGAATTCCTTGTCCACTTCGTCGACGATGCGCCAGTACAGCTCGCGATACGTGTTGATCAGCGCGTTGGGCGCCTGCTGCGGCAGGTCGGCGACGTACGGGAAGCCCGCGGCGGTCAACACCGGCGGCTGCCCGTCCGCGCCGGCGTGGAACTGCGATTCGAGGAACTTCGGAATCCCCATCGTCTCCGGCTTGTCGCAGAAGTAGCCGCTCGCATAGCGTCCCCCGTCGAAGCGCACGTACGACACGCGCGCGTTCGACGTGAGCTCCAGGATGCCGCTGGCCTTGTCGCGCGCGAACGCCGCGAAGAACGCGCCCGGCTGCGACGGATCGACGCTGCGCATCTCGACCGGGACGGCGCACGACTGATACATCCAGGCGAGCTGCTCCATCGGCGCGGCGCAGTAGGCGAGCTCGCCCCGCTCCACTTCGGCGCGCATCCGCCTCAGGGCCTCGGTGATCGTCACCACCTGCCGGCCGCCGGTGTGGAGCGAGGCGGCGTTCACGGCCTCGCCCTTGCGGAAAAACAGCAGCAGGCACTCCTCCGGCAGGTACGCGGTGATGTAGCCGTCCACGCGGCCGTCCCGGTCGCGCTTGGCGAAGGCGAGCAAGTTGTCGAGATGGATGAAGGCCAGGCGGGTGCGATGAATCAGCCGGTTCACCTGCGGGAAGGTGAGGTCCGCGAGGCGAACCGGCGAGTTCATCAGGCGAGCGGTGCTCGCGCGCATGGACCTCCGGGGAGGATGCTACGACAGGTGTTGCTGGATCTTCTGCTCGAATACCGGCTTCGGGTACGCGCCCACCAGCGTATCCACGTGCCGCCCGTCCTTGAAGAATAGAATACTCGGAATCGAGCGCACGTTGAAGCGCATCGCCGTCTTCTGGTTGGCGTCCACGTCCACCTTGGTCACCTTCAGCTTGCCGACGTACTCCCCGGCGAGCTGGTCGAGGATCGGCGTGACCATGTGGCAGGGCCCGCACCACGTCGCCCAAAAATCGACGATGGCGAGCCCCTTGTGCTGCTCGACCTCCAGGCCGAACGTCGCGTCCGTGACCGCCACGAGATGTTCCGCTGCCATGACCTCTCCACTCCCTCTGGTGCAATCGTTATGTTGACGGGCATCATGACCGCGTCACGCGTCCGTGTCTCCCACGTGGGCATCGCCGTCCCGTCGATCGACGCCGCCCTGCCCTTCTACCGGGACGTGCTTGGCCTCGAGCCGGGGCAGCCGGAAACGGCCGATGGTGCCACTATCGTCGCCCTGGCGCTGGGCGACGTCCACGTCGAGCTGCTGGAGCCGAGCGATCGCGATGGCCCCGTCGCGCGGTTCCTCGCCAAGCGGGGGCCGGGCATTCATCACTTGTGCTACCGCGTGCCCGACCTCGACGGGGCGCTCGAACGCTGCCGCGCCGCGGGGTATCGTCTGATCGACGACGTCCCGCGGCGCGGGGCCGGCGGCCGGCGCATCGCTTTCGTGCACCCGAAGGCGACCGCGGGCATCCTGCTCGAGCTCACCGACTAACTGAACACTCGAGCGGCTCGCCCGGTTCCACCGGCCTCAGCGCTTGCACGGCTCCGAGGGGTTGCCGACCGCCGCGAGGTCGGTGCCGACGACGAGCCAACGACCGTCTTTCGCATGTGCGAGCTCGATCGGAACCACCACGATGCACGAGGTCGCCCGCTGCAGCTCGACGCGGAACATGCGTCGCTCGTCCTTGTTCGTCACGGGGAGCGGGCCTTCGATCACGCGATACCCGACGTGGTTCAGATAGATCTGGAGCACGGTGAGACGCTGCTTCAACTCCTCGCTCTTCATCCATCCGGAGGCGGGACCGCGCTCCGTGCCCCACAGGGCCTTCATGTGGTCGAGGTCGTTCGCCTTGACGGCGGACATGAACTGCGCCAGGGATTCCGGCAGCGACTGCGGCGCGGGCGTCTGCGACCCGCGTCCGCCCCCGCACGCGAGGGCGCCCAGCGCGACGAGCACCAGCAGTCGTGGCCTCACGAACGCGTCCTCGAGTGGGTCGGAGTGACCCGAAGGTAAGACGGCATGCGGCTCTACGTCAACATTGATCACGTCGCGACGTTGCGCGAAGCGCGCCGGACCGACGAGCCCGACCCGGCGCGGGCCGCGGCGGCCGCGGAGCGCGCCGGCGCGGACGGCATCACCGTGCACCTGCGCGAGGACCGGCGCCACATTCAGGACGCCGACGTGCGCGCACTCGCCGCGTCGGTGGGCACCGTGCTGAACCTCGAGCTCGGGGCGGCACCCGAGATCGTGCGCATCGCGGCGCGCACCGCGCCGTTCCAGGCCACGCTCGTCCCCGAGCGACGCCGCGAGATCACCACCGAGGGTGGGCTGGCGCTGCGCCGCGGCGACGCCCGCATCGCGACCGCGGTGCGCCGCCTCACGCGCGCCGGCATCCGCGTCAGCCTGTTCATCGACCCCGACCGCGCGACCATCGATCGGGCCGCCGAGCTCGAGGTGCCCGCGATCGAGCTGCACACGGGCCGCTACGCCCGCACGTGGCGCAAGAGCGACGCCGCGTTGCGGGCGCTCGCGCGCGCGGCGGCCCACGCCCGCGCCCGCGGCCTCGCGGTCCACGCCGGACACGGCCTGACGTACGAGAACGTCCAGCCCGTCGCCGGCATCCCCGACATCGAAGAGCTCAACATCGGGCACTCGATCGTCAGCAACGCGGTATTCTGGGGAATGGAAGAGGCGGTGCGCCGCATGCGGCAGTTGGTCGACGAGGCCCGAAAGGCTTAGCTTGGTAGCGCCATGACCGGACCTCCCCCCAAACCGCTCGGCATGTCCGACTTCTTCGCCCTCGAGGCGGGGGAGTACCTCGAGCGGCTCGACGGTCTGCTCGCCGCGGGCGACAGCCCCAACGCCGACGAGCTGGTCCGTCTGGCCCGCGCGCTGCGCGGCAGCGCGCTGATGGCCAACCACCACGCCATCGCGCGCACCGCCGCCGCGCTCGAGTCGCTGGCGCGGGCGGTGCGCGAGGGGCGGCGGGCGTGGGATCCGCAGACCAAACAGCTGGCCGTGCGCGGCGTGGACGACCTCAAGATCTTCGTGCGCCGGGCGCCGGCCTGGAGCGACGGTGACACCGCCAAGGCGGAAGCGCTCGCGCAGGAGCTCGAGCAGCTCGCCGGGCGGCCCTCGGCCCAGGTGCGCGCCGCCGAAGCCTTGGGACTGGACGCGGGCGCGCGGGCGTTCGTGGCCCGCGAAGGGGCGGCAATTGCGAGCGCGCTCGACCGGGCGGCCCAGGCGCTGCGCGCCAACCCGCTCGCGTCCGACCCGTTGCAGCACGTGCTGCGGGCGCTGCAGCCGCTGCGCGGTCTCGCCGCCGTGAACGACCTGCCCCCGCTCCCGGATCTGCTCGAGGGGCTGGAGCGCGCCATCGCCGAGCTGTCGCGCGCCGGCATCGACCCGCCCGCCAACGTGAGCGAGCTGTTTCAGGCCGGGGCCACCGCGATCGCCCGCGCCGCCCGCGAGGTCGCCGAGCGCGGCCGCCCCGACCCCGAAGGTCCTGAATTCCGCCAGTTCGCCGCTCAGCTCGTCCGGTTCATGGAGAGCGAGCCCGACGTGGTGTCGATCGGCTCGCTCTACTACAGCGACTCGGGCCCGCACATCGTGTCGCGCGGCATTCCCGCCGCCCGCCCTTCGACCCTGGGCCGGCTGGAGCTCGTGAGCCATGGCGATCACCTGCGCCAGGCGGCCGACTCGCTGGAACGGGCGCCGTCCGCGACCCAGCGCGAGCTGCGCGCCCACACGCTCGGTACCACCTTCCGCGCGCTCGCCAACGCCGGAGGCGGCGCGCTCGCCGATCGGGTGGCGCAATTCGCGATCGCCGCCCGCGAGGCCGTCGCCTCCGGCGTCGCGGTCACGAGTCCGGCCGCCATCGCCGCCGAGCTGCGCCGCGCCGGCGACGTGCTGGCGCGCTCGGGCGGCGGCGACGAAGAGGCGCTCGCGGCGGAGCTCGATGTGATCACGGCAGCGATCCGCGCCGTAAAGCCCGGAGCGCCGGCGCCGCTGCCGCGCCCAGTCCCTTCCTCTCCTCCACCCGCTCCTCCCCGACCGCCGGCGCCGCGCGCCGACGAGCCGGTGCCCGAGACCGCCGACCTGGTCGGGTCCTGGACCGTATATCAGCGGCTGTCGGGCGGCGGGATCGGCGCCGCGTCGCTGGACGAGCTGCTCGCCGGCCCGGGGACGACCGTTCCGCCCGTCTCGCCCTCCACGGGACCAGAGCCGTCGGTGGTCGACGTCCGCAGCCTGCTGTACCGCGGCGACCGCGCGCTGGCGCGCGCCCAGGAGCTGCGGGCCGCGGCGCGGCAGGCGACCGGCGACTCGCTCCGCGCCCTCGTCGACGAAGTCTGCGACCTCGTTGCCCTCGCCCTCGAGCCGAATCCCGACCGCGCCGCTCGCTCCTAACCGCGCCGCTGCATCGCGCTGGGCGTGGGTCGTGGGGCTCGGGATCACGCTCGGGCTGCTGGCCTGGGCGCTGCACGGCGTCAATGCCCGCGACCTGGTGGAAAGCGTGCGCCGGGCGAACCGCGGGCTCATCCTGGCGACGGTCGCGCTCGCGACCCTCACGTTCCCGATCCGCACGGTGCGCTGGCGGCTCATCCTGCGCGATGCGGGCGGCGGCGCCTACCCGCTGGGAGCGCTCTGGCACGCCACCGCGATCGGCTTCATGGCGAACAACCTCCTCCCGGTGCGCGCCGGCGAGTTCGCCCGGGCGTACGTGGCGTCGCGCCGGTTGCCGGTGCGCTTCTCGACGGCCCTCGCCTCGGTGGGCGTGGAGCGGGTGTTAGACGGATTGATGCTCGTAAGCTTGATGGCCGTCGCGATCGGCTCGTCCGCCTTTCCCCACCAAGCCGACATCGGCCGGACGTCGGTCTCCGCCATCACGACTACCGCGGCCGCTGTTTTCGGCGTTGTGCTCGTGGTGGCCGTGCTGGTGGTACATCGCCCCGCGCCCTGGCTCGCGCTGCTCAGTCGCGTGACGCATGCCGTCCTGCCCGCGCGCCTCGCGGACTGGATCACGCAGATCGCCGATGGACTGGTCGCCGGACTCGAGGTGCTCAAGAACCCGGGCCGCTTCCTCGCGGTCGTGTTCTGGTCGGTCGTGCAGTGGCTGGTGAACGCCGCGGCGTTCGCCGTGTGCTTTCGCGCGTTCGGGCTGCCCGTCCCCCCCGTGGGGGCGTTCCTGCTCCAGGGAATCATCGGATTCGGCGTGGCGCTGCCGAGCTCGCCGGGGTTTATCGGGGTGTTCGAGGCGGCGACCCGAGCGACGCTCGCCCTGTACGGCATCGACGCGACGCGCGCGGTGAGCTACGCGGTCGCCTACCACGCGAGCACGTTCCTGCCGATCACGCTGCTGGGGCTGTACTCGCTCTCGCGGCTGCGGTTGCGCCTCGGCGAGCTCCGCACCGCGGCGACGACGGGTGGGTGAGCGTGGCGTCGCCCCCGGACCGGGTGCGTACCTCCGCCCACGCCAAGGTCAATCTTTTCCTCCGCATTCTCGCGCGCGAGGCGGGGGGCTACCACCAGATCGAGACCGCGTTCGCGCTGCTCGAGCTCGCCGACGAGTTGACGGTATCACGCTCTCCGGGAACGGGGGACGTCGCGCTCACGGTCCACGGGCCTGACCTGGGCCCGGCCGAGGAGAACCTGGCGGTCCGCGCGGCGCGCGCCGTGCTCGACGCGACGGGTCACAGGTTCGGCGTGGCGATCGAGCTCACCAAGCGCATCCCCGTTCGCGCCGGTCTGGGCGGCGGCTCGAGCGACGCGGCCGCGACGCTGCACGCCGTGAACGCGCTGGCGGCCGACGCCGTGCCGCGCCCCGAGCTGCTCCACTTCGCGGCCCAGCTCGGCGCCGACGTGGCGTTCTTCGCGAGCGGCGCGCCCGCGGCCGTGGCGTGGGGTCGCGGCGAGCGGCTGTTCCGGCTCACGCCGCCCCCCCCCGCCCCGGTCCTCCTCGCGGTGCCGACGCTGGGCGTGGCCACGCCAGATGCCTACCACTGGTGGGACCAGCTCAATCCGGAGCCGCCGGTGCACGGGCCGGTCGTGCTCGCCCAGGACGCGTTCGCGACCTGGGGCAGCGTCGGACGGTTGGGCGGGAACGACTTCGAAATTCCGGTGTTCGGCCGGCATCCTCCGCTGCGGGCGCTGTTCGAGCGGCTCGCCGCCACGCATCCCTATTGGGTGCGGCTGTGCGGCTCGGGCAGCGCCGTGGCCGCGGTGTACGCGAGCGAGCGGCTGCGCGACGATGCCAGGATGCAGCTGGGCGAGCGACAGCAACAGCTCGTCGGCACCATCACCAGGGCCGTGCCGGCGAGCGGGCCGGAGCCCCTTCCCTAGCCGGCGGCGGGGCGGCTTTTTTCAAGGGTCAGGAGGGGGGCCCGCATGCCGGAGCAGCTGGTCGGAACGGTGGTGCACTACTTCAAGGGGCCGGGCGTCGCCGTGGTGCGCGTGACCGAGGGCGGGCTGGCGGTGGGCGACCGCTTGCGGTTCCACGGACATACGACGGATTTCACCGCGCCGATCGGCTCGATGGAAGTGAATCACCAGAAAGTGACCCAGGCGAACGTCGGCGACGAGGTCGCGATTCAGGTGACCGAGCGCACGCGGCAGCACGATCAAGTCTTCAAGGTGACCCCATGAACGATGAGGCGTTCAATCTTTCCGTCCGCAAGTTCCTGAAGCACTTCGGCGTCGACGCCCAGCGCGAGATCGAGAAGAGCGTCGACGCGGCCGTGCGATCGGGCAAGCTCAAGGGTACGGAGACCCTGAAGGCGCGCGCCCGGCTCGAGATCCAGGGGTTGCCGCTGAATCTGGTGATCGAGCACGACATCTCGCTCGCGTAGCCCGCGCATGCGGCGAGCGATCCTCGCGGCGGCGGCCCTCGGGCTCGCGTGCTCCTCTGGTCCCCCGCCCACTCCGGCGGCCGGGCCCGCGCCCGCCGCCGCGCCGGAGGCGGTGCGGCCCACGATCACGGTCCGCGAGCATTACTACGACATCGACGGCTCGAGCACGGGCGCCCTGCGCGACCAGATCCGCCGTCTCGGACCCAAGGACGGCGGCGAGTCGCGCGACGCGCTCACGGTGTGGAACCTCGAGTGGACGTACCACGAGGTGCCGAGTAGCGACGCGTGCGCGCTGCGCGATGTGCGGGTCACCCTCGACGTGGCCATCACCCTGCCCCGCTGGGCCGCGCCGCGGGGCGCCGCTCCCGAGGTCGTCGCGGCGTGGCGGAAGTACCTCGAGCACGTGCGGCTGCACGAAGCCGGGCATCGGGCGATCGCGGAGCGTAACGCGCGCGACCTGACCGCGGCGCTGGTGGCGGTCCGCGCCCCGAGCTGCCGCGAAGCGGGGGACTCGGCGTCGCGCACGGCGGAGCAGATCGTAGCGGACGGCCGCGCCAGAAACCGTGCCTACGACGTGGACACCAAGCACGGGCAGACACAGGGGGTCGTGCTGGGACCGTGAAAAGAGAAGCCCCCGAGAGGCCCTAGCAGACCCTCGGGGGCTTCGCGCTCAGTCGCCGAGGCGAGTGAGCGTTTCGCTTCGCTTGTGGCCGTTTGCTTGACTCACGGCCCCACCTCCTCGGGTGGTGTTCGGCCCTACCGTACAATCCCAACTCGGTGCGCGCAACTGTGGTGCGCCCGCAACGTCGGCCTTGGGAAATTCTTTGGACTCGGCAAGGAACGCCTGACCTGAGACGTCGGGTAGGGGCACAGCATGCTGCGCCCCTACGGCTTACTGGGTCATAATGTAGATTCTTGCCGTCGCTGGCCCCTCGTCCAACGGCAGGACACCAGACTTTGGATCTGGGAATGGTGGTTCGAATCCACCGGGGCCAATCCCCCTTCACGTACAAGACCCATGACTCCTCACCCGACGCGCACCACCCTGTTCACGCTCGTGTCGTGCTGTCTCCTGACCGAATCCCTCATCCCGCAGGGCCTGCCGCGCGCTCGTCCCGAGGATGTGGGCCTCTCGGCCGCCGCGCTGGAGCGCATCGCGCCAACCCTGCAATCCGCTGTGGACTCCGGACAGTTTCCCGGCCTGCTCGCCGTAGTCGCCCGGCACGGCAAGCTGGCGTACGTCGCGTCCGTCGGCTGGATGGATGTGGAACACCGCCGCCCCATGAGCCCGGACGCAGTGTTTCGCATCTACTCCTTGACCAAGCCGATCGCCAGCGCAGCCGTCATGCAGCTGTACGAGCGCGGCAAGCTGCGCCTCGACGACCCGGTCTCGAAATACATTCCCGCGTTCGCGGGCGTGAAGGTCGACGCTGGCGGCGGCGCCGCGACGCCCGTGCTGAGCGATCCCGAGCGGCCTATTACCCTGGCCGATCTGCTCACTCACACCTCGGGCCTGACGTACGGCTTCATCGGCAACACGCCGGCGGATTCGATCTATCGCCGCGCGGGCCTCAACAACCCCCACTGGACTCTCGCCCAGCTGTCCGACAGCCTGGCGCACCTCCCGCTGGCATTCTCACCAGGGTCACGGTGGAATTACGGCTACTCCATCGATGTCCTCGCCCGGGTCGTCGAGGTCGTGTCGGGCATGCCGTTCGATCGCTACCTCGACAGCGCCCTGCTCCGGCCGCTCGGCATGTCGATGACCGCCTTCCACGTCACGCCCGCAATGGAGGGGCATGTGACGACGGCGTACATGCGTGGACCCGATGGGAAATTGCAGGCGACCGTGCCCGCGATCGCACCGGAGTTTACGTCCGAGGGGAGGATGCTCTCCGGCGGTGGCGGCCTGCTCTCGACGGCTAGCGACTACCTCCGCTTCGCTCAAATGCTCCTGAACGGCGGTGAGCTGGACGGGCACCGGGTGCTCAAGCGCGAGACCGTGGCCCTGATGATGCAGAACCACCTGCCGCCCGTGCTTACGCCGATCCCCCCGATCACCGCCGACTGGCCTCCCGGCAGGAACGGATTCGGGTACGGAGGCGCCGTGCGCGTGGATTCGGACACCACGGTCCCCGGATCACCAGGCACGTTCCGCTGGGCGGGAGCGGCGTCGACCTTTTTCTGGGTCGATCCCCGAGCCGATCTGGTCGCAATGGTGTGGACGCAGCACCTCCCGCCCGCGTGGTCGCTGGACGCGCGGTTCCAGCGCCTGGTGTACGCCAGCGTGAAGGGGAAGTGAGCATCACCCGAGCCACCCTCGGCCTGCTGCTCCCCGTGGGTCCGCTCGCGGCCCAGACCACGCCGCTCGACGCCTTTCGCGGCAACATCGCGGCCATTCATTCCCGCAACCGCGCCGCCTATCTCTCGCACTACCTCCATACCCCCGCACTCGCGCGCGTCGGCCCCGACGGTCTGCGCCAGGGATATGACTCCTTTGCCGCGGGGGTCGGTACCGCGTGGCCGGATACGCTCGTGGCCACGCAGTTGCGCATCGTTCCGGTCACGCCGGACGTCGCCTACGGCGTCTACCGCTACCGCGCCGTGGACTCGACCGGCGGCGTACGCGGCGTGAGCGAGCGCGTCTTCGTTCACACGCCCGAGGGGTGGAAGATCGCCGTCACGACCGCGTTTCCCACGCCGGACGCGACGCCGCCGCCCTTGGCGATCGTCGGGGCGACGCTCCTGGACGGCAGCGGCGCCGCCCCGGTGCGCGATGCCGTGGTCGTGACGCGCAACGGGCGCATTGCCTGCGCAGGGGCTCGCTCCAGTTGTCCCGTTCCCGCCGACGCCGACACGCTGCGCGCCGCCGGCAAGTGGATCGTCCCGGGCCTGATCGACACCCACGTGCATTTCTCCCAGACCGGGTGGGTGGACGGGCGACCCGACGCCCTCGACCTGCGGGCCACTTATGCGTACGAGACGGTGGAGGCTGAGCTGCACCGGCGGCCGGAGCGATTCTTTCGCTCCTACCTGTGCAGCGGCGTCACCTCGGTGTTCGACGTCGGCGGCTACCCCTGGACGCTCGACCTCCAGCAACGCACCGCGCGCTCGACCACCGCACCGCGCGTCGTGGCCGCCGGGCCGCTGCTCTCGACCATCGACCCCTGGCTCAACCTGCCCGATCAACGCCAGTTCGTTTACATGGCGGACGAGGCCACGGTGCGTCAGGCGGTCCGCGCCCACAAGGCGTGGGGCGCCGCGGCCATCAAAGTGTGGTACATCATGCCGCCCCAGCCGCCGGACAGCGCGCGCATGTCGGCGCTGGTGCATGCCGCCGGCGACGAAGCCCGCAAGGTCGGGCTGCCGCTGATCGTCCACGCCACCGGCCTGTGGGAGGCGAAGGACGCGCTCCGCGCCGGGGCGCGTGTCCTGGTGCACTCGGTGTGGTCCGGGCCGGTGGACGACGAGTTTCTCGCGCTCGCCCGCCGCGCGGGGGCGATCTATGTGCCCACGCTCACCGTGCTGGACGGCTATGGCCAGGTGACGGCGCGCCACTTCCTGCCTGACCGCGGGGCGCTGCGGTGCGTCGATCGCGCTACGCGCGCCAAGGCGTTCGCCACCGATACGGTCGCGCTCGCACAGCGCCCGCCGCCGTCGCTGCGCCAGCGGCTCGGCCGCATCGTCCGCTCCCTTGCGCCCGGACTCGGCAGCACCCGGCGCCACGACCAGGGCGCCCTGAACCTGAAGCGGGTGTTCGACGCCGGTATCCCCGTGGCGCTCGGAACCGACGCCGGGAACCCGCTCACGCTGCACGGCGCGTCGGTGTTCCGGGAGCTCGAGGCGATGCAGGCGTCGGGGCTCGCACCGCGTGATGTGCTCGTCGCCGCGACGCGCAACGCCGCGCGGGCGCTCGACCTCGACAGCACGGGGACGGTCACCGGCGGCGCCGTGGCCGACCTGCTCGTCCTGGACGCCGACCCGCTCACCGACATTCGGCATCTGCGCGACATCGCCCTCGTCATTCACCGGGGCGAGGCGTACACCCGGCGCGAGCTGGAATACCCGTAGCGCAGACGCGAAACCGGCGGCAACTTTCCCGCGAGCATCGCTCGTCACCGTTCCTTCTTGCACACGAGGTTCTGCCCCGCATGCACACGATCGCCCGCGCGCTCGTTGCGTCCGCCCTCGGCGCGCTGCTCCTCGCCGCCGCTCCTTCCCCCACCGCCGACCTGCGCGGCTACTCCACCGACGCGGCGAAGGCCGAGCGGGACTGGGAGGCCAAGCTCCGCGCTGTCCCGTCGCCCGACTCGTTGCGCGAGTACATGCGCCGCCTCTCGGCGCGGCCGCACCACGTCGGCTCGCCGTACGACAAGGACAACGCCGAGTGGATCCTCGCCAAGTTCAAGGGCTTCGGGTTGGACGCGCGGATCGAGACGTTCGACGTGCTGTTCCCCACGCCCAAGGAGCGCGTCGTGGAGCTGGTGGCACCCACGAAGTTCGTCGCCAAGCTGCAGGAGCCCCCGGTCGTGGGCGACCCCACCTCGAGTCAGCAGGCGGAGCAGCTGCCGACCTACAACGCCTACTCGATCGACGGCGACGTCACCGCCCCGCTGGTGTACGTGAATTACGGCGTGCCGGCGGATTATGAGCAGCTCGAGCGCATGGGCATCTCGGTCAAGGGCGCCATCGTGATCGCGCGCTATTTCGGATCGTGGCGCGGCATCAAGCCCAAGGTGGCGGCCGAGCACGGGGCCGTGGGCTGCATCATCTACTCCGATCCGCGGGAGGATGGGTACGCCCATGGCGAGGTGTACCCGCAGGGTCCGTGGCGGCCCAAGGACGGCGTGCAGCGCGGCAGCGTGATGGACATGCCGCTCTATCCCGGCGATCCGCTCACCCCCGGGATCGGGGCGACCAAGGACGCCAAGCGCCTGGCGGTGAGTGAAGCCCCCACGATCACCAAGATTCCCGTGCTGCCGATTTCCTACGGCGACGCGCAGCCGCTGCTGGCGGCGCTGCGCGGTCGTGTGGCGCCGGCCGAGTGGCGCGGCGCCCTCGGCATCACCTACCACCTCGGTCCCGGGCCCGCCCGCGTGCATCTGCGGGTCAAGTCCGACTGGAATCTCAAGCCCCTGTACGACGTGATCGCGCGCATCCCGGGCGCGGTCGCGCCGGACGAGTGGGTGGTCCGCGGCAATCATCACGACGCCTGGGTGAACGGCGCGGAAGATCCGATCTCGGGACTGGTGCCGCTGCTGGAAGAGGCGCGCGCCTACGGGCAGCTCCTCAAGCAGGGCTGGAAGCCGCGCCGCACCATCATCTACGCCGCCTGGGACGGCGAGGAGCCGGCGTTGCTCGGCTCGACCGAGTGGGTCGAGGCCCATGCCGACGAGCTGGCCGCCAAGGCCGTCGCGTACCTGAACAGCGACACCAACAACCGCGGGTACCTGAACATCGGCGGCTCGCACTCGCTCGAGAATTTCATCAACGACGTGGCGCGCGATATCGAAGATCCCGAAACCAAGCTCACCGTATGGAAGCGGGCCCAGCTCCGTGCCATTGCCGACGCGACCTCCGCGGACGCCCGCCAGGAAGCGCGCCAGCGGGCCGACCTGCGCATCGACGCCCTCGGGTCCGGGTCGGATTTCACGCCATTCCTGCAGCACGTCGGCGTCGCCACGTTGAACCTCGGCTACGGCGGGGAGGGCGGCGGCGGGATCTATCATTCGATCTACGATGACTTCAAGTGGTTCACCACCTTCGACGACACGTCGTTCGTGTACGGGCGCGCCCTGGCCCAGACCGTGGGCACCGCGGTGTTGCGCCTCGCCGACGCCGAAGTCCTGCCCTATCAATTCACCGGGCTGGCCGAGACGGTGGCGAAGTACACCAAAGAGGTGGAGAAGCTCGCGAAGGACAAGCAGGACGAGATCCGCGAGCGGACCCGCGAGCTCGACGAGGGCCTGTTCACGGCCACGGCCGATCCGCGCGAGCCCGACGTGCCCCCGGCGCGCGAGGCGCTGCCGCCGTTTCTCAACTTCGCGCCGCTCGACAACGCGACCGACGCGCTGACACGCGTGGCCGAGCGCTACGAGAAAGCCCTGGGGCGCGCTCAGGCCAACGGCGGCGCGGCGCTGGCCAAGCCGGACGTGCAGGCCGTGAACGCCACCCTGGTCCGCTCGGAACGGGCGCTGACGACCGCGGCCGGACTGCCGCGCCGGCCGTGGTATCGTCACGCGGTCTATGCGCCGGGCTTCTACACGGGCTACGGCGTGAAAACACTTCCAGGCGTGCGCGAGGCGATCGAGCAGAAAAACTGGTCCGAGGGCGACGCGCAAATCGAAGCCGCCGGCAAGGCGCTCCAGGCCACCGCTGACGTGATCGGGCGTGCGGCCGAGCAGCTGGAGAAGGCGGCGCCGTGAGGGTTGACTGACAGTCGTCCCCGTCGCCAGTTTGCTGGGCACGAGGTACGCGGAGGAGCGCATGCAGAGCCGCAGTTGCACCGTGGCGTTCAGCGCCATCCTGTTGTTGCCCGTCGCCACGTACGCCCCGGTCGATCGACACCCGCAGACGGCCGCGCAACCCGGCGCGTCGTACACCTACCAGGGCACCGTGCGCGCCTTCACGGCGAAGACGGGATCACTCGAGCTGATAACCGGCGTCGGCATGGCCTTGCGCATCGTACAGATCAGCGTCGCGCCGGCGGCTCACGCCGGCGGCGGAACCGCCGCCCGCCTCGCGGGCCTCGAGTTCAAGCCCGGAGACGTGGTGCGGGTCGAGGGCCACCGCACCGGCGCGGGACTCGTCGCGGACCGCATCGAGAAGATCGAGGTGCCGAAGCCGTGACCCGGCAGCGGGTCGCGGCTCTCTTCCTGCTCTTGCTTGCTGGCTGCGCCAAGCCGGTGAAGCCGGGCGACCCCGTGCCCGGCCTCACCCGCGACCAACGCGACCGCTTCGCCCGCGGCAAGGTGGTGTTCGACAGCACGTTCACCCCGGCGACCGGGCTCGGGCCGCTCTTCAACTCGACCGGGTGCGGCGAGTGCCATGAGGACCCCGCGGCGGGCGGGCGCGGCGACGAAATCGAGGTGCACGCCACCGCGTTCCACGCCCCCGCCTGCGATCCCCTGGTGCAGGAAGGCGGACCGGTGGTGCAGCAGCACACCACGCCGGCCCTCAAACAGGCGCTCGGGATCGACAGCGAGCCCTTCCCCCCGTCCGCCACGGCCCGTGCTCACCGCACCTCGCCCGTGGTGTTCGGCCGGGGACTGCTCGATCTCGTCCCGGACTCGGCCATCCTTTCGTACGCCGACCCGGACGACCGGAATCACGACGGCATCCGGGGGCGCCCGGGGCGCTCGCTGGACGGGCGGATCGGTCGCTTCGGCCGCAAGGCCTTGGTTCCCACGTTGCGCGAGTTCAACGCCGGCGCGTTCCCCACCGAGACGGGGGTGACCGACCCCGAGCAGCCTACCGAAGAGAACATCGGCGGCAAGCCCATCCCGCCCGGCGTCGATCCGGTGGCCGAGCCCGAGATCACACAGGAGGGGCTCGCTCTGGCGGACGATTTCGTGCGTTTCCTGGGCGCCCCCACGCCCGCCAAGCTGGGCAAGGACGGGCGGCGCGGGCGCGACCTGTTCTCGCAGATCGGCTGCGCCTCCTGCCACATCCCGACGCTGCGCACGGGGGCGAGCCCCATTGCGGCGCTCGCCTACCGCGAGTTCCCCGCCTACACCGACTTGCTGCTCCACGATATGGGAGCGGAGCTGGCCGACATCTGCCTCGGCAGCGCGACCCCCCGGGATTTCCGCACCGAGCCCCTGCTCGATCTGCGCGACGCCAAGACCTTCCTGCATGACGGACAGGCCGCCACCCTGGAGCAGGCCGTCGAGCGCCACGGCGGGGAAGCCGCGGGCGTCCGCGACCGCTTCAAGGCCCTCCCCGTCGCGGACCGGAACGCCATCGTCGCGTTTCTGAAGTCCCTTTAAAGAGGAATCCGGGGACTGCCGGGGGACTTGATGAAGGCGGGCCGGTGTGATTAGCATCACTCCGCCCATACACACATTCGCTGGTCGGTATGCCTCTCCTCTCAGTCGAAGGCGTTTCCAAGCGGTTCGACGGCGTGACGGCCGTCGACCAGGTCTCGTTCGCCGTGGACCGCGGTCAGGTGGTGGGATTCCTTGGCCCCAACGGGGCCGGGAAATCCACGACCATGCGGATGATCACCCAGTACTACGAGCCGGACACGGGTGACATCAAGCTCGACGGCGTACCGCTCGCCGACGTGGGGCGCCAGGCGAAGCGCCGCATCGGCTACCTCGCTGAGAACAATCCATTGTATGGCGACATGCTGGTGTGCGATTACCTGGGCTTCATCGCCGACCTGCGGGAGCTCGCCGGTGTCGGGCGCCGCCAAGCGCTCGACGAGGCGGTCACCGGCACGGGCATCGAGACGGTGTACTACCGGCCCATCGGCGAGTTGTCGAAGGGGTACCGCCAGCGGGTGGGCCTCGCGCAAGCGATCCTGCACCGCCCCGATCTGCTGGTCCTGGACGAGCCCACCGAAGGGCTCGACCCCAACCAGCGCCTGGAGATCCGCAGGCTGATCGGCGCGCTCGGCAAGGACCGCACCGTGATCCTGTCGACGCACGTGCTCCCGGAGGTGCAGCACACCTGCTCGCGCCTGCTCATCATCAGCCGCGGTAAGATCGTGGCCGACGGACCCGTGGAGCGGCTCATCCAGCAGGCGGAAGGGGCGGTCGAGATCGCCGTCGAGGCCGCCGGCACGGGCGTCGCGGAAGCGCTGGGCCAGCTCCCCGGGGTGCACCGGGTGAGTCCGGCAGGCCCGGCCACGAATGGCCGAGTGGCGGTGACGCTCACCGCCGATCGCTCCACCGACCTCCGGCCCGAGATCTTCGGACTCGCCAAGGCCCGCGGCTGGACGCTGTACGAGCTGCATCAGGCGGCTGGGAGCCTCGAGGACCTGTTCCACCAGCTCACGAGTCAGCCACCTGACGAGTCAGGCGGAGCGGTGACGTGAGCCCGATCCGTACCATCGCGCGACGCGAGCTGAAGGCGTTGTTCGACCAGCCGATCGCCTACATCCTGCTCGTCGTGTTCACCGGGGTGAACGCGCTGCTGTTCTTCCGCGAGGCGGAGGTCTACAACATCGCCTCCTTGCGGCCGATGCTCGACTTCCTTCCCTGGCTGCTGCTGTTCCTGGTGCCGGCCGTGACGATGCGGGCCCTGGCGGAGGACCTGCGCTCGGGCACCCTCGAGGTCGTGCTGGCGCAGCCGATCACGGAGCTCGAGCTGCTGCTTGGCAAGTACTTCGGTCAGCTGCTGTTCCTGCTCATCGCCCTCGCGATCACCCTCACGGTCCCGCTCGGCCTCTCGCTCGGGACCGCGCCGGAGCTCGGCATCATCGCGGCCCAGTACGTGGGAGCGGCCCTGCTCGTCGCGGGATTGGCGGCCGTGGGCGTGTGGGCGTCGAGCGTGAGTCAGAACCAGATCACGGCATTCATCGTCGGCGTCTTCGTGATGTTCCTGCTGATCTTCGTTGGACTGGACCAGTTGCTCGTGGGATTGCCGCCCCGCCTGGGCGCCATCGCCGGCGCGCTGGGCGTGCTGTCGCATTTCAGCCAGATCGCCCGCGGTGTGATCGACCTGCGCGACGCCGTCTACTTCGTGACGCTCGCGGCCCTGTTCCTCGTGCTCGCGTACTTCGCACTGCTCTCGCGCAAACTCACCGCGCGCGGCGAGGCGCTCAAGCGCCTCCGCCTGGGCACGGTGCTGCTCGCGCTGGCCGTCATCGTCGTGAACCTGCTCGGCGGAAACATCGGCGGCCGGATCGACCTGACGCCCGGCCGGGCCTTCACGCTCGCACCGGCCACCCGGCTGCTGCTGCGCACCCTGCCGGATCTCGTCACCATCAAGCTGTTCGCCTCGAGCGCCCTGCCCAAGGAGATCGAGTCCACCCGGCGCGACGTGGACGACTTGCTGCGCGACTACCGCGCGGCGGGGCGCGGCAAGGTGAAACTCGTCATCGAGGACCCGGCGGCGGATAGCGCCGCCATGCGCGAGGCCCGCTCGAGCGGCATCCCCCCGGTGCAGTTCAACGTCCTGGGACAGGGCGAGCTGCAGGTAAAAGAAGGGTATCTGGGCCTGGCGGTCCGGTACGCCGACGCCGTCAAGACCATCCCCTTCATCCAGCAGACCAACGACCTCGAGTACCGCCTCACGTCGGACATCCAGGCGCTCACCCATCCCGAGCGGTCCAAGGTCGCCTTCGGTGAGATCAGCGACGCCGCCGCGGCGCGCGGCCGCCGCAGCTTCGAGGAGCTGCGCGAGCAGCTCGGCGCGAACCACACGGTCACCACGTTCGCGCTCACCGACACGACCATCGCGCCCGATGTGAAGGTGATCGCCGTCGCCGGCACGCCCGACTCGCTCATTCCCGCCCAGCTCGCGCGGCTGCACGCGTTCCTCGATCGCGGCGGCAGCCTGCTCGTGATGGCGGGCGGCATGACCCTCTCCGACCAGGGGCCGCTCGCGATGTCGCGGCGTGTGGGCTGGAACGAGCTGCTCAAACCCTACGGCCTCTCGATCGCGTCGGACATGGTGTACGACCTTGCGTCCAACACGCAGGTGGGGATCCCGGCGCAGTTCGGCCAGGTGCTCGTCCCTTATCCGTTCTGGCTGCGGGCGCTGAGCACCGGCCGCTCGCCGGTGAACGCGGACCTGGGACCGGTGATGCTACCCTGGGCGAGCCAGATCGACACGGTCAAGGGCGCGGCGAGCGTGACGCCGCTCCTCGTGACCAGCCGGGCGGCGGGCGTGCAAGAGGCCACCGCCTTCATCCAGCCGGGCAGCCCGCTGAGCCGCGATAGCCTGCGCTCCCGAGTCGTCGCGGCGCTCGCGGCGCTCCAACCGGCCACGTCCGGGGCCGCGCCGCGCGCCCGCGTCGTGGTGATCGGCAGTGGCGACTTCGCGAGCGACCGCTACGCCCGCAATTCGCCGACCAACATCGTGCTGGTGCAGAACGCGATCGACTGGCTGTCCCAGGACGACGCCCTGATCGCGATCCGCTCCAAGGACCGATCCCCGCCGCCGCTGGTGTTCTCGAGCAGCGTGGCGCGCGGCTCCGCAAAGTACGGTAATCTCATCGGCGTCCCGGTACTGCTGATGGCGGCCGGGATCGGGCGGCTGCTGCGCCGGCGCCGGACCACCCGGCGGGTGTATCGACCGCTCGCCGCCGAGGGAGCGGCGGCATGAGCGCCAAGCAGCTGAAGATGGTCGCCCTCGGCCTCGCCGTGCTGCTGCTGCTGTGGGGCGGGAGCGAGCTCTTCTCGCGCGGCTCGGACACGGTCACCGGGTCGCTCGCCTTCCCGCCGCTCGCGCCGGCGGATGTCGACTCGATCGCGTTGCTGCACGGCAGCGACTCGGTGGTGCTCGTGAAGCAGTCGGCGACGGCGTGGACCGTGAACGGTCACCGCGCCGTGGCGGCGGACGTCACGGCCCTGCTCCAGGCCCTCAAGGACACCGTCCGTCCCGAGGTCGTAGCGCAGGATGTCTCGTCGTTCGCGCGCCTCCAGGTGGACAGCGCCGGGGGCCACTGGCTGTGGGTGTTCCGCGGTGGCAAACCCGTGGTCCAGGTGATCGTCGGCGGGCGCGGCAGCGATTACCAAAGCGTCTATCTGCGCCGCCCGGGCGACGCGCGCGTCTATCTGTGGCGCGGCACGCTCGTCGGGATGGCCGAGCGGCGCGCCGACGACTGGCGTGACAAGCGGATCGCCGCCCTCGTGCCCGACAGCATCAGCGCGCTGGACGTGGAGCGCGGCGAGGACCGCTTTGCCGTGAGGCGCTCGGCCAGGACCTGGACGATCAACGGCCGCGCCGCCGATTCGGTGGCCGTTCACCGCTATCTCGATCGGCTCAAGTCCATCGTGGCCGCGGGGTTCGCGACACCCAAGGAAGTGGACTCGACCAAGACGCTCCGTCCTCAGCGCCGCCTCAGCGTGCGCGGGAGTGGCGGCCTGCTCCTGTCGCTCACGTTCGACTCCACCGCGACCGGCTTTGTGGTGCGCCACCTCGACGGCGTGGGCGGCGAGGGGACCACCGTGTACCGCATGAACACCTGGGACGTGGACGGCGTCACGCCCGCCAGCCGCTCGCTCGAGCCCGCCAAGCCGAAATAGCACGAGTCCAACCCCTTGGCTTGGTGCAGTTTGCTTTCTATTTTGCAGGGCTCACATGGCGGACCTTTCGCTCTCGCGGAGCCAGCTGTTGCTGCTCGCCGGGACGGCCAACCGGCCGCTCGCCGAGGAGATGGCCAAGCACTTGGGGCAGCCGCTGTGTGCGGTGACGATCCGGCGGTTCGCCGACGGGGAGATTTTCGTCAAGATCGACGAGAACGTGCGCGGCCGGGATGTGTTCATCATCCAGCCGACCAACCCCCCGGCGGAGAATTGGGTCGAATTGCTGTTTCTGATCGACGCGGCGCGCCGGGCGAGCGCGGCGCGCACCACGGCGGTGCTGCCGTACTTCGGCTACGCCCGCCAGGACCGGAAGGATCAGCCGCGCGTGGCGATCAGCGCCAAGCTGATGGCGAACCTGATCACGCACGCCGGGGCGGATCGGGTGCTGGGAATGGACTTCCATTCCCACCAGCTGCAGGGGTTCTTCGACATCCCGGTGGACCACCTGTATGCGGCGCCCGTGTTCGTGAGCTACTTCCGGCAGAAGCAGCTGCACGATCCGGTCGTGGTGGCGCCCGACGTCGGGTCCGCCAAGATGGCCCGTGGATTCGCGAAGCGCCTGAACGCGTCGCTGGCGATCATCGACAAGCGGCGCCCCTCGGCGAACGTGGCCGAGGTCGTCAACGTAGTCGGCGACGTGGCCGACAAAGATTGCCTCGTCCCCGACGACATGATCGACACGGCGGGGACGGTCACCGAGGCGGCGGCGGCGCTGCAGCGGCTGGGCGCGCGCAAGATCTACGCGTTCGCGACCCACGCCCTGCTGTCGGGTCCGGCAGTGGAGCGGCTGCGCGCGTCGTGTATCGATGAGGTCGTCGTGGCGAACACGATTCGGATCCCCGAAGAGCGCCACTTCGAGAGACTGAAGGTGCTGTCGATCGCGGGCCTGATAGCCAAGGCCATCGGGTATGAGCACAGCAATCAATCGGTGAGCTCGCTGTTCGACTGATCGTGCAACCTGCAACGTATAACGGGTAACTGACTCCATGGCCCAGACCATCTCTCTCGCGGCGAGCCCCCGGCAGGCGACCGGCAAGGGTGGCGCCCGCCAGGCCCGCTTCCGCGGCAAGGTCCCCGCGGTGATCTACGGGCACGGACGCGATACCCAGTCGCTCGAGCTCGAGGCCAAAGCACTCGAGAAAGCCCTCACCGGAGTCGAGCCCGCGAGCACCATCGTCGAGCTGGCGGTGGAGGGCAAGGCGGCGGTGAAGACGCTGATCCGCGAGATCCAGCGGCACCCCCTGCGGCCCGACATCATCCACGTGGATTTTTACGAGATCCACGCCACCGAGAAGGTCAAGCTCAAAGTCCCCGTGCACCTCGTGGGCAACCCCGACGGCGTGCGCAACGCCGGCGGCGTGCTCGACCAGGTCACTCGCGAGGTGGAGATCGAGGTCCTGCCCGAGAACATCCCCGATCGGGTCGAGCTCGACGTCACCGCGCTGAAGATCGGCGACTCGCTGCACGTGCGAGAGTTGACCATCCCCAACGCCAAGATCCTCACCGAGGCGGACCTCACGATCGCGACGGTGGTGCCGCCGCGCGCCGAGGAAGTGGCGGCGCCCAGCCCCGAGGCCGCGACCGAGGTGGCCGAGCCCGAGCTGATCCGCAAGGTGCGCGAAGGAGAAGAGGAAGAGGGCGAGGGAGCGGCCGAGGGCGCCGCGCCCGCCAAGCCCGAAGCCAAGGGTGGGGCGGGAGGGGGGGCGGCGGCAGCCCCGGCCAAGCCCGAGAAGGCGGAGAAGCCCAAGGGCGGCAAAGAGAGCTGACGTTTGCGCGCCGTGGTCGGCCTCGGCAACCCGGGGCCAGAGTACGCGGCGACGCGGCACAATGCGGGCTTCTGGCTGGCCGACGCGCTCGTCGCGCACTGGGGGTTCCCCCCGTTCCGCCGCGGCGAGCGCGCTCGTTTCACCGAGGGTGAGGTGGACGGCGTGCCGGTCCGCATCCTCAAGCCCACGACCTACATGAACTCGAGCGGCGCCGCCCTCGCCTCGCTGCGCGCCGATCCGGCCTTCAACCCGGCGCGTGACCTGCTCATCCTCGTGGACGACTTTCAGATCCCCTGCGGCACGTTCCGGCTGCGGGGCGAGGGGTCGTCGGGCGGCCACAACGGCCTCAAGAGCATCGAGGCGGCGCTGCAGTCGCAAGCCTACCCGCGCCTGCGGATCGGCGTGGGCCCGCTCCCCGAGGGCGTGAGCGATTGGTCCGAGTACGTGCTCGCGCCGTTCGATCCTGAGCAGCTCGAGCAGCTCGAGACGCTCGAGCCCGAGCTGATCGCGGCAGTCGAGCAAGGGCTACGCACGTGACGACATGCTGCGTCTCGGCATAGTCGGTCTTCCCAACGTCGGTAAGTCGACGCTCTTCAACGCGCTCACCTCGTCCAGGGCCGCGGCGGCGGAGAACTATCCGTTTTGCACCGTCGAGCCCAACGTCGGGGTGGTCGAAGTCCCCGACCCGCGGCTGGAGCAGCTGAACGCGCTCGTCAAGCCCAAAAAGAAGGTCCCCGCGGTGGTCGAGTTCGTGGACATCGCCGGGCTCGTCCGAGGCGCGTCCCAGGGCGAGGGCCTGGGCAATCAGTTCCTGTCGCACATCCGCGAGGTGGACGCCGTCGTCCATGTGATCCGCTGCTTCGACGATCCCGACGTGGTGCACGTGATGGGCCCGGTGGATCCGGTGCGCGACCACGACGTGATCACCAGCGAGCTGGCCCTGGCCGATCTCGCGGTGGTGGAGCGGCGGCTCGACAAGACCCGCAAGACCGCGCGGGCGGGTGACAAGGAGGCGCAGGCGGAGCTGGCGGTGCTCGAGCGCGTGATGGCGGAGCTGAACGCAGGTCGGGGCGCGCGCGAGGCCGGCGAGAGCGAGGAGGCCGTCCGCTTCCTGCGACAGCTCGGCCTGCTCACGGCGAAGCCGATTCTGTACGCGGCCAACGTCAACGAGCCGGACCTGGCCGCGGGCGGCGGACCCTGGCTCGACAAGCTGCGCGCCGCGGTCCAGGCGCACCACGAAGAAGCGGAGATCGTGCTGTTCTCCGCCAAGCTCGAGGCCGAGCTGGGCGAGCTGGCGGGGGACGAGCGGCGTGAGTATCTCGCGAGCGCCGGCGTGACGGAGCCGGGGCTCGACCGCCTGATTCACGCCGGGTACCGGTTGCTCGGACTGCAGACGTTCTTCACGGTGGGCGAGAACGAAGTCCGCGCCTGGACCATGCATCGGGGCGACACCGCGTTCGCGGCCGCGGGAGAGATCCACTCCGATTTCCAGCGCGGTTTCATCCGGGCCGAGACCGTGGCGTTCGCGGACTTCGTGCGGGCGGGGTCCTACAAGGCGGCCCGGGAGCAGGGCCTGGTGCGCAGCGAGGGCCGGGATTACGTGGTCAAAGACGGCGACATCCTGCTGTTCCGGTTCAACGTGTAGGGAACGAGCGGGGAAAACGTCAGCAGATGAACCCGCGAATCGCGACCATCGGCCCCGTATCAGGCCGCCGCCACCGAATCCAACCCTCCGCCGTACGCTGCGGCGCGGTCCCGCACCATTCGCCCGGCCAATGCACGCGCACCCTCATCCAGTCTCCGTCGATCTCGAGGGGAGCGACGCTGTACTCGGGCACGGTGCCGACCCTCCCTTCGAGCCACGCGAGCACGGCGCTGGTGTCGTCACGCGCGCCGCGCAGCGGATGTCGCCCGAGCTCCCGGAAGTACGTCGGCACGTCCTGATGCAGAAAGTGGTCCTCCCACCGTGTGACCGCCAACAGGATGTCTCCCAGCGCAAGGTATGAGCGGTGCGTCCAAACGGTTCCGTCGTCGTCCGGCGTCGGGGGCGCGTAACGGAACCGGAGCCATCCGTCGTCACGCAGCACCAGGACCGGAAGGGCGGTGCCCTCGGATGACGTGCCGATCCACCCGCCGACCGTCCATTCGCCCCAGCTCCAGCGCGGCGCGCCCCGCCGCGCCATCCACCCACGCGCCAGCCACCCCGCGACGGGCGTGTCCGGTCCGTCGTACACGGGCACGATCACGTTGCCGAGCCATTCAAAGCCGCTGAAATTGTTGACACCATCCGCGCCGGGCGCGAGGTATCCTACGCCGAGCGTGGAATCCCGGAAGGACCGATCAACGCTCGGCGCGCGAGGGAGCGGGCGCGGCGGCGGCGGCGCGGTCAAACTGTCGGGGAAGCGGGCGAGCGAGCCCCACGGGTCGAGCGACGCGCGGCAGCGTTCGAGGATACGGGCGGCCTGGAGAGAGGGATCGTCGAGCTGCGGCGCGTGAAACACGGTTGCCGCATCGGCGGCGGCGGTCTGGGCCAGTAGATCGGGGATGTCGTTCTCCACCGAGCCCCGGCCCGCGTCGAAGTCGACCAGAATGATCGTGCGGCCGGCCGTGTAGCCGTACCGGTCCTCGTAATAGCGCCGTACCACACCGGCGCTGTCCGTGGCGACTTGAATCGTCCAGAACCGACGGTTTTCACCGTCACGCCGCCACACGACCGCCCGATACCCGCGTGCGCTCCAATAGAAATCCTCGCGGCACCGCCCCCCGGTATCGACATCAGCGCGCACCCGGGGTCGAAACTCCGACAGCGCGAGCGCAGCAGGGGAAAGGCCCGGGAGGGCGATCCTATCTTGGATGACGCTGTGCCCGGGCTCCCTGCTCGGTCCGCGACAGGCGCCGAGCAGAAACGCCGGCACGGTGAGTCGGGCGAGCAGCCGTCGCATCAGTACCGGCTCCACAACAGCACGGCCCCACAGCCCCCGCCGAAGCCGGTCTGGAACTCGATGGGCACGTCGAACCCGCGCTTGTACACCTCGACCCCGGCGAGCTCGTCGACCCGTATCGTCTCGAGGAAATCGGCCGGCAGCTGCATCCCGTCGAGGAACAGCGTGAGGACGCAGCGCCGCCACAGCTCTCCACCGACGGGCAGGCAGGGTCCGATGCCGCACCGGACTTGCACCCCCGATTCACTCAACAGGCTCCGGAGCGAAAGCCCGCTGCGGCGCTCGAGGTCGGCCAACGTGTAGAACCGGCCGAAGCGCCACTTCTTGCGGTCGTAGAACCCGGCCAGGCTGCGGTCCGCGCGCCAGCTGCGTGCCTCGACCACGATCGGGCTCAACTCCACCGCGTCGACGTCGAGCAGCACCGAGAGCGCCAGTGTCTTGCCGCGCTTCAGCGTGACCTCGCTGTCGTACGACAGGCTGTCGCGGTAGAGGATGCGGAGCGTCTGCCGTCCGGGCGGCAGGCCGGCAAGGGCGAAAACCCCGGCGCTATCGCTCACGCCGAACGCGCGGGCCCCGCGTACGGCGACCATTACGCCGGGGATGGGGAGGCCATTGGTGGACGACCGCGCCGTGCCCACGATCCGGGCGGTCGTGTCGCGCTGGGCCTGCCCCGGCAAACGGGACGCGCCCACGCACACGATGAGCAGGCTGCTCAGTGCAGCGGGCTTCACACACCGGAATCTACTGCGGGAAGCGGCTTACGGCGCGCTGGAACCGCCCTGGAGGGGGTTGCCCCGCTGGAGCCGCGGCGCGACCTGTTGCGGGTCCGGCTCGATCAGCCGCACGTGTTGTTGGGCCATGTCGCGGCTGATCCAGACCACGCGGTCACCGCACATGATGGCGTCCACCGGATAGGGCTGGCGGCCGAACGACTGGGCATCCGACGTGGCCACCTGCGTGCCCGGGAAGAAGTACCAGCAGCGCTCGCCACTGGGGTGACTGTGAATCACCCCCACGGTCCCCGTCCAGCCGGCGTCTTCACACGTCTGTTTCGGCACGACGCGCGTCTCCGTGGACTGCTTCGGATCCACGTCGGCGGGCGCGATGCGATGCACGATCACGGCGTTCCCGTGCATCTCACCGATCATGCAGCCCATGAACTCGGTCGGAAAGGACCGATACTGCAGCATCAAGTAGCGGCGCGCCTGCTCGGATAGCACCAGCGCCCGCGCGTGCGAAACCCGCGTCGCCGCAACGGCGCTGAAGCGCGCAGGCTCCGGCTGCAGCGCCAACAGGGTGATCAACCCTGCTGCCGCCCCGACGGCGCGTGTGGCGCGCGCGCGAAGCCAGAGACCCGCTGCTTGCATGCGTCGCTTCCTGGTGCGTGTTCGTCATCGTAGTAAAGCAAGAGCGGTGCCAATTCGCGCTCAACACCGCGCCCCGTCGCAACTCCTTATCGAAAGGATGATTGAGCGGGGCGTCGCGTATCGTGATGGTCGTCACACCGTGTCGCCGCGGCCTCAAAAACCCCGCATTGCGCGACGGCATACGTGAGCGACATCACGCGCGCGACGCGCCCTTCCACACCCGGCGCCGCGGTTCTATCTTTCCGCCTGTTGCGATCCCTACTCGGCGCGGCACCTGCGTCGGGTCGCCTATGACCAAAGGGAGGTGGCATGGCTCGTCGCTACGAGACCGTCTACATCTTCGATCCCGCATTGGAAGAGCCCGCGATCAGCGAAAAGCTGGAGCGGTTTCACGCCCTCCTCACCAAAGACGGTAAGGGCACTATTACGAACGTCGCGCAGTGGGGCAAGCGTTCCCTCGCGTTCCCCATCAAGAAGAAAGACTCCGGCTACTATGTGGTCGCACAGTACGAGACCGCGGGGGCGCTGCTCCCCGAGTACGAGCGGGCCGTGAAGCTCGACGAGGGCGTGCTGCGGTTCCTCGTGGTCGTGTCCGAAGGCCTGCCGGCCAAGCCCGCGGCCGCTCCCGCGGTCATCGCGGCCGACGTCGTGGACGAGATCGAGGAGGACGACGCATGAGACGGCCCGCCAAGACGTGTCCCGTGTGCGAGTCCGGGGTGCGGGTGCTCGACTACAAGGACGACCGCACGCTCGGCCGCTTCCTGACCGAGCGCGGCAAGATTCTCCCCAGTCGGCTGTCGGGCATGTGCGCGCGGCACCAGCGCCAGCTCGCCACCGCGATCAAGCGCGCGCGCCAACTGGCGCTGCTGCCCTACATCAAGGGATACGTCGGCTGACGGTGGGGCGCTGGCTCGGCCTCGTGGCGCTGTCGTTCGCCGCGCTGCGGCTGGCGGCGCGACCGGGATCGCGGGCCCAGTGGCTCGTGCTGGCCGGCGCCGCCGGAGCCGGCGTGGCGCTGCTGCTCGGGCCCGCGGCCGGATTGCTGGGCGCCCTGGACCGGGCCTGGATCGTGCTGGTGTCGGTAGCGTTCGCCGCCGGCGTCGCCGCACGCCCGGCCGGCGCGCGCTTCTGGCCGCTCGCGCTGCGGGCGTGTCTCTACACGGCGGCCGGTGTGGCGATCCTCGGGCCGCTCACCGTGGGACCGTCGGTGTGGCAGGAAGCCCACTGGGAGGCGACGCGCGACGCGAGCGGCGCCATGCGGCGCGTGATCGAGGTCGCCCCGGGCCTGTACCCGGCGTTCGAGCCCACGGTGCGGCTGCTCGCGGCCGGCTGGCCCGTGTGGCTCGTGCTCGAGACGCTCGTCGCGTTCGCGCTCGCCTGGCGGGCCACGCGGGCGTTGGCGCGCACGCCGCTCGCCGCCCCGGCGTGAACCTTTTCCGCGTAATTCTTTCTTAAGGAACGCGAACCATGGAAGTGATTCTGCGTGAAGCCGTGCAGCACCTGGGCGCCGCGGGCGACGTCGTGAAGGTCAAGGACGGCTACGCCCGCAACTACCTGCTGCCGAAGGGGCTCGCCTACCCGGCCACCGAGGCGAACAAGAAGAAGATCGCGTACGAGGCGGAGCGGATCGCGCGGCAGCGCGCCGACGAGAAGAGCGCCGCCGAGACCGAGGCCACGCGCATCGCCGAGGTCCGGCTCAGCTTCGCCGTCAAGGTCGGCGAGGAGGACAAGCTGTACGGCTCGGTCACGGCGGGCGACGTGCAGCGCAAGCTCGAGGAGCTCGGGATCAAGGTGGACAAGCGCAAGGTCGATCTCCCCGAGCCGATCCGCGAGCTGGGCGAGTTCCGCGTCGGCATCAAGCTGCACCCCGACGTGCGTCCCGAAATCCAGGTGACGGTAGTCAAGGAATAGCCGCCCGCTCAACGTCCGGACGAGGATGGCCATACTACTGATATGCGGGCGCGGGATGCTCACGGGCGGACGGAACAAACACGCGCACGGGGCGCTATGACTAGCAGGCGCAGCGGGCGCCCCGCGGGGCGCCCCGGTGGCGATGCGCTGGCGGCGCTGCGGCGCGTGACGGCGGCCCTCGTCGACCGCAAGGGCATCGACCTGATGGTGCTCGACCTGCGTGGCTTGACGGCCGCCGCAGATTTCTTCGTGATCGTGTCGGGAACATCGGATGCGCACGTGCGGGGGATGGCGGAGCACCTGATGACCGCGCTCGAGCCGCGCGGCATCGTGCCGCATCACGTGGAAGGCCTGGGACAGGGGCGGTGGGTGCTGCTCGACTACGTGGATTTCGTGGTGCACGTTTTTCATCCGGAATTGCGGGAGTTCTATCAGCTCGAGCGCCTGTGGGGTGACGCCCCGGTGCTCGCGGCGGGCGCACCCGAGGGCGGGTCGAAAGGATGATGGTCATGCGACGCATCGGTGGGATCGTGGCGGCGCTCGCGCTGTTCGGCGCGGGGCCGCTCGTGGCGCAGTACTTCGGGCAGAACAAGGTGCAGTACCAGTCCTTCGACTTCCACATCATTCAGACCGAGCACTTCGAAGTCTATTACTATCCGGCCGAGCGGGCGGCGGCACTGGACGGCGCGCGCATCGCCGAGCGGTGGTACGCCCGGCTGTCGCGGGTGCTGCACCACCAGTTCCAGGGCCGCAAGCCCATCATTTTCTACGCCTCGCAGTCCGACTTCCAGCAGACCAACACCACCTCGGGGGACGTGGGCGAAGAGACGGGCGGCTTCACCGAGTTCTTCAAGCACCGCATGGTGCTGCCGTTCACGGGCGCGTACGAAGAGCTGGAGCACGTCGTCGGCCACGAAATGGTGCACCAGTTCCAGTACGACGTGTTCAGCCGGGGTCGCATCGGCGCCGGCATCCAGACCTACGTGAACATCAACCCGCCCTTGTGGTTCATGGAAGGCATGGCGGAGTATCTCTCGGTCGGACCGATCGACAACCACACCGCCATGTGGCTGCGGGACGCGTCCGTGGAGGGCCACCTCCCGACGCTGCAGCAGCTGAGCTATGACGAGGTGTTCCCCTATTACTTCGGGCACGCGATCTGGGCCTACATCGGGGAAAAGTGGGGCGACGAGGCGGTCGGCCAGATCCTGCAGGCGTCCACCACCGCGGGCGTCGAGGGCGCGTTCAAGCGCATCATCGGCGTGACGTTGGACGAGCTGATCAGCGGCTGGCGCGACGCGGTGCAAACCACGTACCTGCCACAGCTCGCCGACCACTACCGCGCCCGCCGCATCGCGCAGCCGTTGCTCACGCGCAAGCGCTCGGAGGGGACGCTGCACATTGCCCCCGCGCTCACGCCCGACGGGCGGCAGATCGCCTACTTCAGCGAGAAGAACTCGTTCTTCGTCGATCTGTATCTCGCCGACGCGGAGACGGGCAAGGTGCTGCGGCGCCTGGTGAAGTCCACCCTGTCGAGCAACTACGAGAGCCTGCGCTTCATCAACTCGGCGGGCTCGTTCTCGCCCGACGGCCGCTACTTCGCCATCGCGGCCAAGCATCGGGACCGCGACGACCTCGTGATCCTCGACGTGAAAAAGGACGAGGAGGTGCGCCGCATCCCGCTGCCCTTGAACGGGCTCACGACGCCGTCCTGGTCTCCCGACGGGAAGGAGCTCGCGTTCAGCGGCTATGACGGCGGTATTTCGGACCTGTTCGTCGTCAACGCGGACGGCTCGGGCCTGCACCGGCTCACCAACGACAAGTACGCCGACCTGCAGCCGTCCTGGGCCCCCGACGGCAAGACGATCGCCTTCGCGACGGACCGCGGGCCCAAGACCGACTTCGACGCCCTCAAGTTCGGGAACATGCGGATCGCCCTGTTCCATCTCGACAAGGGTACGATCGAGCTGCTGGGACACATGGATCAGGGGAAGAACATCGACCCCGCCTGGGCGCCCGACGGCCGGTCGCTTGCGTTCGTCTCCGACCGCTCCGGCATCAGCAACGTCTTCCTCTACGACTTGGGCGACGCCAAGATCTACCAGCTCACCGACGTGTACACCGGCGTGTCGGGCATCACACCGCTCTCGCCCTGCCTCTCCTGGGCGCACGAGGCCGACCGGCTCGCCTTCGCGTATTACGAAGAGGGCGAGTATAACGTCTACGCCGTGGACAACCCCCGCTCGCTGCGGCGCCAGCCCTATCAGCCGCCCGCGACGATGCCGGTGACGTCGTTGCTCGCCGCCCAGCAGCGCGAGGCCAGGCAGGCGGCGAAGCCGGCCGCTGAGGCGGCCGCGCCCGCGCCCGCGGAGGAGCAGCGCGGCGGCGCCTCCGTGTACCGGTCCCCAACGGGATTCCGTGCGTCCGGGAGCGCGCCGCAGAGCTCCGACTCGGGCGCGGGACCCGCACCGGTGTCGGTGAAGGCGCTGCTCGACTCCTCACCCGCCCTCCCGGACACGACCGAGTTCACGTTCAAGGATTACCATACGCGCTTCACGCCTGACTATGTGGCGCGGCCGACCGTGGGGTACGAGCGCAATAACTTTGGACGCGGCTTCTTCGGCGGCACCGCGATCTCCCTCTCGGATATTCTCGGCAACCACACGATGATATTCTCGGGCTCGCTGAACGGGCGGCTGAGCGAGGCACAGGTGCTGGCCGCGTACATCAACCAGGCGCACCGGCTCAACTGGGCGTTCGGCGGGTCGCAGGAGCCGCTCTACTTCTACCTGCCGACCGCCGTGCAAGGCTTCAGGCACACGGGCACCGACGGCAAACCCGTCTTGGACTCGGTATACCAGACGCAGCAACTCGTGCGGTTCGTCATTCGCGATGTGTTCGCACAGAGCTTCTATCCGTTGAGTCGCTTCACACGCGTCGAGCTCGGCGGTCACTTCTCGAACATCAGTGTCGACACGCTGAAGCAGACCCTCGCGCAGTACAATCCGAACCTGAACATCGGGCCCGGCTACTACACGGATCCCTTCACCGTGGGCGGCCCATCGGTCACCTATTACGGCCCGCAGGCCGCGCTCGTGCACGACAACTCCCTCTTCGGCTTCGTGGGCCCGTTCGCGGGTTCCCGCTGGCGGTTAGAGCTTTCGCCGACCCTCGGCGACTGGCGGTTCACCCAAGGTCTCGTCGACTGGCGCCGCTACTTCTTCGCCCGTCCCTTCACCCTCGCGGTCCGCGGGCTGTTCTTCGGTCGCTACGGGCGCGACGCCGACCTGTTCCCCCAATTCCTCGGGAGCACGGAGCTGCTGCGCGGCTACACCGCGGGCTCGATCCTCAACAACGAATGTCTGAATCCATCCAGCAGCAGCAACGGCCTCACCGGCTGCAGCAATCTGGATCAGCTCATTGGGTCGAAGATCGCCGTAGTCAACGCGGAGCTGCGCTTCCCCCTCACCCGGAGTCTCGTGCTCGGTTTCCTGCCCGTGGGACTGCCGCCGATCGAAGGCGCACTGTTCTACGACATGGGGCTCGCCTGGAACGGCACGTCGTGCAGCGGCTCCATCGGCTCGTGCGTCGTGTGGAACCGCGGAAGCCAGGATCCCGAGGTCTACCGGACGCCCCTGCGCAGCTGGGGCGGCTCGATCCGCATGAACTTCCTGGGCTTCGTGGTGCTGCGGTTCGACATCACCAAGCCGCTCAATCGGCAGGACCACCCCGGCGCCTACTGGACGGTGAGCCTCGGGCCGACGTTCTAACTCCGCACGGCTAAAACACTTGTCCTGGCCTCGCCGGTTGCCTATCTTGTCCGGCGAGGCCATTTGCGTATCCGCGGATCGTACCTCGTCCTCATCAGCCTGACGCTCTGGGGCTGCAGGTCCCGGGCGCCCGCCGCGGCATCGTCCCAACCACAAGCAAAACAAGCAGTTAGCAAGGCTGCCGCCGGAGCGGCCCGCACCGCCGGCGTCGCGATCCGCATCCCCGCCAAGGGGGGGGTCCCCCGAGTGTACCGCCTGCCGAGCCTGGCGGAGATCCCGAGCGCGATCCGAGGCCGGCTGCCCCAGGTGCGGCGCGTGATCGGGCTCGACCCGGAGGCGGAGTTCCTCTACGTCACCACGCCCCAGAGGGACACAACCAGAAAGAAGGGCGCGCGGGCGAAGAGCGATACGACGCTCAAGAGCGACGTGCTCGCGCTCGACCTTGGCAGCGCGCGCGTGGACACGGTCGCGACGGCGATCGAGCAGGCGACACTCGGCCCGGACGGAACGCTGTACACGGTGGACGGGAAAGGCCGGGTGGTGTCGTTGGCGCGGCGCGTGCGAGTCGCATGGCCGCAGCCCCTGCCCGCCGTGCCCCTGCAGCTGTTCGGGGCCGCCGACCAACGGCTCGTCGCCGCCGACCCGCCCAAGCTCATCACCGCCGCCGCCGATCAGCCCCCCACGAGCCGGCCCCTGCCGGCGGGCAGCGACGTCGCCGCGACCCGCTGGGGTGACGTGGTGGCCGTGGCGACCGACTCGGGCGTGCTCCTGATGGATCCGTTGGGCCGGCGCGACGCCACGTTCATCGCCTTGAGCGATCACCCGCGCGCGCTGGTGTTCTCGCCGTCGGGCCACCGCATCTACGTGGCCCGGCGCACCGAGCCGGGGCTCGCCGCGATCGATCGGTTCGACCGGGAAGAGATCGACGGCGTCGCGCTGCCGCTGCCCGCCGAGACGATCCGGCTCGACCCGCTGGGGCGCTGGCTCCTGGCCAAGCCGACCGGTGGAGACTCAGTGTGGGTGGTGGATCTTCCCGTGAAGCGGCTGGTGGGGTCGGTGCCGTCCAGGTGGCGTGTGGACCTCCCGGCGATCGGGCCGGACGGTGCGCTGCTCGTGCCGCGGGGCGACGACATCGTCTCCTACCGACCCGATTCCCTCACGGAGACGGGGCGCGTGAAGGGCGGGGCGTCGGACGTCTGGATGCTCACGGCGTGGCGGCCCCGGGGCAGCTACCGGGGCGCGTTCGCCGATGCGGATGCCGGCGCCGCCGCCCCCGCAGATCAGGCGACCGCCGCCGACACGGCGGGGCCCGAGGGTCCGATGTACGTACAGGTTTCGACATCGCAGAACGAGGCCTGGTCGTCCGAGATGGCGCAGCAGCTCACGCGCGCTGGGCTCGGGGCCCGCGTGCTCCAGCCCAAGAATCCCGACGACGGCTACCGCGTGGTGCTCGGACCCTACCCCACGCGCGCGCAGGCCGAGGCGATCGGGCGCAAGCTCGGCCGCCCGTTCTGGATTTACCAGCCGACGCCGTGAGCGGTCGTCCCCTGCCGCGCTCGCGGCTCGACGCCCTGGTGCCCTCGCTCCTGACCGGACAGGCGCTCGTGGCCCTCGTGCCGGCGACCGGGGACCACGCGTGGGCCGCGGGGGCGGCGTGGGACGTGGCGCGCGCGGCGGCCCGGGGTGACCGCCGCGTCGCGCTCGTGGACCTGTGGCTCGAGCGTCCCACGCTCCACGAAGTGGTCGGCCTCAGCCCCGCCGAGGGCATCGTGGACGCGTTCGAGTACGACGTGTCTCTCACCAAGGCGGCGCATGAGGTCGACCGCGTGTTTTTCATCGCCGCCGGGACGGTCACCGCACACGCGGGCGACCTGTTCGCCAATCCCCGCTGGCGCAAGCTGCACGGCGGCTTCCGTTCGGAAGACGCCTTGCTGCTGTTGTACCTCTCCGCCGGCGCGCTGGCGCGCTTGTCGTCCGTTCCGGACGGGCTGATCGTGCTCTCGGCCGACGGCTACGAGCCCGAATCGTCGATCGGCCAGGGGATCACCGCCGCGATGGAGCGCGGCATCCCCCTCCTCGGTGTGGTGCGCGAGCGCTGGACGCCGCTCGCGACACCGGCCCCCGATCCGCGAGCCATGGCGCCGCCGCCCGGCCGGATCTCGGCGGCGGTGCGTCCGGGCCTGCGGGCGGGCGTGTCGCACCGCCGGACCCGGCCCGTAGTCATCGCCGCGACGCTCGTCGCCGGCACGGCCGGCGGGTGGGCGCTGCTGGCCCGCGGCGCGGAACACCGCGCCCCGAGCACCGCCGTACGCGCCGCCCCCACCGCCGCACCGGCTCCGGCTCCGCCCGCCCCCCCGCCGCCGCGCGTCGATTCCCTCGCGTGGACCGTGCAGCTTGCGGCCTACGCACGCCTCGACCGCGCGCTGGCGCTCGCCGACCGGCTCACAGCCGACGGCATCACGCCGTTCGTCACGCCGGTCACGCTCGGCCCGCGGCGCGGTGGCACCGTGTGGTATCGCGTGCTGGCGGGCGGGTATCGCACGCGCGACTCGGCGGTCGCCGTGCGGGCCACGCTGTGGAGTCGCCGGCTCGCCCAACGCGGACAGGGCGACGTGCTGCGGGCGCCCTACTCGTACGCCGTGAGCGGCACCACCACGCCGGACGAGCTGCGGGCACGCGGCATCCCCGCCGTGGGGCGAGACGGCGACGGCCGCCTGCTCGTGGGCGCGCTCGAGACCCCCGAGCAGGGCGGCGTGCTCGAAGCGCGCCTCAAGCGTGCCGGCGTTCGCGCCAAGCTCGTCACCCGGATGGGGGCCACACCATGAGATTGACCCGGCTGGAGCTGTCGGGCTTCAAGTCGTTCGCCGGCGCGGTCGAGTTGCCGTTCGAGACCGGGGTGACGGCGATCGTGGGGCCGAACGGCTGCGGCAAGTCGAACATCTCCGACGCCGTGCGCTGGGTGCTGGGCGAGCAATCACCACGCCTGTTGCGCGGCGGGAAAATGGAGGACGTGATCTTCCAGGGCTCGACCGGCCGCCGCCCGGTGAACGTGGCGGAAGTCTCGCTCGTGTTCGACAACACGGACGGCACCCTGCCGATCGCGTACCAGGAAGTGCTCGTGACGCGCCGGCTATCGCGCTCGGGTCAGAGCGAGTATCTGCTGAACCGATCGCCGGTGCGGCTGCGGGACATCCAGGACTTGCTGCGCGGCACGGGCCTGGGTGCGGACGCCGCGGTCGTGATGGAAGCCAGGATGATCGAGGCGCTCCTGTCGGAGAAGGCCGAGGAGCGGCGTGCCCTGTTCGAAGAAGCCGCGGGAATCGGGCTGTACCGCGACCGCAAGACGAGCACCGAGCGCCGGCTGGAAGAGACGGCGGCGGACCTCGCCCGGCTCGAGGACCTGGTGAGCGAAGTGCAGACCCAGGTGCGCAGCCTGGCGCGCCAGCGCGGCAAGGCGGAGCGCTACGGCAAGATGATCGAGGAGCGCTTCGCGATCGCGCTCACACTGGTGCGGCGCGAGCTGGAGGACTTCGATCTCGCGCTGGGAGGACTGGGGCAGCGGGCGGACCAGCTGGCGGCGGCGCTCCCGGCGGAGCGGGCGAAGTTGGCGGACGCGGAGCAGGCGCGCGAGGCGGAGGTCCAGGCCCGGCACACCGCCGAGGCGCGGCGTACGGACGTGGAGCGCCGCTTGAACGAGGCGCGGCTCGAGGTGGGCCGCCTCGAAGGCGATCTCGCGCTCGCCGCCGAGCGGATGCGCAACGCGGGCCAGCGCCGCGCCACCGCGGGCCGACGGCGCGAGCAGGAGGCCGGGCGCGCGGAGCAGACCGAGCGTGAGCGGGCGGCCGCCGAGGCTGAGCGCGCGGCTGCGGAGCGCGACCTCGGGTCGGTGGGCCAGGAGCTGGCGGGTCGGACGGCGCTCGAGCAGGAAGTGCGCGACCGGTTGGTGGCGCAGCGCAACGCCGTGCGAGAGCTGGAGGAGGCGGTCCAGCGCCGGGCGGAGGCGTTCCGGGCGCTCGAGGTCGAGCGCGCGGCGCTCGAGCGGGAGCGCGGCGAGCTGGGCCAGCAGCTGGCCAACGCCTCGCAGGAGCGCGCCGCGCGCGCGGAAGCCGAGTGGGCGGCGACGGCCGCGGTGGGCACGCGGGCGCAGCAGGCCGCGGCGCTCGAGCTGGCCGCGGCGGAGGCCGCGGAGCAGCTGGAGCGGACCCGGCGCCAGGTCGCGGAGCTCAAGGAGCGGGAGACGCACGAGCGCGCGACGCGGCGTCAGGCGGAGGAGGCACTGGCGCAGGTAGCGGCCCGGCGCGACGCGCTCGCGGAGCTCGAGCGCCAGCGGGTGGGCCTCGCCCCCGCGGTGCAGGCGTTGCTCAAGGAGAAGGCGCAGTTCGGCGACGCGGTGATCGGCCCGCTGTCGGATTTCGTGCGCACCGGGCGACGCGACGCGGAGCTCGCGGAACAGCTCCTGGGCGAATGGCTGCACGCGGTGCTCGTCCGGGACGCGGCGGCGGTGGACGCGATCCGCCGCTGGCACGAGCAGGCGCAGCCGGGCCCCCTGGTGCTGCTCCCCAGCGTGCCCGGCCCGGCGCTGGCCGCCGATGGGCATCCCCTGGAAGAAGGTCTTCGCGTGGACGGGCCGGCGGCGGCGTGGGTGCGTGCCCTGCTGGCGGGACACGAAGTGCTGGACGGCGACGGGCGCGGCAGCCGCGCGCTGCGCCGCGCCAACGGCGCCGTGTTCCTCGCGGGTCGGACGTCGGGGAAAGGCAGCCGCGGCGGACCGCTGCAGCGCCGCGCCGACCTCGAGGCGCTGGCGCAGGACGTCGGCGACGGGGAAGCGGCCCGCGCGGTCGCCACGGCCGCGCTCGAGCACACGCTCGCCGACCTCGCCGCGGCGGAAGCCGCGTTCGCGGCGGCCGGCGAGGCGTCGGAGCGGGCCCGCCATCACGAGCTCGAGGCGGGAGCGTTGAAGGGCGACGCCGAGCGCGTCGCGGCTCACGCGCAGCGAGAGGCCGCCGACGCGACTGCCCAGGTCGAGCGCCTGTCGACGCGCCTGTCGGAAGTGGAGGCCCGGCTCGGCGCGCTGCGCGGCGAGATCGAAACCCACGACGTGGAGCGGGTGCGGCTCGACGAGCGCCTGGGCGGTGAGCGGCAGCGCCTGGTCGAGCTCGAGACCGAACAGGAAGCGGCGCGGGAGCAGCGCGTGAAATGGCAGGTGGATACGGCCCAGGTGAACGCGCGCCTCGCCGCTGCGCGGGAGCGCGCGACTCGCGCCGCCGCCGAAACCGAGGAAGCTCGCCGCCAGGTCGCGACCCTCGTGGAGGAGATCGCGGCCCTGGACCACGATACCGCGACGCTCACCGCCCAGCAGGCGCAGTGGGAAGACACCCTGAAGGAGCGCCGTCTCGCGGTGGGCGCGCTCGAGGCCGCCGCGCGCGACGCCGAAACACAGGTGGGAGAGGCGGACGCGCAACTCGCCCGGGCGGAAGCCGCACTCGAAGTCGCCCGCGCCGCGCTCGAGGCCCGGGGCGCCGAAGAGCACAAGCTCGAGCTCGAGCGGACCGAGATTCTCGGCCGCCGGCGCGGTCTCGTGGCGCAGGTCGAGGCCGAGTGGCGCAAGCCGCTCGACCAGCTGCTCGCCGAAGCTCCCGAAGTGGCGGGAGACCTGGAGTGGCTGCGCCAGGAGAACGAGCGGCTGCGGGCGGCGATCGACGCGGTGGGGCCGGTGAACGCGCTCGCGGTCGACGAGCACGCCGAGGAGACGAAACGGCTCGAGTTCCTGATGACGCAGCGCGATGACCTCGTGGCCGCGCGCCACTCGTTGCAGCAGGCCGCGCGCGAGATCGACCAGACGGCGAAGGCGCTGTTTCTGGAGTCGTTCGGCAAGGTGCGCGAGAACTTCCGCACCGTGTTCCAGACGCTGTTCGGCGGAGGGGAATGCGACGTGCGGCTGGCGAACGAAGCCGAGCCGCTCGAGAGCGAGATCGAGATCCACGCGGCCCCCCGCGGCAAGCGCACACAGCGCATTCACCTGCTCTCGTCGGGTGAGCGGACGCTCGTGGCCGTGTCGCTCCTGTTCGCGATCTTCCTGACCAAGCCCAGCCCGTTCTGCCTGCTCGACGAAGTGGATGCGCCGCTCGACGACGCCAACGTCGGGCGCTACGTGCGCCTGCTGGCCGAGTTCAAGGACTTGACCCAGTTCATCGTCATCACGCACAACCCCCGTACCATGCAGGCCGCCGACGCCGTCTACGGCGTCACCATGCAGGAGCCCGGCGTCTCGACCATCGTGGGCGTCCGGCTGGGTCAGATGGAACCGGCCTGAGTGGAGCTCGTCACCGTCGGGACCGGCACCGTCGCGCCGTCCGGAAGCCGGACCTCGGCGTGCCACTGGGTCGACCGCGGCAACTTGAAGATCCTGCTCGACTGCGGCGCGGGCGCCCTGCACCGCCTGGCGCAATTCGGCCTGCCGTGGCACCAGATCACGCACGTCGTGCTGTCGCATTTCCACCCCGACCACTGGGGCGAGCTCCCGATGTTGGTGTACGCGCTCAAGTACACCACCGAGCCGCCACGCCAGGAACCCTTCGTGATCCTGGGGCCACCGGGCGTGGTGCGGCTCCTCAAGAAGCTCGCCGAGGGGTATGGCGCGTGGCTGCTCGACCCGGGGTTCCCCATCGGCATTCTCGACGTCCAGGCGGGCGAGCCGTTCCCGCTCGACAAGGACGTGAGCCTCGAGACGTTCCCCGTGCCGCACACCCAGGAGAGCGTCGCCCTGTCCCTCACCGCGCCGGAAGGGAGGCTCGTGTATACCGGTGACACGGGTCCCTCGACCAAGCTGGCGCGCTGGGCCGCCGGGGCCGACCTGCTGCTCGCCGAGTGCTCGCTCCCCGCCCAGCTGGCGATGGAGATTCACTTGACGCCCGAGCAGGCGGGCGACCTGGGCCGTGAGGCCGGCGCCCGGCGGCTCGTCTTGACGCACTTCTATCCGCCGGTAGAGAATTCGGACCCGGCGCGCACCGCCGCCACGCACTTCGGCGGACCGGTGACCGCCGCGCGCGACGGCGACCGGTTCACCATCGGAGCGGGAGGGGGGGGTGCGTAGCAGTGCTGATCGTGATGCGACACGGCGCGACCGAGGAAGAAGTTCGGCGCGTGATCGCGGTGATCGAAGAGATGGGCTACAAGGCGCGGCCCATGCCGGGCGCGCAGCGCACCGCCGTGGGCCTGGTCGGCAACGACGGGCGGGTGGACGCGTCGCGCCTGGAAGGCCTCCCCGGTGTGCAGGACGTGATCCACGTCTCCAAGCCCTACAAGCAGGTGAGCCGCGAGTGGAAGAGCGAGAACACGGTGGTCCGGCTCGGGGGGGGCGGGGGGGTGACCGTGGGCGGGACCGAAGTCGTGACGATCGCGGGGCCGTGCTCGGTCGAGAGCGAGCGACAGATCATCGAAGCGGCCCGGCTCGTGAAGGACGCGGGCGCCGTGATTCTCCGGGGCGGCGCCTGGAAGCCGCGCACCTCGCCGTACGCGTTCCAGGGCCTGGGCCGACCCGGGCTCAAGCTCCTGGCCAAGGCGCGCGAGGAAACCGGTCTACTGATCTGCACCGAGGCGATGGATCCCGACGGGATCGGCTACGTCGCCGAAGTGGCCGACCTGATCCAGATCGGCGCCCGCAACATGCAGAATTTCTCGCTGCTCAAGATCGCGGGACGGGCCAAGAAGCCGGTGCTCTTGAAGCGCGGCATGTCCGCGACGATCGAGGAGCTGCTGTTGTCGGCCGAGTACCTGCTCGCCGAGGGGAATCACGACGTGATCCTGTGCGAGCGCGGCATCCGCGGGTTCGACACGGCCACCCGGAACGTGTTCGACCTCACCGCCATCCCCGTGGTGCACAAGCTGTCGCACCTGCCCATCATCGCCGATCCCTCGCACGGCACGGGGCTGCGGGACAAGGTGATCCCCATGGCCCGCGCAGCGGTGGCCGCGGGAGCCGACGGGATCATGGTCGAGGTGCATCCCAATCCCGAGCAAGCTCTCTCGGACGGCGCGCAGACGCTCTATCCCGACCAGTTCGCCCAGCTGATGCGGGAAATCCGGGTGATCGCGGACGTCATCGGGAGGCGGGTGGCGGAGCCGGCGGGGGTGGGAGCGTGAGCAACGCGGAACGCGGAACGCGGAACGCGGAGCAGAGGCGCAGGCATCCGGGGGAGAAGCCGAATCTGGCGCGCAGAATGGCGTACGTCTGTTCCGCGTTCCGCCTTCCGCGTTCCGCGTTCGCGGCGATCGGCCTCTCCCTCGCGCTCCAATCCCCCGACCCCTGGCCGACCCTCGACCACGCCGGCGCCGTCTACCAGACCATCACCAGCCTGTCGGCCGAGTTCACGCAGGTGGTGATCAATCCGATGCTCGGCGCGCCCGACACGACCCGCGGCCGGTTGTACCAGATGCGCCCCAGCCGCTTTGCCATGCGGTTCACCGATCCCAAAGGCGACCGGATCGTGGCGGACGGGCGCTTTCTCTGGCTCTACACGCCGAGTACTACGCCGGGCCAGGTGCTGCGCTCCCGCATCCCGGAGTACGGCTCGACCGGCCCCAACCTGATCGGACAGTTCGTCGAGCATCCCCGCGACCGCTACACGGCGCGCTCCGTCCGGGCCGACTCGCTCCCGGACGGCGTGGCGGATGTCGTGGTGCTCGTGCCCAAGGCGGGCGACCAGCCCTACAGCGAGGTGACGATCTGGGTGGGCCGTGACGACGGCCTGGTCCGCCGCCTCGACATCGTGGAGGCGTCGGGCCAGCGGCGCACGGTGCTGCTGCGGGACATCAAGGTGAACGGCGGCGTGCCGGGCCGCGAGCTCACGTTTTCGCCCCCGGCCGGAGTACGGGTGGTAGATCAGTAGGCCAGCACACGGTCGCGCCAGACCCCGTTCAGCTCTTCGGGGCGCACACCGAGCAGGCGGGCGGCCGTGTGGAGCGCTCCGCCAAGGTCGAGCCCTGCGCTAACCAGCTCCCGGATTGCTGCAGGCCCCCCCTTTTCATATACCAAAGCGCACAACACCGCGGCGCCGTCGTACAGCACGTCGAGCGACCCTTCGCGTGGAGGCGGCGTCGTGATCGCGGTCTCGAGCGTGAGCTGCGGGTGCGTGCGCACGTAGGCCTTGAGTCCGGGCATGAGGTGCGCAAAGTCGAGGCCCGCCGACCCGCCCGTCCACGTCATGAGCCCCTCCAAGATGGCCGGCGCGGTACGGCCGCGACCGACTAGCGGCCCCAGGACGACGTGGGCGAGCTCGTGGCGATAGTCCTCGCCATGCGTGGAAGCGCCCACAAACACCTGACCATTGACGGCGTTCGCCCGGCCACCTACGGTATCCAAACCGATGGGAAAGAAGTCCAGACCCATCGCGCTGAACGTGTCGATCATGTCGTTGGTGAAGTAGTAGTCGATGGCAGGAGGAGGAGGGATTCCGAAGGCGCGCGCGAGAGAATCGGCGAAGGCGGCGCTCTGCTCCGCACTCCGGCGCGCGAAGCGATGAATGGCCGGATACACGAACGTCACATGCTTGATCGTGTCATGGCGCCAGGCGCGCGTCAAGCGAGGCAGGGCGTTCGCGAGGACCCAGCGGCCCGCCTCGCGAGTCGCGTACAGGCGGTACAGCGCCAAGGGTTTGACTTCGCGCGTCGAGTCACCAACCGACGATACGAGCGCTCGGATCAGGTAGGTACTGTCCAGAGCCACCGCCGGAGCGAGATGGACTACGGTGAAATTGGTGAAGCCCTGATACACGTACCCGCTCAGGAGATCGAAGACCGGCCAGCGCTGCTGCTCGGCTTCGGACCAAAGAGGATTGGGCCGAATCGAGTCGTTGAGATGTGCGAGATAGGACCGATAGAGCGCAAAGATCTCGCGCTGCGGTGATCGCGCGGTGTCCACCCCGAACCCGACAGCCACGTGAACACAAGGGACGGCCTGCTGGAGGTCCCAGGCAACCGAATGACCGATTACCGAGAGACGGAGTGCTGCGAACAGCACCGACCCCATCCTACGCGTCCCGTTTCAAGTGCTCGAAACCCGATTCCCTGCTGAGAATCTGCTCGTCCAACCAGTGATCGATGATGCTCCTTCGAAAGCGCCACTCCTTCCCCAGCTTCGCCGCCGGAATGCGTTTCTCCTGGGCCCACTTGTAGATGGTCTGCGGCGTGAGCCGCAGATAGGCGGCGACTTCCTCGATCGTCAAGATCTCGTTGTGGGGAGAGTGTCCGCGAGGCTCGTTGCCGTCCCGTGTCATGGGCGCTCGCGGTGATGCACAGAGTCGGCGACCGTGTCGACCGGGGAAAACGGGAGGCTGCGAAACCGGGGGAGGCTGTCGTGCGCCGGTAGCGGCACGGGCTTCGCGTCTCCCGCCATGAGCTTGTTCACGGCGTAGATGATCGCCGCGTAGAAATTCCCCTGGTACGTGCCGAACACGCGGAACGGCTCGTTGCGGTCACCGAGAAACGGGCGCAGCGTCCACGCCAGCTGGATGCCCACGAACCCGAACAGCAGCGCCCACGCTCGCATGATGGTGAGCGCCTTGCGCGGATATACGCCACGCTTCTCGCACACGACACTCAACCCCTCGTGCAGCGCGTACATCCCGAACAGGCCGGCCACTCCGGCGATCACGATGTTCAGGAGGTGCTGGAAGTAGTAGTTCGCGCCGGTGACAAGAAAGAACGCCGTAATGGGCACGAACGCCGCGAGGAGCACGCACGTGAGCGCCAGCGCGCCGAACACGAGCACCGCCACCTGCAGCAGCCGTAAGCGCGAGCCGACGAGCACCTGCACCACGAAGAACGTGGGAAAACACACCGCGAACGTCGCGAAGAACAGGAACGGCAGCTTGACCGCGGCGGACACCGCTTGCGCGGGACCCGAGTACGCGCCGGCGACGAGGCCGAAGAAGCCGGACAGTACGATGATCGTGAGGACGGCGTATCGAAGCTTGCTGCCAAGCGCGACCGCGTCGACGACCTCCTCGAAGAACTGTTCGCGGTCGCTGAGCAGCGCTTTCAGGAAGGCGGAGTAGCTCGTGATCCGCTGATCGGTGGACACGGCCAGGCCCTTGGGGTTTGAGCGTCTAACCTGGCCCCGACACTACTGTTTTGTCAATGTTTATTACTGTTTGATAATGTTTACAACTAGATCTACGCCTTCCGGATTACTGGCGGGAGATCAGTAGCGAGCGCACCGGCGACACGCGCCGCCGTGGCCTCGTCCATCCCCCGCTTCTGCGCCAGCTCGAGCGCGGCCCTCCCCAGCACGCGGTACAACGCCGCATCGTCCTGCGTGAGCGCCTCGACGTGGCGGCGAATGGTGGCCTCGTCGCCCCGCACCACCGGACCCGTGAGCGCGCCCAACGGCCCCAGTCGCCCGAGATTCTCGAGCGTCCCTTCCACCAGCGGCCGCAGCGCCTGCCACGCCTCCGCGTCCGTGAGCCCGGCGTGTCGCAGCAGCCGCTGCGCCACCGCTTCCACCACCACGAAGTAGTTGGACGCGAAGACAGCGCCGGCGTGGTACATCGGCTTCGCCTGCGACGCGATCCGGAACGGGCGCAGCCCCACGTCCTGCGCCAGCCGTTCCGCGGCTTCAACGGCGCGCGGCATCCCTTCCACGGCGGCCCAGGCGCCCTTCAGGCGCTCCGCCGCGCGCTCGGGCTCGGAGATGGTCTGGAGCGGGTGCAGCGAGCCCAACGCCGCGCGCGATCCGACCAGGGGCCCGAGCGCTTCCTGACCGTGCACGCCGGAGAGGTGCAGCACCACCTGCTGCGAGCCGATCGCGCCGGCGTCGGCCAGTACCCCGGCAAGCGGGCGAATGGCGTCGTCGCGCACGGCGAGGAGGATGACGGCCGGCTGGGCGATCCAGGGAGGCGGCTCGTCGCCCGGGCCGACGCTCAGGGTGAGTGGCCGCGGCACGCCCTTCTTGGTGCGGCCGTGGAGCCGGACCGTGTAGCCGGCCCCAACCAGGGCGAGTCCGAGCCCCACCCCCGCCCGGCCCGGCCCGATGATGCCGACCGAAGCGTTCAGTTGCGCGGCGTGGCCGGCGCCTGCGCGGCGGCGAGCGACAGCAGATCCTGGGGCGACTTGGCGCGGCGCGCCATCGCCAACGCGGCCTGGACCTGACGGTCCTCGTCCATCCGGCGCCGGACCTCCGACGGCCTCCCGAACACGTAGCGCGTGATCTCGTGCCCGAGATCGTCCGCGATCAGCGTCCGGGCCCCGGCCACCACACTGTCCGGCACGGCGACGCTCCGGGCGCGCAGCCGCCGCAGCACTTCGTCCACCATGTCGGGGGTGACGCTGAACGCGGCGCTCTTCACCCGCCCCGAGCCCTTTACCTCGAGCGCGTAGCTGGCCCGCACGTCCTGATACGTCGGGATCTTGCTGCCCAACGCCTTCATGAAGGCCCGCTCCGCGGTCGTAAACGTATCCGGCTTGATGAACACGTCGGGGCGAATGCCGCCGCCGCCCAGCACCGTGCGTCCGTGATCGGTGTGGAACACCAATGACGAATCGACCTTCGTGGTGTCGCGCCCGAGCTCGGCCGCCTCGGCCTGCGCCACCTGATCGTCTTCGTTCTTGCTCTTGCGCTGGATGGTGCGCCCGCTGGGCGTGTACCAGCGAGCCGTGGTCAGCTTGAGGGCCGTCTCTGGCGTGAGCTGCCACAGCGACTGCACCAGCCCTTTCCCGAACGTCGGCGTGCCGACCACCACCGCTCGGTCGTGGTCTTGGAGCGCCCCTGTGATGATCTCGGCGGCGCTGGCGGTGCCACCGTTCGCCAGCACGACCACCGGGAGGTTGGGCCAGGGCTGCGGCTTGGCGTCGCGATACGTCCGCGTGCTGTTGGGCGCCCGGCCGCGCGTGGCGACGACCTCTTCCCCCGGGTCGAGGAACAGCTCGCTCACCGCGACCCCCTGGTCCAGGAGCCCGCCCGGATTGCCGCGCAGGTCGAGGATCATGGACTTCATGCCCTTCTGCAGCAGCCCGGTGACCGCGTCGGTGAGCTCCGACGCCGACGTCTCGCTCACGGGGGTGAGCAGCACGTAGCCGACCTTGTCGTCGAGCATCATCGAGACCTGCACCGAGCGGACGTGGATCATGGCGCGGGTGAGCTTGAACGTGAGCGCCTGCTCGATCCCCACCCGGTGCACCTTGAGCTCGACCACCGACCCCGCCTCCCCCCGCAGCTCCTTGACCGCCTGATCCTGCTTCCAGCCTTCGGTCGAGCGACCGTCGAGCCCCACGATCTGATCGCCCGTCTGGATGCCGGCGCGCTCCGCCGGCGTGTCCGGCAGGGGTGCCACGACGGTGATCCAGCCGTCGCGGACCTCGATCTGGATCCCGAGACCGCCGTAGTTGCCCGTGGTGGCTTCGTTCAGCGCCTTGAAGTCGTCGCGCTTCAGGAACACCGAGTACGGGTCGTGCAGCTGGTCGAGCATGCCGTCGATGGCCAGCTGATAGAGTCGCCGCTCGTCGATCGAATCGACGTAGTAATCGGCCACGTGCGCGAGCACGTCTTCGAACAGACGGGCCTGCTGGTACACCGTTCCCACGGGCGCCGCCTCGTGCTGCAACAGCCACCCACCCGTGGCGAGTGCCAGGCCGGCCACCGCCGTGACGATCACGATTTTGCGGAGCTTCATGACGAGCCTCGTGTTGGAAGGGCCATCGCCGCCAGCACTTCCTTCCAGGCGGCGTCGAGCACGGCCTTTTTCGACTGCGTGGCGTCGAGATGGACGACGCCGGGACCCCGGGCCTGGCGGTACGCCTCGAGCACCCGCCGATGAAACGCATCGTCCTGCCGTTCGAACCGGTCCTGCACTTTGTGCGCCGCCCGCTGCCGCTCTCGCCCCACCTCCACCGGGATGTCGAGCACCAGCGTGACGTCCGGCACGAGACCCCCCGTCGCCAGGCGGATGGCCTGCGCCACGTCCTCGTATGGTAACCCCGCCCCCGCCACCTGGTAGGCCAGCGTGGACAGGTCGAAGCGGTCCGCCACCACCACGTCACCCGCCTCGAGCGCGGGACGGATGACCCGATGTACCAGATCGGCACGAGCCGCCAGAAACAGGAACAGCTCCGCAGCCGGAGCCATGTCGTGAGGGAACTTGAGCGCCACCTCCCGCGCCGCCTCCGCCACCGGTGTCCCTCCCGGCTCACGCACTGTGATCCTCGGGCGCCCCTCCGCCTGCAGCCGGTCAGCCAGAGCGCGCACCAGAGTCGACTTCCCCGCGCCTTCGGGGCCCTCCACCACGATGAGCACGCTCGAGTCCGTCATCCCAAGGTGATAATCGGGCTGGCCGCGCCCTGCTTCATGCCGTCGTAGATGCGCGCGTTGACCTTCGCCATCAGCTTCTCGAAGTTGGCCTGCGCGGCCACGACTTGCTGGTACACCGCATTCGCCTGGACGCTCTGGAGCGCGCGGTCGTAGCGCTCCACCTGGTCTTTCGAGGGCTCGCGGCCTTCCTGAGTCGCCCGCTCGATCTCCTGGGCGATGCGCTCGACGTCGGCCAGCAGCTGCTTGCAGGTTGCATCCGCCTTCATCCGGTCGCTGGCCCGGAGCAGGATCTTGTACTCGTCGCTCTGCCCCAGCAGCCGCCCCAGCTCCTGCGCCTTCTCGTCGATCACGCGCCCTCCTCGAGGATGGCCAGCACGTACCGCGCCCGGCCGAACAAGTCGTCGTGCACGTTCACCCGCGACCACGCCAGCTCGCGCGCGAGCCACGCGACACGCTCGGCGCGCCGCTCGTCCACCTCCAGCGCGAGCAGCCCGCCCGGCTCGAGCAGGCCGCGGGCGCCCGCGAGCAGGGCCCGCGTCGCGGCGAGCCCGTCCGGACCGCTCACCAACGCGTCGCGCGGCTCGAACAGCCGCACGGCCGGGTCGAGGCCCAGGTACTCGGCCTCGGTCAGGTACGGCGGGTTGGAGACGATGGCACGACACCGCTCGCCCGCGAGCGGGGTGAGCAGGTCGCCCTCGCGCACGTCGACCGGTACCGGCGGTCGCACCAGCGCGACGTTCTCACGTGCCAGCGCCGCCGCCTCGCACGAGGAATCCACGGCAATCACGCGCTCGAACGCACCTTCCACGGCAAGTGACAGTGCGATGCACCCGCATCCGGTCCCGATGTCCGCCACCACGCCACGTTTCCCGTTTCCCGTTTCCCCTTTCCCGACTTCCCGAAGTACCAGCTCGACCAGTCCCTCGGTCTCGGGTCGCGGAATCAGGGCGCGCGCGTCGAGCGTCAGATCGAGTGTGCGGAAGCCCACCCGGCCGACAGCGTACGCGAAGGGGACGCCGCTCGCACGCCGCTCTACGGCCCGATAGAACCGCTCTACCAGCGCCGCCGCGGCCTCCTGGTCGCGTTGCAACCACACGTCACCCGGTTTGGTCCCCGCACCGCGCACGGCTGCCCAGAGCATCGTCGCTTCGCGCCGCGAGCGAGGCAGGCCGGACGCTGCCAGGCGCTCGGCGGCGTCGTTCAGGGCAGCGCCGATCGAGCTCGGGTGCGCGGCAGGCCTAGGCACTGAGTCGCTCGTTCTCACCCGCCGCCCGCAAGGCGTTGACCAGGTCGTCGAAGTTGCCGCCCATCACCTCTTGAAGGTTGTGAACGGTGTAGTGAATGCGGTGATCGGTGACGCGATTCTGGGGGAAGTTGTAGGTGCGGATCTTCTGGGATCGGTCGCCGGTGCCCACCTGGGACCGGCGCTCGCGGGCGCGGGCCGCTTCCTGCTCGGCGATCATCTTGTCGAGCAGGCGCGAGCGCAGCACTTCGAGCGCCTTGATCTTGTTCTGAAGTTGGCTCTTCTGGTCCTGGCACTGGACCACGAGATTCGTAGGCAAGTGGGTGATGCGCACCGCGCTGTCGGTCGTGTTGACGCTCTGGCCGCCCGGCCCCTGCGAGCGGAACACGTCGATCCGGAGATCTTTGTCTTCGATCTTCACGTCGACCTCCTCCGCCTCGGGGAGCACCGCCACGGTGGCAGCGGACGTGTGGATGCGACCCTGCGCCTCCGTGACGGGCACGCGCTGGACACGGTGGACGCCCGACTCGTACCGTAGCGTCCCGTAGACCCCCGGGCCCCGAGCGGCAAAGATCGCCTCCTTGAGGCCGCCGAGACTCCCTTCAGAGTGCGACAGGACCTCGACCTTCCACCCCCGGCGCTCCGCGAACCGCGTGTACATACGAAACAGCTCGGCGGCGAACAGGGCCGCCTCGTCGCCCCCCGTGCCGGCACGGATCTCTACGATCGCGTCGCGGTCGGCGAGGGGATCGACCGGCGTGAGGAGCTCGTTCAGCCGGTTCTGGAGCGGCGTGATCTCAGGGCGCAGGCGCTCGACGTCGGCCCGCGCCAGCTGCGATAGCTCGGGATCCCGGTCCTGGAGCACTTCACGCGCCTGGGCGAGCTCCCGCTCGAGCCTGTCCAGCCTGTCGTACACCTGTCGGATCTGGTCGAGGCGGGCGTGCTCCCGGCCCAGCTGCCTCAGCTTGGCCGGATTCCGCGCCGTCTCGGGGTCGGCCAGCTCCCGGGCGACCTCCTCCGCCCGTGCGAGCGCCTGGCGGAGTCGGGCCTCCACGGCTTACCCGGCGGCCTTCTCCGTCCCGTATTTCTGGCGGAAGCGCTCCACGCGGCCGGCGGTGTCCATCAGCTTCTGCTTGCCGGTGAAGTACGGATGGCACTTGGCGCAGACTTCGACGTGAATCACGGGCACCGTGGAGCGCGTCACGAAGCTGTTGCCGCAGGCGCACTGCACGGTCGCTCGGTGGTAGGCGGGGTGGATTCCGGCTTTCACAGCACACGATCCTTGACTGGAAGTCGAACGGCACGAAGTGTGGAAATATAACTGGCGCCACAAGTTGGCGGCAAGCGCCGGGCGACGCGCCGAATTGACAGCGGCTAGGCTTGTACGTAAGCTTGCCCGACCATTTCACCCCTCCACGCGTAAGGGGAAGGTCATCGTGTCGGTAACGGCCATCCTCCAGAAGGTGCCGCTGTTCAGCCAGTTGGCCGCCACGGAGCTCGACCGGGTGGCCGAGATCACCCGCGAGCGCAGTTACCCCCGCAACTCCGTGATCCTGTTCGAAGACGACCCAGGGGACGCCCTGTACGTCGTGGCCACCGGTCAGGTGAAGGTGGTGCTGATCGGCGAGGACGGGCGCGAGGTCATTCTGTCGGTCCTGGGGGAGGGCGACTTCTTCGGCGAGATGTCGCTCATCGACGAGGAGCCCCGCTCGGCGCACGTGATCGCGATGGAGGACTCCAACCTCCTGGTGATCCGGCGCGAGGACTTTCAGGCCATCCTGCAGCAGTCGCCGGGCATCGCGATGGGGCTGTTGCGCGAGCTGTCGCGCCGCCTGCGGCGCGTGGACGAGAAGGTCGGATCGCTGGTGCTGCTCGACGTGAACGGGCGCGTGGCGCAGCTGTTGCTCGATCTCGCCGACGAGGCTCGCTCCGACCGCATCACGCGCCGACTCACCCACCACACCATCGCGCAGATGATCGGGTCCTCCCGTGAGACGGTGAGCCGCACCATGCGCGAGCTGGTGGACAAGGGCTTCATCGAAATCAGCCGTCGCGAGATCCTGATTCGCGACCGCGCCGCGCTGGAAGCCTCAGCCGGACGGTCGTGAGGTGCATCACCTCGTCGTGAGGTGCATCACCTCCTAGCTCTCGAATTTTCCATAACTTAGCGACAGGTGCGGCGGTGCCGGGACGCATGGCCTACACGGTGACCTTCTGGGGAACGCGGGGGTCGATCCCGACCCCTGGGGCCCACACCGCTCGCTACGGCGGCAACACGCCCTGCGTCGCGGTGGAGGGCACGGGGGGCGGGAGAGGCGACGGCCACGGCCAGCTGGTAATCCTCGACGCCGGCACGGGGATCCGACCGCTGGGGCGCGAGCTGGTGGAGCACCAGAACGGCGCGGTGCAGGCGGAGATCTTGCTGTCGCACGCGCACTGGGACCACATCCAGGGTCTCCCGCACTTCAAGCCGTTTTTCGCCCCGGGGAACGCGGTACGCATCTGGGGCTCGCGCCAGGGCACGACCTCGCTCGAGGCGATCCTGCGCCAGCAGATGGACCCGGCAGTGTTTCCGGTACCGCTCGATGCGCTGTCGGCGAAGCTCACGGTCCAGCAGGTCGAGCCGGGGGAGTTCACGGTCGGCTCGTTCCGTGTCCAGGCCATACGGCTGCGCCATCCGGGCACGACGCTCGGCTACCGCCTGACCCCGGCCGCAGGGGGCCCGAGCATGGCCTACATCACGGACAACGAGCTGGGCGCGGGGGGCCGCTACAGCACGCCCGCGTCGTGGCGCAAGGAGTTCGTGGCCTTTCTCGATGGGGTACACCTGTTGATTCACGACGCCATGTACACCCCCGAGGAGCTGGAAGAGCATCGCGGCTGGGGCCATTCGACGTTCGAAGAAGCGGTCGCCCTGGCCGGCGAAGCGGGGGTGCAGCGCTTGGCCCTGTTCCACCACGAGCCGGAGCACGGCGACGAGGCCATCGACGCGCTGGTCGCCGCGGCCCGCCGCCAGGCCCGGGTGAAGGGGCTGCCGGCCGAGGTGGTGGCGGCTCAGGAAGGGATGACGTTGACCCTCTGACCCATTCTGATTCGGGAGCTGATCATATGCGTTCGCTAGGCATCGTCGTGTCGCTCGTGCTGTTGGCGCCCGTGGGAGCGGGGCTCTCCGCCCAGGGACGCGGTCAGGACACGCGGCCGGGCATCGCCGTCCTGCCGTTCGACAACAGCGGCTCCTACGGCCAGGACAAGGAGAACTTCGAGGCGCTCGAGAAGGGGATCGCCGGCATGATGATTTCCGAGCTGGCCGCGAACCCTTCGGCCCGGGTGGTGGAGCGCGAGCAGATCGAGAAGCTCATCGCGGAGCAAAACCTGGGCGCCTCGGGCAAGGTGACCCCGGAGACCGCCGCCAAGGTAGGGAAGCTGGTGGGCGCGCGGTATGTGATCACGGGCGCGTTCATCGATTTCTACGGCGACTTCCGCCTCGACGCGCGGATGATCAACGTCGAGACGAGCGAGATCGTCAAGGTCGAATCCGACCGCATGCAGCGGGACCACCTGTTCGACCTGATTCGCAACGTGTCGGGGCGCCTGATGAAGGACGCCAACCTGCCGCCGCTCCCGAAGCAAGCCTCCGACCAGCGGATGGGCCGCCAGGTGCCGACCGAAGCGCTGACCTTCTACTCCAAAGCGCTGCTGTATCAGGACCGCGGGCAACGCGACAAGGCGGTCGAGATGTACCAGAAGGCGCTGGCCGTGTTCCCGGAGTACAGCGAAGCGCAGCAGGGGCTGCAGCGCGTCAAGACCTCGTGACGGCCGGGTGACCGGGCGCGCGGGCTCCACGCCATGAGGTACTTGTTGCTGCACACCTCCGCGTGGGATCCGACCAGTGTCGGCCCCGCGCTCGAGCGCGCGCAGATCGAAACGCGCCCGGCGCGTCTGCCGCGGGACCTCGCGGTGGACGAGCGGCCGACCGTCTTCATGCTCGACTCCGAAAGCCGCTCCACGTTTCCACTCGATGTGTTGCGCGCCTTCGTCGACGCGGGGGGCGCGATCGTGGCCCTGGGCCGCAACGGCGAGGTGGACGTCCCGCCGGAGATGCCGGCCGAGCTGCTCTCGGGGTTCGTGCGCCAGCCGGTCGGCACCCGGCAGCTGCTGGTGGCGGTGCGGGCGGGGTATCGCGAGGCCGCCGCCCGCGTGGAGACCGCCCGGGCCCGGGCCGAGGCGGCGAGCCGCAGCCGCGAGATCGGCGAGCTCACCCGCATCGGCGTCGCGCTCGGCACCGAGCGCGACGTGAAGTCCCTGCTCGACCTCATCCTCACGCAGGCACGCCGCATCACGTCCTCCGACGCGGGCAGCCTCTACCTCGTGGAAACGGGCGATCAGGGTCAGAAGCGCCTGCGCTTCCGGCTGGCCCAAACCTATTCCAAGCCGGAAGCGCCGTTCATCGAGTTCACGATACCCGTCGACCGCTCGAGCCTCGCAGGCTACGCCGCCGTGACGGGTGAGCCGCTCGTGATCGACGACGCGTACTTCCTGCCGCCCGACGTGGAGTACAGCATCAACCGCTCGTTCGACGAGCGGTACGGCTACCGCACCAAGTCCATGCTGGTCATCCCCATGAAGGATCATAAGGAAGACGTGATCGGGGTGCTGCAGCTGATCAACCGCAAGCGCAACCCCGAAGCGGTGCTCGCGACGCCCGCGGACGTCGAGGCACAGGTCGTGCCGTACTCGAAGCGCACGGTGGAGCTGGTCACCGCGCTCGCCGGCCAGGCGGCGGTCGCCATCGAAAACAGCCGCCTGTACGAGGAGATCGAGCGCCTGTTCGAGGGGTTCGTGAAGGCGGCCGTGCACGCGATCGAGCAGCGCGATCCGACCACCTTCGGCCACTCGGGGCGGGTCGCGAACATGACCGTGGGCCTCGCCGTCGTGGTGGACCGCGCCGGCGACGGCGCCTACCAGGGTGTGCGCTTCACGCGCGAGCAGATCCGCGAGCTCCGCTACGCCGGACTGCTGCACGACTTCGGGAAGGTGGGCGTGCGCGAGCAGGTGCTCGTCAAAGCGAAGAAGCTGTATCCGCTGCAGCTGGAGCTCATCCGGCAGCGCCACGACTTCGTGCGGCGCACGGCGGAGCGGGAGTTCTGGCGCCGACGCGCTGAGTTTCTCGAGGCGCACGGACGCCAGGGGTACGAGGAGTTTCTCACGCGGCTCGCGGCCGAGCACGCCGGCGAGATCGAAACGCTGGACCGCTTTCTGAACGCCGTGCAGCGGGCGAACGAGCCGACGGTCCTGCCGGCGGAGCGGTTCGAGGAGCTGCTCTCCGTGGCCCGCTGCACCTACGAGGATCTGTCCGGCGAGCTGCGCCCCTACCTGAGCGACGAGGAGATGCGCTACCTCACGATTCCCAAAGGGTCGCTCGACGAGAGCGAACGGCTGGAGATCGAGAGCCACGTCACCAACACCTACCGCTTCCTGCAGCAAATCCCCTGGACCCGCGAGCTGCAGCACGTGCCCCTGATCGCGTACGGGCACCACGAAAAGCTCGACGGCGGAGGCTATCCCCGCCGTGTGACGGGTGAGGCGATCCCGATTCAGACCCGCATGATGACGATCAGCGACATCTACGACGCACTCACCGCCGCCGACCGCCCCTACAAGTCCGCGGTGGCGCCCGCGCGGGCGCTCGACATCATGGTCGAGGAGGTGCGCGCCGGCCAGCTCGACCAGGAGCTGTTCCGGCTGTTCGTGGATGCCAAGGTGTTCGAGGCGAACACCTAGCGAATCAGCAGCCGGACCGCCACGATCATCAGGAACACGCCGAACGCGCGCTGCAGCGTGGCGTCGGACAGCCTCCCCGCCAGGTTGGCGCCGAGCAGGGCGCCGACGAACAGCCCCACCGCAATGACGCCCGCGTACGGGACGTTCACCTGGCCGCGTCGGTAGTACTCCCACGCCCCGAGCAGGCCGACGGGGAGGAGCAGCGCCGCGAGCGACGTGCCGTTCGCGGTGTGCTGGGGCAGCCTGGCGACGAGCACCAGCCCCGGGATGATCACGATCGCTCCGCCCACGCCGAACAGGCCCGACACGACACCGGCCACGAGACCGATCAGCGCCACGAGCACCCACATCATCGCCCGCCTCCTGGTTCAGGTTGTCCCCATCCGCCCCCGCCCGGTGTCTCGATGCGGACCACGTCGCCGGCCGCGAGTCGTGTGCTCACCTTGGACGGGAGCGGGGCCCCGTTCACGAGCGTACGCCCGGGAGCGCCCGCGCCGCCGCCACCGACTCCGCACGGGGCGTGGCGCCGCCGCTCCGCGAGAACGCTCGCGTCCATCGGGGCGAGCGCTTCGAATTCCCGAATCACGCCGTCCCCGCCCGACCACTGCCCAACCCCGCCGCTGCCCCGTCGTAAGCCGTACGCCTTAAGCCGCAAGGGATACTCCATCTCGAGCACCTCGACCGGCGTGTTCCGCGTGTTCGACATCCCCACGTGCACGCCCGACGGTCCGTGAGCGCCGGAGCTCGCCCCCTGGCCACCCCCGATCGTCTCATAGTAGGTCCAGCCGGTTTCGAGCCCCGAGTCCCGAACCCCGAGTCCCCCGAACGTCACGTTGTTCATTGTGCCCTGCCCCTGCGCCGGGACCGGGAGACTGCCGGTCGCGAGCGCCCGGAACACCGTGTCCGCGATGCGCTGCGACGTCTCGACGTTCCCCGCCGCCACGGCACTGGGGAAGCGGGCATGCACGAGGCAGCCCTCGGGCGCCGTGACCCGCACGACCCGGGTCACGCCGCCGTTCGTCGGCACGTCCTCAGGCAACAGCGTGCGCACCACGAACAGCACCGCCGAGCGCGCCACGGCGAGCGGGCAGTTGACGTTGCCGTGCGCGGCAGGGGCGGTGCCGGTGAAATCCGCGTGGAACATGCCGTCCCGGATGTCCACGCGGACGCGAATCGCCAGGTCTCGGTCGTCGACGCCGTCGCCTTCCAGCCAGTCGGTCGCGGTGAGCCCGGTCGCCTCGAAGCGTGCCAGGGCCTCGCGGGCGCGCCGCTCGGCGTACGCCTGGAGGTCGCGGGCGGCGTCGCACAGCGCGGCCCAGCCGTGGCGCGCCGCGAGCGCCCGTAGCCCGTCGGCGCCGCGCTCCACGGCGGCGCGCTGGGCCGCGAGATCGGCGCGGCGCGCCTCGGGGGTGCGGACGTTCGCGAGCAGGAAGCGCTCGACCTCCGGCGTGAGCCGCAGCGGCGGCACCACCACGCCCTCCGCAAAGATCTCGCGCGCGCCCGCGGGCATGCTCCCCGCCTGCATCCCGCCCACGTCGGAATGGTGCGCGCGCACCACGCCATAGCCGCCCACCGCGCCCTCCACTTCCACGGCACCGACGAGCGTGATGTCCGGGAGGTGCGACCCGCCGGCGTAGGGATCGTTCAAGATGAAGACGTCGCCTGGCGCGGGGGCCAGGGCCCGCACGGCCGCGACGGACTCATGCAGCGCGCCCAGATGTACGGGAATGTGGGCCGCCTGAGCGATCATCTCGCCGGCGGCGTCGAACAGGGCCGCGGAGCAGTCGCGTCGCTCCCGGATGTTGGGGGAGACGGCCGAGTGAATCAGCACGAGCCCCATCTCCTCCGCGATGGAGGCGAAGGCATGCCCCATCACCTCGAGGCCCACCGCGTCGAGGCTCATGTGCGCGCCAGCAGCACCGCGCCCGAGGGGTGCACGGTGCCACACCAGCCGGGCTCCACGAGGGCGGTCGCGTCGCCGCCGGCCAGGATCGCCGGACCCTGCAGCGTCACTCCCGTGGCGAGCTGGTCGAGCGCCCACACCGAGCCGGTGATCCGCTCCCCACGCACGACGAAAGGGCGCCGTCCCAGCGGGCGTCGACCACTGCGGTGCTCGCCCGCGAAGCGCGGCAGCGGTCCCTCGCGCAGCACCACGACGCGCAGGTTCACAATCTCGACCGCCAGGCCGCCCCCCCCGCCCCCCCCGCCCCCGCCGCCCCCGTGTCCGTAGCGCGCGCGGTGTGCCGCCACGAAGGCGGCACGAATCCGCTCGGGCTCGTCTCCTTCGACCGGGACCGTCACCTCGTAGCCCTGTCCCGCGAAGCGACAGTCAGCATAACGGAGCAGCGCCGCGCCGGGGATCTGGCGAGCACCCTCCGCGACGATCGGTGCGAAGGCTTGGGCCAGCGCCCGCGGCTCGAGGCCGTCCACGGGACGGTGAAACGATGCGAGCAGATCGGCCCGCTCGGGCGCCGACGCGAGTCCCAGCGCGGACAGCGCTCCGGGATGCGGCGGGATGACGATCGTGCCCATCCCCAGCGCTTCGGCCAGCTGGCAGCCGAACAGCGCCCCCGCGCCCCCGAACGGCAACAGCGTCATGCGGCGCGGGTCGAGGCCACGCGCGACGCTCACCCGCTTCAGGGCGCGCGCCATCACGGCACCGGCGACCGCGACGACTCCAGCGGCGACCCGTGCGGCGTCGCTCCCGACCGTGGGGCCGAGCCGGCGCAAGGCCCGCTCGGCGGCGCGAGGGTCGAGCCGCACGCCGTCGGCGAGCGGGCTGTCCGCGTCGAGCCATCCCAGCGCGACACAGGCATCGGTCACGGTGGGTCGCTCGCCGCCGCGCCCGTAGCACGCCGGCCCCGGCACCGCTCCGGCGCTCTCCGGCCCGACGCGCAGGGCGCCACCCTCGTCCAGGCGCGCGATGCTGCCGCCGCCCGCGCTCACGGTCTCGATCAGCACCGCCGGCAAGGCGAGCGGGACGCCGCCGACGCTGCCCGCACCGTCGGCGAGCGGAGCACCCCCGACCACGAGGCTCGCGTCGGCGCTCGTGCCGCCCATGTCCAGGGTGAGCAGATCCGAGAGGCCCACGGCGGCGCCGATCAGACGGGCCCCGACCACACCACCCGCGGGGCCCGAGAGCGCGAGCGATGCCGCGTGCGCGGCGGCGGCGGCGGGCGTGCGGGTGCCCCCGCTCGACGTCATCACCCGCAGCGCGCCGATCGCGCGCTCGCGCAGGCCGCCGTCCAGCCGCTCGATGTAGGTCGAGACCCTGGGACGGAGGTATGCTTCGACGGTGGTCGTGCTGGTGCGCTCGAACTCGCGAAACGCGGGGAGTACCTCGTGGCTTGCCGCGACGGCCACGCGCGGCAGCGCGTCGCGCAGGGCGGCGGCGAGCCGCCGCTCGTGCGTCGGGTCGCGAAACGCGAACAGCAGCGCGATGGCGACGGCTTCCGGGGCGAGCCCCCGCACAGCGGCGACCACGCGCGCGACCTCCCCCTCCGTGAGCGGCTCGAGCACCCCGGCTGGGCCGATGCGCTCCGCGACCCCCACCACGTCTCCCCGGGCGACGAGCGGTGGCGGGTGGTCGCGCGCCAGGTCGTAGAGCGCGGCGCGGTCCTGCCGGCGCAGCCACAGCAAGTCCTCGAATCCCCGGGTGGTGACGAGCACCACGCGGGCGCCGCGCCGCTCGAGCAATGCGTTCGTCGCGATGGTCGTACCGTGGATCAGCATGTCTATGGGGACGGGGGACGAGGGAAGAGGGACGGGTGGGGATGTCGCCGCACTCGTCCCCCGTCCCTCGTCCCTCGTCCCCAGCGTATCTAGCGCCCGAAACATCCCGACCGCCGGGTCCTCCGGCGTAGTGGCGACCTTACAGACCTCGATCGCGCCGTCGGGCGTGAGCGCGACCAGGTCGGTGAACGTTCCCCCCACATCCACCCCGACCCTCACCGCTCCACCACCCCCCTCCCCGCTCCAACGCCGAACGCGGAAGGCGGAACGCGGAACAGAGCGTACCCAGTTCGTTCGCCCAACCTCGTGTCCGGGATCGAACTCCGCGCGATCTGTTCCGCATTCCGCGTTCCGCGTTCCGCGTTTCTCACGCGCTCCGTCTCCAGTGCAGCACCGCCAGCGCCCCGGCGAACCCCAAGGTCGCGAGCACACAGAGCGTTCCCACCCAATCTCCCAGCCGCACGTACGGCGGGATCACGTCGCTCGAGCGCAGCCGGCCGGAGACCGCCGCTTCGACCTCGAGACCGGTGGCCGCGTAGGTCTGGCCCAGCGGATCAACGAACTCGGAGATGCCGTCGTTCGCGGCGCGGGCGATCCCCGTCCGCGTCTCGATCGCCCGCATCACGAGGTGCGTGGCGTGTTGATAGGGACCGGCGGTGCGGCCGTACCAGGCGTCGTTAGTGATGTTCACGAGAAAGTCGGCGCCCGCCGCGCGATAGCGGCGCGCCAGATCTTCGAACGCCGACTCGTAGCAGATGACCACCCCGAAGCGTCCCAAGGGACTGGGGTAGAGCGGCAAGGTGGACCCCGGCGAGAACCCGCCGGACCAGTTTCCCAGACCGGGGACGCTGCGAAACAGGCGCACCGGGACGAATGGAACCCGCTCGACCACGGGCACGAGATAGTGCTTGCCGTACACGGGATACGCCCGCCACTGGCCGGTCGAATCGTAGAAAAAGGCGGCGTTGTAGTAGGCGTCCCGCGTCACCGCATGCAGACCTCCCGTGAGGATCGGCGTGTGCCGCTCGCGCGCCAGTGCGGCGATCTGTGCGTCCCACGTCGGCGTCTCCGCCAGCCAGCCGGGCACGGCGGCCTCGGGCCACACGAGGAGGTCGAGCCGGCCGCCGGACTCGAGCTGGTGCGACAGGCTGAGCAGCTTCGCCACGACGCTGTCGGCGTGCGCAGGATCCCATTTTTCGTGGAAGCCCTCGTTCGGCTGCACCAGGCCGACCGTGCCCAGCTCGCGCAGCGGCAGCGTGCGCGTGCGCCAGGCACCGTAGACCCACGCCGCGACGACCGTCGCGAGCACGGCAATCACCGGTCGCCACCGAATCGAGCCTCTTCCCACCGCGTCCACGATCATCACGTTGCACCAGCCGAGCCACAACGTCACTCCACGCGCGCCGGCGAGGTCGGCCCACTGCACCAGCACGGGCGCGTCGCCGAGCGACGTGCCCAGCCCGAGCCAGGGAAACCGGATATCTCCCTGATGTCCCACCGCCCATTCGACGGCGGTCCAGGCAAGCGGAAACACGAGCGCGAGCGGCACCGCCGGGAGGCGGCGGCGCACGCGCAGCACGAGCCAGAAGAGCAGGCCGTGCCACAGTCCGAAGATGGCGATCGTGGCGAGGTAGCCGAGGGCCGACAACGGCGTAAAATGCCACAGCGCGACGACCAGCCAGTACAGGACGGCTCCCTGCGTCACGAAGCCGTACGCGAATCCCCAGCGCAACGCGTCGCGCGGGTGGCACTCCTGCTCCAGCCGGCGCAGCAGCACGACCGCCGGGGCGACCGCGACGAAGCTCAGCAGGGGAAGGCGAAAGGGAGGGTAGCTGGCGACCAGGAGGGCGGCGCCGATCGCGACCAGCGCCGCGGACCGCCGGCTCGCCGGGGGGAGGGTCACAGCAGCACGTCACGTCCTTCGTCGGCAGACCGATAGACGGCCTCGAGCACGCGGTGCAGGGCCAGCTGGTCGCGCGGCGGGGGCGCGTTCACGTCACCCTTGATGACCGCCAGGAAATACGTCCATTCGGCGCGGTAGGATTGCGCGAACGCAGTCTCCCGCCCGCTCGCGCCGGTCGGCGTCACGTCGCTTACGTTACCGTGGATCTCCTTGAAGATGCGCAGCGGCTGCACGCTGGCCGACCCTTTCGTCCCCACCAGGTCGAACCAGAAGCGCTCGGCCTCCCCCATGTGGCGCCAGCTCACGTCGATCGACAGCGACACCCCGTTCTCGCACACCACGAGCGCCGTCGCCATGTCCTCCACGCCGTCCTTCGATGGTCGGATGGCATGCGCGGCGACGCGCTTGGCGGCGGGCCAGCCCGCGAGCCACAGGCCGAGGTCGAGCAGCTGGAGCCCGAGGTCGAGAAACGCGCCGCCCCCCGCCTCCTGGCGCCGCAGCCGCCAGCCGATGACCTGGCGGCTCGGTTGGAACGTGTACCAGCCGCCCCGGATCGCCTGCAGCACGCCGATGTCGCCGCCCGCCAGGAACCCCCGTACCGCCTGCACGTCCGAGCGGAACCGGTGGTTCATGCCCACCATGACCCGCTTGCCGTATTTCTCGCTCGCCTGCAGCACCCGCTCGACGCCCGCCACGGTGAGCGCGAGCGGGCGCTCGCACAGCACATGCACGCCCGCCGCGAGCGCCGAGACGACATGGATCTCGTGCAGGTGGTTGGGCGTGCAGATCGCCACCGCGTCCGCGCGGGCGTACTTGAGTACCTCTTCGATGTCGTCGAACGTCTCCTTGACTTCGAACCGGGCCGCCAGGGCCTGCGCCTTGCTGAGATCGTTGTCGCAGATCGCCGCCACCTCGACGCCGGGGAGCCGCCGCAACGACGGCAAATGGGCGACCTGCGCGATCGCTCCTGCGCCAACGACGGCGATGCGGATCGGGTCGCTCACTTCCCGGCCCAGCGATACATGACGCCCGAGCGGAGCGACGCGGTCGAGAGCCCGCTCGAGAGCACGCCGCGCGCCTCGAGCGTGAAGCGCCAGCGTTTGGCGCCGAATTCAGCGCCGACCGTGCCGTTCAACCCGGCCGTGATCTCGTTCAGGGCGTCCTGCACGAAGGTGCCGTTGATGGCAGCGCCGCTGCCGTGACGGAAGTGGGCGCCGAGCCCGATCCCCATGTAGGCCGTGACCGCGTGCCCCTGCGGGAGCACGTACTGCAAGTCCACATCGCCGGTCACGTCGCTCCAGGTAATGCCGCCCAGCTTGATGGTATCGTCGCCCGAGGGATCGACCACGACGCTCTTGAGGCGCTGCTCGAAGCGCGCGCGGGCGGCCGACCCGAAGTCGGCCTTGAAGTAGGACACGCCGAGCAGCACGCGCACGTGCGGCGCGATGAACCCGTAGTCGAGCCGCACGCCGCCGGTGAACGCACCCCGGATGTTGTTGCCGCCGAGCGGCCCGACGTCGAGCTGGAGCGCACTGGGCTTCAGGTTGTCGTAGGAGAACTGGGAGAGCAGACCTTGGGCGGACAGGCGGACAGGCGGACTGACGGACAGCAGCAGCGCGAGCAGACCGACCGCCCGTCCGCCCCTCCGCGCGACCGCCTTAATAGAGGCGCTCGACATGGGTCCCCGGGAAGTAAGTGGTGAGAATCGTACGGTAGTCCTGGCCCGCCCGGGCGCGGCCCACCGCGCCCCACTGACACAAGCCCACGCCATGGCCCCACCCCGCGCCGGCCGCGATCACGCGCGTGACCTGACCACCGTCCTTCGTCACGGAAAGTTGAAACGCCGCGCTCCCCAGCAGCTGATCGGGCCGGGGCCGCAGCACGGCCCGCACATCGGACCCCGGCACCCGCATGTCGCCGTGCTCGAATGCGATCCGCAGCTCGCTCACGCGTCCCGAGGGCGTCGTCCCCGTCACGGCGACGTCGGTGATGCGCTGCAGACCGCCGCCGCCCACGTTCATCACCGCCGGCAGCGTCCGCGACAATATAGCGCGCAGGGTGGCGGCATCCCATTCCTCGCGCCAGCGAAACCGCGGCGAGATGTCGCAGTAGGCGTGGCCGCCGCCGGACTCGTCCGAGACCGACCGCAGGTAGGGTCGGCCGCGCGCGGTCCGGAACGCTTCGTCGACGCCCGCGGTACGGGATCCGCACGTGGAATGGAAGTAGGCCTCGATCAACGCGTCCCCGTACCACACGACCTCCCCGCGCGTGGCGCGCAGGGCGTCCCACACCTCTCCGGTTTCTCCCGCCACGCCCGTGTACACCTGATCGCGCACGTCGGCCCAGGCGTCGAACCCCTGTCCCTCCCAGCGGCCCCGGCTCTTGAGGGCGAAGGTGCGCGACACGACGGCCTGGGCGAGCAAGGCCTGGCGCTCGTCGCGCCGGCGCGGGCCCATCTCGCCGCCGATCACGCCCGCGAGGTAGCTCTCGACCGGCACCCGGTTCATCAGGGTGAGCCCGGCCGGGTCGCGGATCACGTTCACACGGCCGCGGTAGCGGCGCCCATTCGCCATGGCGAACCGCCCCTCGGTGACGCTCACCGCGGAGATGCCGAGCCGACGCTCGCCCCTCGATCCGTCGGGCTTGACGAGCCGCAGCCCAGGGGTGTCGACCACCACCGTCCACGTCAGGCCCACCGGGATCGAGCCCAGCGGCTCGCCGTTCGCGTCGTCGCTCACGAACAGCTCGCCGTCGCCGCCCAGGGTGACGCCGGGCGCGCCGGCCGCAAGACCGATGCGTAACTCCGGCTCGGTGCCGGGAGTGACCGGTTGCGGCCGGGCACAGGCGCTCCCCGCCGCGGCGAGCAGGCTAACGAGCCCGCGCCTCGCCCAGTGCCGCGTCCAGTTGTGCGATGGTGAAGTCGATATCGGCATCGGTGTGTGCGCTGGAGACGAAGCCGGCCTCGAACGCCGAGGGGGCGAGGAACACGCCGCGCGCGAGCGCGGCCCGGTGCCAGCGCGCGAACACCGCCGTATCCGCGGCCTTCGCCTGCGCGAAGTTGCGCACGGGGCCGGGGGTGACATACAGCCCCCACATCGAGCCCGCGTGGCCGCTCGTGAGGGGGACCCCGCGCCGGCGCGCGGCGTCCCCTATACCCGCGACCAGTCGCGCGGTTCGCCGCTCGAGCGTCTCATAGAAACCCGGCCGCTCGGTCTCGCGCAGCGTGACGAGTCCCGCCGCCATCGCCACCGGGTTTCCCGACAGGGTCCCGGCCTGGTACACCGGGCCGTCCGGCGCGATCAGCCGCATCAGGTCGGCACGCCCGCCGTACGCGCCCACGGGCATCCCGCCGCCGATGATCTTTCCCAGCGTGGTCAAGTCGGGGCGGATGTGCAGCCGCTGCTGCGCGCCCCCCGCCGCCACCCGGAATCCGGTCATCACTTCGTCGAAGATCAGCAGCGCACCGTGCCGGTCGCACAGCCGTCGCAGCGTCGCGTGGAAATCGGGCTCCGGCGCGATGAAGCCTGCGTTGCCCATGTAGGGCTCGACGATGACGGCCGCGAGATCCGACCCGCGCTGCCGGAACACGTCCTCGACCGCGGCGCCGTCGTTGAACGGCAGGGTCGCCGTCAACTCGGCCAGAGCGGGCGGGACGCCCGGACTATCGGGAAGCCCGAGCGTGGCCACGCCGCTCCCCGCCTTCACGAGGAAGCCGTCGGCGTGCCCGTGGTAGCAGCCCTCGAACTTGAGGATGAGGTCACGCCGGGTCGCGGCGCGCGCGAGCCGCACCGCCGCCATGGTCGCTTCCGTCCCGGAATTGACGAACCGCACCAGCTCGACCGACGGCATGCGCCGGCGCACCAGCTCCGCGAGCTCGACCTCCGCCTCGCACGGCGCCCCGTAGGTCCAGCCCTGCGCCGCCGCCGCCTGGATCGCTGCGAGCACCGCGGGGTGCCGGTGACCGAGAATGAGCGGGCCCCAGGAGCAGACGTAGTCGACATAGGTCTTGCCGTCCACGTCGGTGAGGCGCGCGCCCTCAGCCCGCGCCACGAAAAAGGGCGTCCCGCCGACCGCCCGGAACGCCCGCACCGGTGAATTCACTCCCCCGGGAAGCACCGCTTGCGCCCGGGCGAAGAGCTCCTCCGAGCGGCTCACGTCAGGGCGACGGCCTTGAAGTCGTAATCCTCGCTTGCGACCAATCGCGCCGACAGGAAGCTCCCAGGGCGGGCCCAGCCACCCTGCGCCAGGTAGGTCACGCCGTCGACGTCATCCGCCTGCCAGGGAACGCGTCCGACGTGGGTCGACCCCGCCTCGTCGTCGGGATCCGCCAACCGGTCCACCAGCACCGCTACGTCGCGCCCGACGAACCGGCCGAGCCGCTCGCCCGAGATGGCGCGCTGCACTTCGAGCAGCTCCTCCAGCCGGTCGCGCTTCACTCCCTCGGGGACGTCGTCCGGGTACGCGGCGGCGCGGGTCCCCTCCTGCGGCGAGTAGGCGAAGGCGCCCAGTCGGTCGAACTGCGCCTCCTCGAGGAACTCGAGCAGCTGCCGGAAGTCCTCCTCGGTCTCGCCCGGGAATCCCACGAGGCAGGTGGTCCGGACCGCGAGATCGGGGATGGTCCCGCGCAGCCAGCCGAGCTTTTCGCGCAGCGTGTGCCGGCGCTCGGGACGGCGCATCCGCTCGAGCATCCGGTCGGAGGCGTGCTGGATTGGGATGTCCAAATAAGGAACGATCCGGGACTCCCGCGCGATCAGCTCGACCAGCCGATCAGTCAGACCCGCGGAGTAGACATACAGCAGGCGGTACCAGGGCACGGCGGTTCCGGCAAGCAGCGCCTCGAGCAGATCGGGCAGCGTGGGCGCGCCCCGCCCCGCATCCCGGCCGTAGTGCCCCAGATCCTGCGCCACCAGGTTGATCTCCTTCGCCCCCTGCGCCTCGAGCAGTTGTGCCTCGCGCACCAGGCGCTCCAACGGCTCGGAGCGGTGTTTCCCCCGCATCAGCGGGATGGCGCAGAACGCGCACGTGTGGTCGCAGCCTTCGGAGATCTTGAGGTAGCGCACATGCGGCTGCTCGCCGAGGAACTGACGCACGCCGGGGTGAGTCGCAACGGGGTCGTCGATCAAGCCGCGCTCGGCCAGGGCGGGTACGAGGTGGTGGAGGTCAGAGAATCCGAGAAACAGGTCGACCTCGGGGATCTCCTGCGCCAGCTCCCGCTTGTAGCGCTCGACCAAGCAGCCGACCGCTACCACCGCTTTCACGTCACCTTGCGCCTTGAGGCTGGCGGCTGAAAGGAGTGCATCGATCGATTCCTGCTTGGCGGCGTCGATGAACCCGCAGGTGTTGACGAGAATCACGTCGGCGTGGCGCAGGTCTGCGGTAACGACGGCGCCGTGACCCACCAGGTCGCCGACCAGGCGCTCGGAGTCGACGGTCGCTTTGTCGCAGCCGAGCGAGACCACGCCGAGCTTCATCCGCGATAATTCCCGAACTTGAGCTCGATGCCCCAGTCCTGCGACCGCAGGAATGTCATCACCTCTTGCAGCTCGTCCTTGGACGGCGACTGGACCCGGATCTCGTCACCCTGGATCGACGCCTGGGCCTTCTTGAATTTTCTGTCCTTGATCGCCTTGACGATGGCCTTCGCCTTCTCCTGGGGGATGCCCTGGGTGAGCGTGATCTCGCGGCGCACGGTATCGTTGGCCGCCGGCGTGACGACTCCGAGCTCGAGGTTCTTCACCGGGACGCCGCGCTTGACGAGCTTCGTCTGCAGCACGTCGAACAGCGCCTTCATTTTGAAGTCGTCGTCCGCCACGAGCGTGAGCGTCGCCTTGGGGCGATCGAACGCGATGGACGCCTTCGAGCCCTTGAAGTCGTAGCGCTGGGCGACCTCTTTGGTGGCTTGATTCACCGCGTTGTCGACCTCTTGGAGGTCGGCGCCGGTGGAAATGTCGAACGAGGCTACGGCGGCCATAGGGCGGTAATGTACCCGCCCCGGACCTAGAACAGGAAGCTTTCCAGCGCCCTGGCTCTCGAGACGTGGCGGAGGCGCGCCAGCGCCTTCTCTTTGATCTGTCGCACCCGCTCGCGCGTGATGCCGAGCAGCGAGCCGATCTCCTCGAGCGTCATGGGCTCCTGCCCCTCGAGGCCGAAATACAGCCTGAGGATCTTGGCCTCGCGCTCCTTGAGCGTCGCCAGCACTTCTTCGATGGACTCGGTGAGGGCGTGCTCGAAGATCTGATCGTCGGGTCCGGGGTTCGTGGTGTCGGGGAGGTAGTCGAGCAGCTTGTTGTCCTCACCGGGGGTGAGGGGCGCGTCGAGGGAGAGATGTGCCTGCGAGATGGACAGCGTCTTGGCGACTTCTTCCTCGGAGATATCCATGCCTTCGGCGATCTCTTCCACGGTCGGCTCGCGGCCGAGCTCTTGCAGGAGCGAGGCCGAGCGCTTGCCGATGCGATGCAGCGTGCCCGCCCGGTTGAGCGGCACGCGCACGATGCGTGACTGCTCGGCGAGCGCCTGGAGGATCGCCTGGCGGATCCACCACACGGCGTAGGAGATGAATTTGATCCCCTTGGTCTCGTCGAACTTGTGGGCCGCCCGGATCAGCCCGAGGTTGCCCTCGTTGATCAGATCCGAGAGGGAGACGCCCTGGTTCTGGTATTTCTTGGCGACGGAGACGACGAACCGGAGGTTGGAGCGGACCAGCTTGTCCAACGCCTCCTCGTCGCCGCGTTTGATGCGCTGGGCCAGCGTGACCTCTTCCTCGCGCGTGATCAGGGGATACTGGCTGATCTCGCGCAAGTACTGATCGAGCGATCCCTCGTCGAACGAGGCGCGCTTCGCGGTGTTGAGTTGCATGGCCTAGTCCCTCCAGGCGCGAACAACGCCGCACGATGCCCGCCCCGGCCGACGGCGCGGCCCCGGGGCCGGGACTCCCCGACGACGGCTCTAGCGGATGATCGAGCCGAGCCGGTGCCAGCGAATATCGGTCAACCAGGGCAGCGCATCATGCGCCTCCCGGTCGTAGCTGAAATACACGACGAGCGGTCGTCCCTTGATCGCCGCGGCGTCGACGAAGCCCCAGTAGCGGGAATCCGCCGAGTTGTCGCGGTTGTCCCCCAGCACGAAATACCTTCCGGCGGGGACGACCAGCGGACCCCACGTGTCGCGGGTCGGGTGATAATTGCGGGCCACGCTGCCACCACCCAGCAGATAGTCCCGCTGCCAGTTGAACTCCGGATCGTACACGTCGTGCCCCGGGTCCACCCGCTGCACGTAGCGCTCGGCGAGGGGGTCGCCGTTCACACGCACTTCCCCGCCGCGCATCTCCACGGTGTCGCCCGGGAGGCCGATCACGCGCTTGACGTAGTTCAGCTCGGGATTCTTGGGGTAGGCGAACACGACCACGTCGCCGCGCCGCGGGGACTCGAAGCCCGGCAGTCGTGCCTTGGTGCCGGGAATCTGCGCACCGTACACGGCTTTGTTCACGAACAGGAAGTCCCCGGCCAGCAGAGTTCGCTCCATACTGCCCGACGGGATCTGGAACGCTTCGACGAGGAAGGTCTTGATGATGACGAAGAGGATGACGGCCATGCCGACCGAGCGCAGCCAGTTGTCGAACCAACGACCGAGGCGCGACTGGCGCTTCTCGACGGGGGCGACAGGGAGCGGCGCGGTGCGCGCGCCCGTACCTGCCCGCGATCCCCCCAAGTCAAGCATGCCATTTACTCTACCCACGCCGCCCGCTGGACGCAACCGTAATCGCCCATCCGCGGGCCGCTCCCCAGCGTCGCACGCGATCGCGGAACGCGTCCGGCGGGTCGCGATGCATTACCCGCGCCGCCAGGCAGGCCGTCTCGCCCTCGCGCTCAACGCGGACCCACGTCACCAGTACGTCGGTCAGGGCGCCGAGCGCCGTCCGCTCGAGCGGCGAGCCGCCGAGCGACAGAATGATCAGCAGCGATTCGTGATCCACCGGACGCACGGTAACGCGTCCGGCGTGAGGGGCGTCACCGTCTTCTTGCGGTGCGGATCAATCCTGCGCGCTACACTAGGCCTCGGTGTCGATTTGGGCGCGCTGCAGCTTCCCGGAGAAGTCGACGTAGACGACTTTGGTCTCCGAATAGAAATCGTACACTTCCCACCCGCCCTCGCGGTGCCCGTTGCCCGTCTGCTTGACGCCGCCAAACGGCAGGTGCGCCTCGGCGCCGATGGTCGGGGCGTTGACGTAGGTGATGCCCGTGTCGAGCTCACCCATCGCCCGGAACGCGGCGTTCACGTCTCGCGTGTAGAGCGAGCTGGAGAGTCCGTAGGGCACATCGTTGTTGACGCGAATCGCCTCGTCGAGCGAGGCCACCTTGATCACCGCGAGCACCGGGCCGAAGATCTCCTGCTGCTCGACCCGCATGCCGGGCGCGACGCCCGTCACCACGGTCGGCTGGTAGAACCAGCCGCGCTCGAGCCCCGCGCCCGTGGCCCGCTCGCCGCCGATCAGCACGCGCGCGCCGTCCTGGCGGGCGACGCCGACGTAGTACTCGACCTTCTTCAGGGCGTCCTCGTTGATGAGGGGTCCGACGTCGATCCGCTCGTCCAGGCCGGGCCCGAGCCGCAGCCGGCCGGCGCGATCGCACAGCATCTGCAGCAGCCGGTCGTGCACCCGCTCGTGCACGACCAGGCGGCTGGTCGCGGTGCAGCGCTGGCCGGTGGTACCGAACGCCCCCCACAGCACGCCTTCCAGCGCCAGGTCGAGATCCGCATCGTCCATCACGATCATGGCGTTTTTGCCGCCCATTTCGAGCGACAGGCGCTTGTGCATCCGGCCGCACGTGGCGCCGATGATCGCGCCGGTTTCGGTCGAGCCGGTGAACGAGATCACCGGCACGTCCGGGTGCTCGACCATCGCCCGCCCCACGACCGACCCCTCCCCGTGTACCAGCTGCACCACCTCGGGGGGCAGGCCCGCTTCGAGAAGCAGCTCGACCAACAGGTGCGCCGTGTGGGGCACGTCCTCGGCCGGTTTGAAGATCACCGCGTTCCCGCACAACAGGGCCGGAAACATCTTCCACGTCGGAATGGCGAGCGGGAAATTGAACGGCGTGATGAGGCCGGCGACGCCGATCGGCCGGCGGAAGCTCATCGCCCACTTGTTGCGCAGCTCCGAGGGCACGGTGCGGCCGAACAGCCGCCTCCCTTCCGTGTGGGCGTAGTGCGCGGTGTCGATCCCCTCCTGCACGTCCCCACGGGTCTCGGCCAGCACCTTGCCCATCTCGCGCGTCATGGCGCGCGCGATCGTTTCCTTGCGCTCGACCAGCAGGTCCCCCACGCGGTGCAGCACCTCGCCCCGGACCGGCGCGGGTGTCTTGGACCAGAGAGCGAACCCGCGCTGGGCCGACGCGACGGCGCGGGCCACGTCGTCCGGCCCGGAGCGCGGGAAACAGCCGATGATGTCGTCCCGGTCGGCCGGGTTGCGGTTTTCGAAGTAGGCGCCGGTCGCGGGGGCGACCCATTGGGCACCGATGAAGTTCTTGAAGGTCTCGGACATGGGAGGGATCAGGGGTCAGGGGTCGGGGTGCCAGGGTGTCAGCGCTTCGGCGCCAACGTAGGCGGTGACACGTCGGGGCAGAGCCAGAGCGCGGCCGCGTGGCTGCCGACGCGCGGCAGGACTTCCCGTGTCATCAGGAGGATGCCCCAGACGATGAGGACCTGCGCGATCACATGGGCGAAGCCGAGGCGTCGTTTCCAGGACGAGAGGCTGGCCCACACGCCCGCGGCCACCACGGTGGTCACGCCCAGGAGATAGAAGATCAGCCGCAACCCGCAGCCGTGCGAATACGGCCAGACGCCGGGGGCGACCCCGATGCCGACGAGCACGCCGAGCGCCACCTTGGCCCACGTGCCGAGTCGCCCGGAGCCGCTCGGGGGTGCGACGCCGCCGCGCGGCGTCACGGTGGAGAGCGACGGCTTTTTGGCGGTCGGCTCGTAGCCGGCCCGGCGGCCCAGCGTCGGGTCCGCGTCGGGGAGCTTCTTGAGCAGCCGGTCGACCTCGGCCATCTCTTTGTCCCAGTCCCGCTCTTTATCGCTTCCCGCCACTACGCCCCCCCGTCCCGCGCCAGCCTGTAGCGCTCGATCTTCTTGTAGAGATTACTGCGCGGCATATCCAATGTGCGCGCCGTCTCCGACACATTCCAGTCGTTTTCCTGCAGCTTGGCGAGGATGTAGGTCCGCTCCGCCACCTGCTTGAACTCCTCGAACGTCGCCGCCCGCATCCACGGCGCCGCGGACACGTCGACGGGCCCCGTCCCCCGTCCCCCGTCCCCCGTCCCGACGCCCGCGATCCGCTCCACATCCGATACGGTGACCGTCGGACCGGGGGCGAGAATGAGGAGGCGCTCGACGGCATTGCGCAGCTCGCGGATGTTGCCGGGCCAGTCGTACGCGGCGAGCCGTTTCAGGGCGTCGGGGTCGACGCCCTTGGCCTGGAGCCCGCCGCGCTCGGTCAAGCGAGCGGTGAAGTGCTCGACCAGCTGCGGCACGTCGGCCCGGCGGGCGCGCAGCGGCGGCACCTCGATCGGCACGACGTTGAGCCGGTAGAGCAGATCCTCCCGGAACCGACCCGCGGCGATTTCGGCGCGCAGATCCTTGTTGGTGGCGGCGACGACCCGCACGTCCACCGCCAGCGTCTTGCCCGACCCCACGCGGGAGATGACGGCCTCCTCCAGCGCGCGCAGCACCTTGGCCTGGGCCGAGAGGCTCATGTCGCCGACCTCGTCGAGGAACAGCGTTCCTCCATCGGCCAGCTCGAACTTGCCGGCGCGGTCGGCGAATGCGCCGGTGAAGCTGCCCTTCATGTGCCCGAACAGCTCGCTCTCGATCAGCTCCGTCGGGATCGCCGCGCAGTTCACCTCCACGAACGGCTGGTCGGCGCGGGGGGAGAGCGTATGGATGGCGCGGGCGACGAGCTCCTTGCCAGTGCCGTTTTCGCCGGTGATGAGGACGCGCGCCGCGGTCGGCGCCACCTTCTCGATGCGCTCGATCACACCCTTCACGGCTCGGCTCGAGCCCACGATCTCGTACTGGGCGTGCACCTCGGCTTTGAGCCGCACGTTCTCGCTGGCGAGCTCCACGTGCTCGAGGGCGTTGCGCAGCGTGAGGAGGATGCGGTCCGTGTCGAGCGGCTTCTCGAGGAAGTCGTAGGCGCCGAGCTGGGTCGCTTCGACGGCGGTCTGGATGGTGCCGTGGCCCGAAATCATCACGACCTGCGCGCGCGAGTCGAGCTCGCGCAGCTTGCGCAGCGTCTCGAGGCCGTCCATGCCCTGCATCTTCACGTCGAGCAACACGAGGTGGGGCCGGAACTCGGGGTAGAGGCTCAGCGCCTCGGCGCCGGAGACGCACGCCCGCACGTCGATGTCCTCGTACTCGAGCAGCTGGGTCAGGGCTTCACGGATGCCCTTCTCGTCGTCCACGACCAGGACCCGCCGGCTCACGTCTTCCTCCGCTTGTAGCGGTACAGCACCACCCCTGTCGGATGGATAGCGACATCGGTGAAGGTCGGGGAGACCCGCAGCGGCACGGCGCCGCTCGAATCGGCCCCCGCCACCCGCTGCGCCAGCTGCTTCACCAGCGGCCCCGGGAACGGGAAGCCGCGCAGCGACAGCTCGGCGACCGTGAAACGGCCGACGCCGGGCCGCTCGATCGCGAGCGGGCCGGCGATGCGCAGCGGCTCCATCGGGCGCAGCATCCCGGCGAGCGGCCCCAGCGCGTCCGGCGGGATGACGCGGGTGTCGAGACGGCAGTACACGGCGAGGGTACCCTCGAGCAGCTCCACGCGCAGCGAGTCGAAGCTCTTGCGCACCGACCAGTCGATCCCGCTACCGATCATCGCGGCGATCTCGTTGGGCGAGAGCACCACCGAGTCGGGGCCTTCGTCATGCCTGAGGCGCTCGACCTTGGTCTGGCTGGACGAGAGTGCCTTGGGGGTGGGGGCGCCGACCGCCGTATCGGCGACGGGCGGGAGCTTGGTCGAATGGGGCCCGAGCCAGCGAGAGGCGCCGCGCAGGAGCGGCTCGCGGAACCACCACGCCACGAGCGCCACCACCAGGGCGGTGGCGAAGAGCGCGAGCCGGAAGAGTCCCTTAAGGCAGCCGTTCACTGTGTCTCACGTTGTACACCGCCCCGCCCGATCGGAGCGTGCTCTGCATCAGGTCGAGCCCGCTCACCACGGCCGTCTGCGCGAACTCGAGCCGCGCCAACCCGGACTCGAGCCCCGCGAAGTCGCGGGGTTGGGCCTCCCGCCGCGCGCGCCCCAGCGTCACGTGAGGGCGAAACGGCCGCGCCTCAGAGGGGAACCCGAGCGGCGCGAATTCCTGCTCCACCCGATGCTGCAGGATCTCGAGCCCCGGCTCCGGCGCGATTCCCGCCCACACCACGCGCGGCCGGCGGAAATCGGGAAACACACCGAACCCTTGCAGCGCGAGCGCCAGGGTGCGCGCTCCCGCCGCCGCACGCCCGAGTGCCGCCGCGATCTCCGCCTCCCGGTCGTCCCCGACCTCGCCAAGAAACTTGAGCGTCAGGTGGATGCCGTCGCCGCGCACCCAATTCACGGGGAGTCCCAGCTCGCGCAGCGGTGCCGTGGCAGCCCACAGCGCTTCGCGCACGGCGGGAGGAAGATTCAACGCGACGAACAGCCTCACGCGCCAGGAGCGGAGGTGCGGCCGGCAAGCAGGCTGCCGCGGCGGTACCCCTTTGGATCGAGCTCGACTGCGGTGAATCCCAGCTCGCTCAGCCGCCGCACCACGGCGGGCATGCGCTCGGCGAGCCACGGGATCCAGCGCGGCTCCACCTCAATGCGGGCGCGCTCACCGTGGTGGCGCAAGCGCAGATCCCCCGTGATACCCAGCTCCCGCAGGTACGCCTCCCCCTGCTCCACCTGGGCGAGCCGGCCCTGCGTGATCGCGATGCCGTACGCGACGCGGCTCGAGAGGCACGGCGCCGCGGGCGCATCCCATATCGGGACGCCCAGCTCGCGGGCCGCGGCGCGCACGTTCGCCTTCGTGAAGCCCGCTTCCGCGAGCGGCGAGCGGACGCCGGCCGCCACCCCCGCGGCATACCCCGGGCGATGCTCGCTCAGATCGTCCGCGTTGGTGCCGTCGCACACCACGGCGAGGCCACGCGCCCGTGCCTCGGGGACCAGCCGGCGCCACAGCTCCGTCTTACAGAAGAAGCAGCGGTTGGTGGGATTGGCGAGGTAGCTGGGGTCGTCGAGCTCGTGTGTGTGTAGTTCGACGAGCGGCACATCGAAGCGCTCGGCCACGGCGCGGGCCGCAGCCCACTGGGCGGCGGGATAGGACGGACTCCGGCCCACCGCCGCGAGGACCCGCTCCCGCCCGAGCTCCTGGCGGAGCACCACGGCGAGCAGGGCCGAATCGACCCCGCCCGAATACCCCACCAGGGTGGAAGGAATGCGGCGGGCGAGGGCGCGCAACGCCGGAAGGGAGCCGGACACGGCGGAATACTAATGACTTACACTGTCTCCATCAAAGGACATTTCCAGGGCGACCAGTGGATAGATCGTAGCCCCGGAACCGTTTATTCTTATCATACGTTGTCACCAAGCAGCTGTGGTTTACGTCTAGTAGGTCTACAGGTATCGAGGCTTTCGAAATGGCACACAAGACCGAGCTGGACGCCGTGGATCGCAAGATCTTGCGGCAGCTCGCGACCGACGGGCGCGCCAGCTATCAGGCGATCGCGGACGAAGTGGGACTGTCGCGGCCAGCCGTGATGGAGCGCGTCAAGCGGCTGGAGGAGGCGGGCTACATCACCGGCTATGGGGCGCGGGTGGACCGTGCCAAGTCCGGCTTTCCGGTGACCGCCTTCGTCGCCGTGCGCTACGCCAACTCCGACTACGTCGGCGACGAGCCGCGGATGCGGGACATGGAGAAGCATCCGGAAGTGCTCGAATGTCACCATGTGGCGGGAGAGGATTGCTACATCCTCAAGGTCGCGGCACCGGACCTCGAGAGCCTGCAGGGTGTGCTGAAGCACCTGCGCGGCTCGTCCAAGACCCAGATGAGCACGCGGACCACGATCGTGCTGGGCACGGTGTTCGAGAAGCCGGGATTCATCCCGGTGGAGCCGGACTGATGGCCGGGCTGCGCGGCAAGGCGCTGATCGCGTATCTGGTGGTGTGCGTGTTCTGGGGGTCGACTTACCTCGCGATCCGCGTCGGGGTGGGAGTGCTCCCGCCGTTCCTGTTCGCGGGCATCCGGTTCCTGACGGCGGGCGTGCTGCTGCTTGGCATCGTGCTCGCGCTGGGCGACCGGCTGCCGCGGCGGCTGGTGGACTGGCGCACTCAAGCGATCGTGGGCCTGCTGCTGCTCGCCGGCGGGAACGCGTTCGTGGTGTGGGCCGAGCAGTATACGCCCTCGGGCATCGCGAGCATCTTCGTGGTGACCGTGGCCCTGTGGATGGCGTTCTTCGACGCCGTCATTCCGGGCGGGACGGGAGATCTCAACTGGCGCGTCGTGGCGGGTCTGGCGATCGGATTCATCGGCACCGCACTGCTCGTGGGCGCGAGCCCGGCGGAGATCCTGCACGCCGACCTGCGCGGTCCGATCGCGCTCACGGCGGCGAGCGCCTCGTGGTCGCTCGGCTCGGTGTACGGCAAGCGGCACAAGACGGAGACCAGTCCGTACGTCGGGGCGGCGCTCCAGATGATCGCCGGCGGCGGCGCCGTGATCGTACTCGGTACCGCCCTCGGCGAATGGAGCCCGTGGCATTTGAGCGCGAAGGGCACGGGCGCCATGGCGTACCTGGTGGTCTTCGGATCGATCCTGGGCTACAGCGCCTACACCTACGCGCTGCGGCACGCGTCGCCCACCATCGTCGGCACGTACGCCTATGTGAACCCC